>ENA-ORMR01002017-ORMR01002017.1-human-gut-metagenome-genome-assembly--contig:-NODE-2017-length-13841-cov-3.678442_pt1 | contig 13841 bp, 13 predicted proteins | sample MGYA00242107_ERZ509003 | MGnify/ENA primary metagenome ERZ509003 (study PRJEB26280, sample SAMEA2338699) | human gut metagenome | biome: human gut; feature: human-associated habitat; material: faeces... | reverse complement strand
AAGGGTGATGCTGTAGTGGCTGAAACAGTTTTTGAAAATAAGAAAAAGAAAATTATGGTAAATAGTAAATTTTTATATATTTAGTTTTAAAAGTTATATTTAATATATGTAATATAAAATAGAGAGGAGAGAGTGTTAGAAAATTTCTAACATAGAAATATAAAAAATGGCGAAAACAAAAACTGTATTTGTGTGTAATAGTTGTGGATATGAATCTGCTAAATGGCTTGGAAAGTGTCCTCGGATGTAATGAGTGGAATAGCTTTTATGAAGAGAAAATAAAGAAAGAATCATCTAATATATTAATAAAAGGTGAAACAAAAAAGAGTACTACTCCAAAAAATTTAAATGAAGTTGTAGGAAAAGATGCTACAAGAATAGGAACAGGCTCTGCTGAACTAGATAGAGTCTTAGGTGGAGGATTAGTAAAAGGCTCTTTAGTATTAGTTGGGGGTGAACCACGGAATTGGTAAATCTACATTAATATTGCAATTGTGTGATAAGATGCAAGGCAAGCGGAAAGGTACTTTATGTATCAGGAGAAGAATCGGCAGAGCAGATTAAGATTCGAGCAGATAGATTAAAAATTAATAATGATGATATTTTGTTTTTAGGAGAAACAGATATAGATATAATACAAGAACAAATACTTTCTATAAATCCAAAACTTGTTATTATAGATTCTATACAGACAATGTATTCTGATGAAATAACCTCAGCTGCTGGAACTGTAAGCCAAGTAAGAGAAATAACAGCAAGAATAATGAAAATATGTAAAACAAATCAAATAACAACAATAATTATAGGACATGTTACTAAAGAGGGAAATATTGCAGGTCCAAGAGTTTTAGAACATATGGTAGATACAGTATTATATATAGAAGGTGAAAGATATTTTTCATATAGAATTTTAAGAGGTGTAAAGAATAGATTTGGGTCAACTAATGAAGTTGGAATGTTTGAAATGCAAAATGAAGGAATGATTGAAATAACAAATCCTTCATCAATTCTTATTTCTGATAGAGATGATAATCCGCCAGGTTCTGTAATTGTTGCAAGTATGGAAGGTACAAGACCACTTTTAATAGAACTTCAAGCATTAACTTCTCATACTGTTTTCGGACTTCCAAGAAGAACTGCAAATGGAATTGATTACAATCGTTTAACATTACTTATGGCAGTACTTGAAAAAAAAGTAGGAATAAATCTTTCAAGTCAAGATGTATACTTAAATGTAGTAAGTGGAATAAAGATATCTGAACCAGCAGTGGATTTAGGAATAATAGCATGTGTGCTATCTAGTTATAAAAATATTAGTATACCAAAAGATTTATTAGTTATAGGAGAGGTTCGGATTAACAGGAGAGGTAAGAGCCGTGAATTTTATCGATAAAAGATTAAAAGAAGCAGAAAAACTCGGATTTAAAACATGTTTAATTCCAGAAAATAACAAGAAACTCTTGAAAGAAAGTTATAAATTAGATATAATAGGCATGAAAAATATAAATGATGCAATGAAAAAGTTAGGTTTAAAATGACCCAAAAAAGGACGGAGTGACCAAAAAGGGGCGGAGAATTTGGGTCAAGAAATAGGAATTTTAATATTAAAAAAATGACCCAAATTCTCTGTCACTTTTTAGTCACTCCATTCTTTCAGGGCATGGGTCTTAAAGAGGAGTGGATTAGTTTGGTATTCAAAAAGGAAGACGCAATTACAGATGTACTAAAGCTAATTGCACCAGGTACAGCAATAAGAGAGGGATTAGAAAATATTCTTAAAGCTAAAACTGGAGCACTTATTGTTATTGGAGATTCAAAAGAGGTTCTAGAGCTTGTAGATGGTGGATTTCGTTTAGATGTAGAATATAGTTCATCTAGATTATATGAACTTGCAAAAATGGATGGTTCTATTATTTTAAGTGCAGATTTAAAACGAATTTTATTTGCTAATGCACAATTAATACCTTCTTCAGCGATTGCTACAAATGAAACAGGGACAAGACATAGAACTGCAGAACGTACAGCAAAGCAATCAGGAGAATTAGTTATAAGCATATCTCAAAGAAGAAATGTTATTACTATATTTAAAGGAAATTCTAGATATGCATTAGAAGATACATCTAAAGTAAGTGCAAAAGCAAATCAAGCACTTCAAACTGTTGAGAAATATAAAAAGGTTTTTGATAGTAAATTAAGTTTGCTAAATGAATATGAATTTAATGATATTGTTACATTGGAAAATGTTATTATTGCAATTCAAAGAGCAGAAATGGTTATGAAAATTGTAGATGAAGTTCAAAGAGCAATTTACGAGCTAGGAGTTGAAGGTAGACTTCTTGAAATGCAATTAGAAGAATTGGTAGGCGATTTAGAAGAAGAAGAATTATTAATAATAAAAGATTATATTGCTAGTGGTAAAAAGAAAACTTCAGAAAAAATCTTAAAAGAAATTCAAGATTTATCACATGACGAATTAATGAGACCAGGATTAATTGCAAGATTACTTGGATATGAAGATTTTGATAATTATGATGAAGTTCGGTGTATATACAAAAGGATATAGAATTCTAAATAAAATACCAAGAATGCCAAGTAATATAGTAGAAAATTTAGTTAAGTCTTTTAAATCTTTTCAACATATACTTGATGCAGACATTCCAAAGTTAGATGAAGTAGAAGGTATAGGTGAAGTAAGAGCAAGAACAATAAAACAATCTTTAAAAAGAATGCAAGAACAGTTTGTTTTTGATAATTTAATGTTATAATAGGTATTAGAATAAAAAATTCTAATTAAACAAGTTTTTTAATAGTAGTAGATGTAAGTAATATTCATTTATTACTATAAAAATATATTTTACAAAAAAGATAAAAGAATTGGAGGAAGAACAATGGGAAAAGGAAAAAACATAATAATAGGAATAGCTATATTAATAGTTATTGTATTAATTGGAGTAGTAGGAGTAGGTATATTTAAAAATGCTACAATGGAAGTAAAAAATCCTATAGCTACAATGGAAATTGAAGGATATGGTACAGTAAAAATAGAATTATATCCAGACAAGGCACCAAATACAGTTGCAAACTTTATTAAACTTGCAGAAAGAGGATTTTATAATGATTTAACATTTCATAGAACAATACAAGATTTCATGATTCAAGGTGGAGATAAAAATGGAGATGGAACAGGAACACCTACTTTAAAAGACTTAAAAGGTGAAGGTGCAGAAGAAAAAGAGTATGGAATAAAAGGTGAATTTTTAGCAAATAATTATGAAAATACTTTAAAACATACAAAAGGTGTTATATCTATGGCAAGATCAGATTATAGTAGTATGGGATTAACAGAGCAAGGTTATAATTCAGCAGGTTCTCAATTTTTCATTATGACATCTGACAATTCATCATTAGATGGATTATATTCAGCTTTTGGAAAAGTAATTGAAGGATATGATATTATTGAAAAAATTTCAAATGTAGAAGTTACATATAGAAGTTCAGAATTAGCAGAAGGTGAAGAAGCTCCAAAAGATGAACAAGGAAATCAGCTTTCATCAGATATGCCAAAAAATAAACCTGTAATAAAAAGTTTAACAGTAGAAACATTTGGTGTAGATTATGGAGAGCCAGAAACAGTAGATGCTTTTGATTATCAAAGTTATTTAAGTCAGATGTATGGATTAAGTGGAAATAATGCAAGTTCAGAAGTAACACCAGAAGGTGATATAGATGGTACTAATAATGGTGAAAATGAGTAAGATGAATTAAAAAGATAAAAAATGCCAGTTATTAATTATTATATCCACAATTAAATTATCTTTGATAAAAATAATTGACAATAAATTGTGGTTGTGTTTTAATTTTATTAAACAACAGAAAAAGTAAAATTTAAGGAGAAAAAATATGGATGAAAAGCAAATGACACAATTAAAAGAAGAGATAGAAGCTACACGTGAGAAAATTAAAGAATTAGAGAAAGAAGCCCAAAAAATAAGAGCAGAATTATATCAAAAGGATAGAGTAAATGTGGATTTATATGAAATAGCTAAAAAAATAAAAGATATTAGATATAAAATATCTCAATTAAAGGGAGAAGGAAATGATTTCCCAGCAGGACCAAGTAGAATTTTAAAAAGAGCAGAAGAAGAAGTAAATCAAGCACGAACTAAAGTTGATAATTTACAACATAAAATTGAAGATATAGAGAAAGCAGAGAACGAACAAAGAGCGTCTCAGAAAAATTTACCAGAGGTAATTAAAGAAGAAAATGCATTTATGAAGTTTATAAAAAGGATACCTTTTGTAAGAAGATTAATGAAATCAAAGATTTTAGATAAAGAATTTAAAGGTGAAAAAAGAGAAGAGAATTCAGAACTAACTAAACTTAAACAAGATCGAGAAAATGCAATTATACTACTAGAACAAAAAGAAGAGAAATATAATAATGCATGCAAAAGTAATAAAGAAGAGCAAGAAAAACGAAAAAGAAAAGCTGAGAAAAATGCTCCAGAAATTCAGAAACTAGAAAAGCAGTTAGCTGAATTAAAAGCAAAAGAAACAGATTTAAATAACAAGAAGGACGAACTGAACAAAACTGGAACAAAACTAACTCAAGATGAGGTTGAAAAAAGAAAAGGAAGATTAGAACAGATTATAGCTGAAAAAGATAAACTTTTTAACATTATTGATGCAAATGATCGTAAAATAAAAGCAGTAGACCCTAACCATTTAACAAGAAAAGATATTGTAAAGATGGCTCTATCTCGTTTTGATACAAATGGAAAGAGTAAATCAACTGATAATAGCCAAGAAACAGGAAAAGATTCTAATATTAAAGAAATTTGATTTGTCAAAAATGTAACAGTATGCCAGAAGTTCGTATTATATATGGTACGATAATAAGTACTAATTGTGTTGTGGAATTGGAATGATGAAAAAATATTCAATAAAATATAAAAAGACGAAAAGTAATTAATATGTTTTTTTGTCTTTTTATATTTATTTTTTTCTCTATTTTATTTCCACAACTGTAACACCCATTTCACCTTCACCAAAAGTACCTAATCTATAAGATTTGACATGTGGATGAGTTTTTAAAAATGCATGAATACCTTGCCTTAATTTGCCTGTACCTTTGCCATGAACTATACGAACAGGTGAAATTTTTGCCAAACTGCAATCATCTAAATATTTATCAATAACAAATATAGCTTCTTCTATATTTTGCCCTATAACATTTATTTCACTTGAAATATTTTTAGCCTTCAAGTTAATATTTTTCTTTTGGGGAATATGTTTTACAGTATCTTGTTTTGCAATTTCTAAATGCTGAATATTCATTGTCATTTTAGCATTACCAATTTGTAACCAAACATCTGAAGATTTGTTAGGAAGGCTTAGTATAGTAGCTTTAGTATTAAGAGATTTTACTAATACAGTCATTCCTATTTTGATATCTTCAGAGTTTAAATTACCAGATGTAGTTTTTGAAAGTTTTGGTGCATAATCTTTTAAAGAAGAATTTAATTTATTTCTTAAATTATTTGCTTCTTTTAAAGAATCTGAAGATTCAGGTAATTCATTTAATTCTTTTATAATATCATGTGCTTCTTCTTTTGCTTTAAGCAGAATTCGTCTTGCTTCTTCTTTAGCCTTTTCTATAATTTCCTTCTCTTTCTGTTTATGGCTAGATAGGTCTGTTTCTAAAGAGCTCCTTAAAACTTCTACTTGATTTAAATTCTTATCTATTAATTCTTTTTCTTTTTCAATTTGTAATTTATTATCATAAATTGATTTTAATAATTCCTCGATATTTATATGATCATTAGTTAATAGTTCATTTGCTCTATTTAAAATATCATCTTGAAGTCCTAAACGTTTACTAATTGCAAAAGCATTACTTTTTCCTGGGATTCCTACAAGTAATTTATATGTTGGCCTTAAATTTTCAATATCAAATTCGCATGATGCATTTTCAAAACCATTGGTTACTAATGCATAATTTTTAATTTCAGGATAGTGTGTTGTGCTAAGAGTTATAGAACCTTTTTTATACAAAGTTTCTAAAATACTTATTGCAAGAGAGCTACCTTCAATAGGATCTGTTCCAGAACCTAATTCATCTAGTAAAACTAAACTGTTTTGATTAAAAGAATTTAATATTTCTATAATATTTAACATATGTGATGAAAAAGTACTTAAAGATTCTTGAATACTTTGTTCATCACCAATAGATGCAAATATTTTATCAAAAACAAATATACTACTATTTTCATTTGTAGGAATATGAAGTCCACTTTCTGCCATTAATGTAAGAAGGCCGAACAGTCTTTAAGGTAACAGTTTTACCACCAGTATTAGGTCCTGTTATTATTAAAGAGTTATAATCTTTTCCAAGTGAAATATCTATAGGGACAACTTTAGTTTTATCGATTAAAGGATGTCTTGCTTTATATAGATTAATTTCTTTATTTTCATTAATATGTGGCTCTATTCCAGAGATATTTTTTGAATAGTTTGCTTTAGCAAAAATAAAATCTAATTCTCCAATTATTACAGTATCTTCTTTTATATTTTCATATATAGGGAATAGAGACATAGAAATATTTTTTAATATTTTTTCAATTTCGATATTTTCTTCTACTTTAAGATTAGATATCTTAGTATTTAGTTCGAATATTGTCATAGGCTCAATAAAAACTGTAGAGCCACTTGAAGAGATATCATGAACAAATCCTTTTATGTTGTCTTTATGTTCTATTTTTACAGGAATAACGTATCTATCGTTACGAATAGTTACTATTGCTTCCATTATATATTTAGAATAGGTTGAAGAATGAATCATAGAATTTAATTTGTCTTTTATTTCTTGTTCTAATCTTCTTCTATTACGTCTAAGTGAAGATAAAGTAGTAGATGCATCATCTGAAATAGTGTTTTCGTCTATAATGCTTTTGAATATTGAATTTTCTATTTGTGTATTGGTGTATAGTAAATTAAATTTATCTAATAAAATGGGAAAGTTACCTAAGTCTATCTCTTTATTATCGAAAAAATAAGATTTTAATTCCCTAGATAATTTTAATGTTTTTCCAATTTCTAATAGTGCTTTTGCAGATAAAGAATTTCCACTTTCTAAATATTTTAGCCATAGATTAATATTGGGTAAAAAGTAAATTGGAGAGTTGCCTAATTTAGAAGTTAGATTAACTGCTTCTGTTGTTTCGGATTGAAGATGTTTTACTTCTAATTTATTATTGGATGGTTCTAAATTTAAAGAGATATCTTTTCCGATATCTGTTTTGCAGTAATTAGAAAGTATTTGTAATATTTTATCGTATTCTAATTTATAATAACAATTTTTCAATGTTAATTCCTCCTTGTGTGTTATTTTTTATTGATGATAGGGAAATAGTGCTTTTAAATTAGCCAGCCAAGTGGATATATATATTAAAATTCCGTTCTTTGCTGGTCGGACTAGTCATATGAGCAAGTTTGCAGAAATTTCGTAATTAGAACAGTTAATCTGGCTAATCTGTATGAATTGGAGTCCTCCCAATACTTTAGCATCACTGCATTTTAATATATATATCCACTTGGCTTACTCTACAGGTTGTAATTGTTTACTATAAAAATAAACTTTAGATTGTAGGTTCTTAAACATTTTTGTGCAAAATTAATAGAAAAAATGCTAACCTAAAATTGTAGAGTAGTACATGTGTATTTATATATAAATACACATGTACGGATTAAACATATGCACAACTTAAAACTTACCACCCATTATCACACAAAAATTGGAAAAAAACAAGTAAAATGCTTGCAATTGCCAAATTTATATAGTATAATAAATATGCTAAATAAATTGACAGAAAGAGTGGGAAACTAGTGGCCCACTCTTTCATCGTAATTAAGGAGGAAATAATTTGGCAAGTATAGAAGAAAGAGTAGAAAGCTTAATTAAAGAACCTATTAATAATTTAGGCTATGAGCTATATGATGTTAATTATGTAAAAGAAGGCAAAGACTATTTTTTAAGAATATTTATAGACAACAAAGAAGGTATTAACTTAAATGATTGCGAAAAAGTAAATGATGCTATTTCAGATTTACTAGATGAAGCAAATTATATAAAAGAACAGTATTTCTTAGAAGTATCTTCACCAGGAATAGAAAGAATAATTAGAAAAGATGAACATTTAGAGCAAAACATTGGTGAAAAAATATATATAAAATTATTTATGGCCTTAAATGGAAAAAAAGAATATGTTGGTATTTTAAAAAATTATGATTCAAATATTATAGAAATTGAAGAGCAAGAATTAATACGGAATAGATAGAAAAAATATATCAATAATGAAAAAGTTTTATAATTGGGAATAATTTATAGAAAGGATAGAATTGAAAAAATATGTAATTCTTTCATAAATATTATGAATTTGATAGAAAAAAGAAAGGAATGGATTTTAAAATGAAAAAAGAATCAAAAAAAGTACTAGCAATAGATAGTAAAGAATTAGTAATTGCTATGGATGAATTAGAAAAAGAGAAAGGTATAAAAAAGGAGGTTTTATTAGAATCTGTAGAAGCAGCATTAGTAACAGCATATAAAAGAAATTTTGATTCTAATATAGATAATGTAAAAGTTACTATGGATGGTGAAACAGGAGAAATTCATTTATATGCAGAAAAAGATGTAGTAGAAGAAGTAGAAAACGATAAATTACAAATTAGTATAGAAGATGCAAAAAAAATTAATAAAAGCTTAGAAATAGGAGATGTTGCAGAAATAGAATTAGTACCCAAAAATTTTGGTAGAATAGCAGCACAAACAGCAAAACAAGTAATTATTCAAAAAATAAGAGAAGTATCTAGAGAAGTTTTATATACAGAATTTAGTGATAGAAAAGGTGAAATTGTTTCTGGAATAATTCAAAAAGCAGATGGTGGAATAGTAGTAATAGACTTAGGAAAATTAGAAGGTGTTATGCCATTAAAAGAACAAATATCTACAGAAAAATATAGAGTAAATGATAAAATAAGAGCATATGTTTTAGATGTGGAAAAAGGTACTAAAGGTGCTCCACAAGTTATGATTTCAAGAGCACATACAGATTTTGTGAGAAAATTATTTGAACTTGAAATTCCAGAGATTTATGAAGGTGTTATAGAAATAAAAAGTATTGCACGTGATGCAGGAAATAGAAGTAAAATTGCTGTATATTCACCAAATGAAAATATAGACCCAGTTGGTTCTTGTGTAGGACAAAAAGGAATTCGTATACAAAATATAATTAATGAATTAAATGGAGAAAAAATAGATGTTATAGAATGGAATGAAGACCCATCTATATACATATCTGCAGCTATTTTACCAGCACAAGTATTAGCAGTAGATATAAAAGATGAAGAGAAATTTGCACAAGTAATTGTTCCAGATGACCAATTATCATTAGCAATAGGGAAATCTGGCCAAAATGTAAGACTTGCAGCAAAATTAACTAATTGGAAAATTGATATAAAAAGTGAATCTCAATTTAGAAAAATGATAGAAGAATTGCAAAATGAGGAAGATTCAGAAAATAGCGAAAATAATGAGAATAGTGAAGAGTAAAAAATCATTATTTGATATTAAACAAATATTCAAACTATATAATAAAATATAATCTATAAATTAATAAATATTTGAACTATGATAAAAACATGTAAATAGAAAAGATGTAATACAATAGAAGTAAAGGAGTGAACTAATTTGAAAAGTTTACCACAAAGAAGTTGTATAGGTTGTAATACAAAAAAAGATAAAAAAGAGCTTATAAGGGTTGTAAAAGATAAAGATGGAAATATAAGTATAGATAAAACAGGAAAGGCAAATGGTAGAGGAGCATATATTTGTAATAATGTACAATGTTTAGAAAAAGCTATAAAAAGTAAAAGACTAGAAAGAACTTTTGAAAAAAGTATTGATACCCAAATCTATGAAAATTTAAGAGGTGTAATTATTGATAAATAAAGATAAAACATTAGGTCTGTTAGGACTTAGTTCAAGAGCAGGAAAGGTTATTTTTGGAACAGATGCATGTATAGAATATGTAAATAAAAATAAAATAAAGTTATTGCTACTTGCAGAAGATGCATCATATAGAACAAAATTGAAATTTAGTGAAATTGCAAAAAAAATGCAAATACCTATATATGAATTAGGAACAATAGATGAAATTAGTAAGGCAATTGGGAAGAAAAATAAAGCAATTATAGGAATTACAGATATAAACTTTTCAAAAGAAATAGTAAAGAGAATTAATCGGGGGTGATGTTATTTGAGTAAAATTAAAATACATGAAATAGCAAAGAAGTTGGGAGTAGCTAGTAAAGAAGTAATTACTATCGCAAATGGAATAGGAGTTAATGTAACTAGTCATTTAAGTTCTGTAGAGGAAGAACAAGAAAAAAGAATTTTAGAACAATTTAATAAAAGTGTTAATAGTCCAAAACAAGAGAAAGTTAAAGAGGAAAAAGTAAAAGAAGATAAGAAAAAAGAAACACCAGTAATTATAAGAAGAGAAGTAATAATTAATGATAGTGAAGAACAGAAAGAAAAAGAAAGAAAAAAACAAGAACAGAAAAAGAAAGAAGTAGGTTTTGTAGAACGAAATAATACAAATTATAATATTGTGTATAGAAATAAGCCTCAAAAACCACTTACAGTAAATGAGTTGTTTGGATTAAAAAATAATAAAAAAGAAGAAACAAAAAAAGAAGTGACAGAAATTGAAGAAATAAAAGAACAAGAGGTAAAAAAAGTAATCGAAAATCCTAAAAAAGAAGAGTCAAATAACGAAATTAAAAAAGAGATAGGAGTTAAAACAGAGAGTAAAGTTATGGTAGAAGAAAAGGTACAAAAAGAAACAATTAATACAAGAGCAAACAGAGATAACAATTTTGGAAAAAATGATAATGGATTATCAAATAATAATTTTAGTAGGAATAATGATTATAGACAAGGAAATAATAATTACAGAAATAATAGAAATGATAGTCAAAATAGATATAATAATAGAAATAATAGTGATAATCAAAATAGATTCAATAATAGAAATAATAATGATAATCATAACAGATATAATAATAGAAATAATAATGATGGTCAAAATAGATTTCAAAATAACAGAAATAATGATGGTCAAAATAGATTCAATAATAGAAACAATAATGGACAAAGATTTAATAACAATAATCAAAGATTTGGAAATAATAATTTTAACAGAAATGAAAGAAAACCACTTGATGAAAGAGGTATAGATAAAAACATTAAAAATATAATGTCTACAGAGATTGTTGAAAAAGAAAATCAAAGAGATTATAGTACAAAATCTATTGATAAAGAAAAATTAAATAATAAATATGATGATAAAGCTAAAAAGAATAATAAATCTAGAAAAACAGGCAGATTTGATGAAATAGATGGTGGTAAATTAAAAGACTTAAAACAAGTTGATAAATTATCAAATATGTTTGATGAACAAGATGGTGGAATGCTTGACTATTATGATTTAACAACTGCAAGAGGAAAAAGAAATAAAAAGAAAAGTGCAAAAAATAGTGAAGAAAGAACAAAACAAAAAATATTTAAGTTAACAGAAATAACTATACCAGAATCTATTACTGTAAAGGATTTAGCACTAGAATTAAAGAAAACAAGTGCAGAAGTTATTAAAAAGTTATTTGGTTATGGGATAATGGCAACTATAAATAATGTTATAGATTTTGATACAGCTTTCTTAGTTGCTAGTGAATTTGGTGTTAATGCAAGTAAAAAAGAAGAGGTAAAAGAAGAAGACATATTATTTGATGATTCAGAAGATTTAGAAAATGAATTAGAAAAAAGACCTCCTGTTGTTGTTGTAATGGGACACGTAGACCATGGTAAAACATCACTTTTAGATGCTGTTAGAAGTACAAATGTTATAGAAGGAGAAGCAGGTGGAATCACACAACATATTGGTGCATATAAAGTAAATGTAAATGGAAGAGAAATAACATTCTTAGATACTCCAGGACATGAAGCTTTTACTGCTATGCGTGCAAGAGGAGCTAAAATAACAGATATTGCAATACTTGTTGTAGCTGCAGATGATGGTGTTATGCCACAAACAATAGAAGCAATTAATCATGCTAAAGCTGCAGAAATTCCAATTATAGTAGCTGTTAACAAAATTGATTTACCAGGTGCTAATGTAGATAAAATTAAGCAAGAATTAATGCAATATGAACTTGTTCCAGAAGAATGGGGTGGAGATACTATATTTGTTCCTATTTCTGCTAAAAAGAAAATTAATATTGAAAACTTATTAGAAATGGTTTTACTTGTTGCAGATATGAAAGAATTAAAAGCAAATCCACATAAACAATCTAAAGGTGTTGTAATTGAAGCAAGACTAGATAAATCTAAAGGTCCAATTGCTTCTATGCTTGTACAACGTGGTACTTTAGATATAGGAGATACTATAGTAGTTGGAACATCTATTGGTAGAATTCGTGCTATGAAAAATGACAAAGGTCAAATGGTTAAAAAAGCAGGTCCTTCTACACCTGTAGAGATTATGGGATTAACAGAAGTGCCAAGAGCTGGTGATACTTTCTATGAAGTTAAAAATGAAAAAATGGCAAAACATTTAATAGAAAGAAGAAGACGTCAAGAAAGAGAAAAGAATTTAGCTTTAGATAATAAAGTAACATTAAATAATCTATTTGAAAAAATGGAAAATGAAAATCTAAAACAATTAAACTTAATAGTAAAAGCTGATGTACAAGGTACGGCTCAAGCAGTAAAACAATCATTAGAGAAAATATCTAATGAAGAAGTTAAAGTAAAAGTAATTCATGCAGTAGCAGGAGCTGTTACAGAATCTGATGTTCAACTTGCAAAAGCAGCAAAAGCAATTATAATTGCTTTTAATGTAAGACCAGTTGGAGCAGCAAAAGAAATGGCAGATAAAGGTGAAGTAGAAATTAAACAATATTCTGTTATATATAAAGCTATAGAAGATGTAGAAGCTGCTATGAAAGGTATGCTTGACCCAATATTTGAAGAAAAAGTTATTGGAAACGCAGAAATTAGACAAACTTTTAGAGTATCTAATGTTGGAACAATAGCAGGATGTTATGTATTAGAAGGTAAAATTGAAAGAAATGCTGGTGTAAGAATTATTCGTGATAGTGTTGTAATTCATGAAGGTAAACTTGCATCATTAAAGAGATTTAAAGATGATGTAAAAGAAGTAGCAAAGAGCTATGAATGTGGTGTTCAAATAGAAAACTACAATGATTTAAAAGAAGGCGACATTATAGAAGTTTTTGTTATGGAACAAGTTAAAAGATAAACTAAAGATTTAAAAGGAGGAAAATAAAATGGCCAAAAATGATACAAGACTTGGAAGAATTAATGAAGAATTAAAAAAACAAATTAGTCATATTATTACTTTCGAATTGAAAGATCCAAATTTAACAGGACTTATTAGTGTAACTAAAGCCAAAATAACTCCTGATTTAAAATATGCTAAAGTATATGTTAGTATACTAAATGCCAAAAGTGAAGAAAAAACAATGAAGGCATTACAAGATTCAGCAGGTTTTATTCGTACTGGAATAGCTAAAAATATTAATTTAAGAATTACTCCACAAATAATATTTGAAAAAGATGATTCTATAGAGTATGGTGCGAAAATTGAATCAATTTTAAAAGAAATAAAACCGAAAGAAGAGGAAAATAAAGACCCTAATAGTATTTTTTTAGATGGATATATATGCAAACGTCCAGTATATAGAAAAACGCCTTTAGGTAG
>ENA-ORMR01002016-ORMR01002016.1-human-gut-metagenome-genome-assembly--contig:-NODE-2016-length-13842-cov-6.499746_pt1 | contig 13842 bp, 15 predicted proteins | sample MGYA00242107_ERZ509003 | MGnify/ENA primary metagenome ERZ509003 (study PRJEB26280, sample SAMEA2338699) | human gut metagenome | biome: human gut; feature: human-associated habitat; material: faeces... | reverse complement strand
GACAACGGTATCTTGAATGTGATGTGCTTTTTATCTCGTTTCTTTCGTCTTTCTTAATCTGCATAAAAACTCCTATTGCTCTGGTAATGCGGTCGCCAAACCTTTACCGGTATACCGCAATAGGCGGTTTTACTCATGCTAAAGCTATTTTTCTTCCCTCGGTAGAACCGGGGATTTATTTCCACGTCTGAAGGCGCCCCAAATAAGCGCCTGCCTCTTTTTAGAAGCAGACACTTATTTCTCGTATTCTTTTTTACCGCAGCAGCCGGATCAGCAGATCATTGATATCCTCAGTGGGCTTGCCGCTTGCTATCAGCTTGTTCCGAAAGGACACCATGGCCGTTGTAAGCAGCCGCCGTTCGCCGGCGCAGAGTGCCAACACTCGATTTCTTCTATGCTTGAACATCACCACACCTCAGCAATAAATCAGCTCAGAAAAGACAACCTCCTCCGCACGGCTGCGGATGCTGTTCATCCGTCCCACCCATTTCATTTGATTCTCGGCCTTCAGCCGCTCAGTAACACCCCCGGCGTCCTTCATCTGCGCGGCCAGCCGATCAAACATCTCCTGTGCCGTGTCGCCGATCTCCTTGAGATGCTCGTCTAGCTTGCCGGTCAGCAGCATCCCCGTGTAGATGCCGTCCCTGTGCTCGCGCAGATACCGCCTGCGCATTTCTGCGAATCTGTTGTACATACTCTTCCTCCTTCACGCTCGCCGTATGGCCTTCTATCAACAGCCACATAATAGCGCAGCCAGAAGGAAAAGCCCAATGTGCGAAAAACAGATTTACAGATTTGACAGAAAAATAGTCTCATACGATTTGCCGAATCACACCTGACCAAATCGCACTTGACGATTTTTATAGTGCTATTGGCTATTAGACTGACCTCTTATGTGAAGGCCTATTTCCAATCAAGCACTTAACCGATACTGGAGTACCGTTATAATTCCGCTCGGTCTCCATATACTTAATGAAGCGTGCGACGCTTTCGCTTTTAAATTGCGCATTGCGCTCTGCGCTAAGTCTATAGCGTATTTTCTCTTTATCATCAATGTTATCGTTTTCCATTCTCAAGGTAAGCTGATGATCCTGAAAATCAAAAATCCAGCCTTGAAGGGAAAGATCAACTAATACGCTTAGGGCCGCCATATATTTTTGGCAGTCAAGGTCGGCTTCTCGTGCAGTTTCAGAAACACGCCGAAGCTCATCGCTGATAATTCGAGCTCTGTTCATGGGTAACGTGTCTTCTAAGCGCCGAGTAAGTCGCTGAAACAACTCTTGGTATTCCTCGCTCAAAGCAGGACGATACTGCTCCGAGGCGATGGTCTGTTCTATATTTTTAATGGATGCTTTCATGCATTTCCTGCTTCCTGAATAAGTCTGCGTCACCGATGGCCGCATTCAATTAATTATTTGTAGCAAACACTGGCTGAGAGCTAATTCAGCAAGTATTTCTTTTCAGCCCCGCGGCCTACCCTCTGCACAAGCCCCATATTCCGCATCTGTTTCATAAGCTCAAAAGCGCGGGTCTTCTTGATTCCAAGCAAGGATTGGACCTCTTCATCCGTGATATGGCCGTGCGCGGAGGTATAGTCAAGAACCTTTTGCATCTGTGCGGTGACCGGAGAAGCCTGCTTTGGGATGGCAACGGTCATGGCATTCATATTGGGCAGGACCATTTTGAATGCATTGGGCGTTGCTTCGATGACCGGTTGTACGGGGCAGTTTTCATAAAGCTTATAGATTCTGCGGATGCCGGTGCCGTAGCTCTCGATCAAACGCAGGCGATGGAACATCTCGGCAAGATTCTTGTTGCGGGGTTGTGAAATACCGATACGGATATCATCGGTGGAGAGACCGGGGAGGAGGCCGCCGATAGAGATGAACTCTATCCGCTCGTCGTTCACATTGATGATAATGCTGCCGCTGTAGCTGTAATCCCGGTGTACAATGGCATTCAAAAGTGCCTCGCGAAGAGCCTCCTCGGGGTAATCCTGCTTTTCAATACGCTCCAAGCCCTTAAATGACGCCTTGGTTCTGTTACAGAGCATCAGGTAATCAAAGGTGTCCTCCAACTGCGCAAAGATGGAGCCTCCGAACTCCTTGTTATCCTTGAAGGTGGTATTGGAATCATCACCGAAAACTGCTACCTTCGTCGTATGCGCACATTGATCGGAGATGATAAGTGCAAGGTTGGTAAAAAGCTCATCATTCTTCTGTGTAATCCCAAGGGCACGGTACTTTTCCTTGCCGAACGGCACTCCATATTTTTCGAAAGCATTTGCCGCAGCCTCAAAGGACAGATCCTGCTCCATGGAGCGCATTTCTTCGAACGCATCGCCATCGCTTTCCTTAATCATCTGGCGAATCTGCTCAGGGGACGCTGGCACACTGGAGGTGCCCTGGCGTACATAAACACCGTTGGGCTTCAGACCTTTTCCTTTGAGGTAGTAGGGCTTGTTGCTTCCCTCACTGATGGCAATACGCACCACCCTGTTATCCTGGATTGAAAAGCGCACGAACATTGTAACGTCCGGCACAATAGCATCGCGGATGCCGTTGGTGATTTGGGTATACTCCTGATCCACATCTGCCAGTCCGACGGCATTTCCATTGTTGTCAATGCCGACGAACACCACGCCGCCGTCCGTATTTGCGAAAGCGATCACTTCTTTATAAATTTCCTCAGTAAACTGAGCCTTGAATTCTATATTTTCGGTTTCAAAGTTCATGGAGACGCCCCCTTATACGAATTCTAATTATATTATACTCATAAAATTCGCCCTGTCAACCGGAGTTTGTGAATTTTCGGCGAATATTCGCTTATTCGATGTGAGTGCCCGCCTTGTTTGTTCTCAAAAACAGAGAGCCGCCTCGTCTAATAATGCGAAAGGACCTCCTTCGCGCAAGCAAAGGAAGTCCACCGAATATAGCTTTTTACGCAATTACAGCTTGAAGCAGGCATTTTTACAATTCCACTATTTCATCGCCCATCTCTCCATTTCTGCGCCTCCCAAAGCATATCGATATGCCGGCGGGATTTGCGGTTGGTGTTGTTGTAATCGTCCGAGCAGAGCCAGTCGATGAGATAGCATTTGGGGATCATGTACTTCTGCAGCAGCGCCAGCGCCTTCAGCTTCCCCACGCGAATCCATTGGCAGACTGTGCGGCGGTTATAGCCTGTGAAGTCCACAGCGGCGGCCACATCCATCACATCTGGCAGCGCGGCCAGCTTGCTCTCATAGTAGCGCCGAAGCTTCTTCTCGTCTTTGGCGCACGGCAGATGGATGCGGATTTTATAGGGCCGAACCATTTCGCTTCCGTATTTGTACCAGTTCTTCGGCGCTATGTATTTTTCCGGGTTGACCTCACGGTCGTTCATAAAAGCGATCACATCGCTCTTTTTGATGGCGTAGCAGCGGGTTTTCTTGCCGGTGCAGGTGTGAGGGATTAGGTTAAATTGGAGAAGATTGTCGCAACGCAGCTCAGCGCCGCAAACAGCGCCGCAAACACTAACTTTCTTACCGTTTTGTCTTTCATATCCCTTTTCTCCTTTTTTAGTTACGCCTTTTTGCTGTGCCTATACATTCATTGCGCCGGCCTGACCGGTGAGCTCCGGCTAAACCGGAATGCTCGCACAAAATCCTACCAACGCCGTCGGTAAACGGTGATATGCGAAATATAATACAAATCCGCGGCAAAGTCAAACGACATTACCGACTGTTATGTATAAAATTTTTGAATGATCTCAGTTTTTAAGGCTCTGAAGCGGCGCGGGGATGCGTCCGCCGCGGGCGATGAACTCCGCGGCGCTGCCGTCATGCAGCGGCATTATCGGCGCCGAGCCGAGAAGCCCGCCGAAGTCTACCGTATCGCCGACGGTCTTTCCCTTTGCCGGGATGATGCGCACGGCGGTGGTCTTGTTGTTGACCATGCCGATAGCTGCCTCATCGGCAATGATAGCGGAGATGGTATCGGCGCTCGTGTCGCCGGGGACGGCGATCATGTCGAGCCCGACCGAGCAGACGCAGGTCATTGCTTCGAGCTTATCGATGCAGAGCATACCGTCCTCCACGGCGGAGATCATGCCCGCGTCCTCGGACACGGGGATAAACGCACCGGACAGGCCGCCGACATGGCTCGAGGCCATGACGCCGCCTTTTTTGACCGCGTCATTGAGGAGCGCGAGGGCAGCGGTCGTGCCGTGCGTGCCGCATTTTTCAAGCCCCATTATCTCCAGTATCTCAGCAACGCTGTCGCCGATCGCGGGAGTGGGAGCAAGGGAGAGGTCGACCACGCCGAAGGGCACACCGAGACGGCGCGAGGCCTCCTGCGCAACAAGCTCGCCCATGCGCGTTATCTTGAAGGCGGTCTTTTTTATCGTCTCCGCCACGACGTCAAAGCTCTCGCCCTTGCACTGCTTGAGTGCGTGGGCGACGACGCCGGGGCCGGACACACCGACGTTTATGACCGTCTCCGGTTCGCCGACACCGTGGAACGCCCCCGCCATAAATGGGTTATCCTCAACGGCGTTAGAAAATACGACGAGCTTTGCACAGCCCATCGGGTCAATGTCCGCGGTCTGCTTTATTATCCTGCCCATGAGCGCGACGGCGTCCATGTTTATGCCGGCGCGCGTCGAGCCGACGTTCACGCTCGAGCAGATAAGCTCGGTCTGCGCCATTGCCTGCGGTATCGAGCGCAGTAAAAGCTCGTCGCCCTTGGCAAAGCCCTTATGCACCAGAGCGGAATAGCCGCCGATAAAGTTCACGCCGCAGGTTTTTGCCGCGCGGTCAAGCGTCAGCGCAAAGGGAACGTAATCTGTCGTCGCGCAGCTTCCGGCGACGAGCGCTATCGGCGTTACCGAGATGCGCTTATTTACGATGGGTATGCCGAACTCGCTCTCGATATCCTCGCCCGTTTTCACGAGATGTTCGGCGCGGCGGCAGATCTTGTCGTATATCTTTTCGCAGCAGCGCCCGGGATCCTCGCTTACGCAGTCGAGCAGCGATATGCCCATGGTGATCGTGCGGATATCGAGGTGCTGCTTGTCGATCATGTCGATGGTGTCAAATATGTTGTTAAGGCTCAGCATGGCGGCACCTCACAGCTTGTGCATCGCGTCGAAAATATCCTCGCGCTGAATGCGGATGGAAAGGCCGCGCCCCTCGCCGAAGGTCTTGAGCACATTTTGCAGATTTGCAAAGGACTCGGTGCACAGCGCAAGGTCAACGACCATCATCATCGTGAAGAAGCCCTCCATGATGGTCTGGCTGATGTCCAGAACGTTTATGTTGTGGTCTGCCAGCGTGTTGCACACTCCGGCGATTATGCCGACCTGATCCTTGCCGACGACCGTTACGATTGCTTTCATATTAGTTCACTCCCGTGTGACAGTTTATTGATTTGTTTATTGATTTAATAAGTAATTATAGCCGATTATCGCTGAGTTTTCAACAGTTTTGACAGCCGGTTTTTCGGCCGCGCGGCGGATAAATCTTGTTGACAAATTCCGCGTCTCAGAATATAACAGAATTTACAATATGTGATTTCAGGAGGCGCAAAATATGACCGAGCTTGAAAAGATCGAGTACACAAAAGGCTTTGTTGACAAGCTTGCCGAGGGGATAAACCCAATCGACGGCACTCCGATCGCCGAGGGCGATCTTCTAAACAATGTCAGAATATCTCGCTGCATGTATTATGTTTCGGATATTCTGCGCCGCGTCATAGAAAACGGTGGGATCGAGGGCAAAAAGCCGGCAAAGCGCGGCCGCGCACCGTTTGCACTGAGCGACAGCGCCCGGCGTGGGCTTATCCCGGCCGATGAGCCGCTGAGAATATCGCAGGTCACAAGTCTCATAAACGAAAAGGTTGACCCCGAGGCGATGAAAAATTTGCGCTCGGGCGTTATCACCCGGTGGCTTCTCGGCATCGGCGCGCTTGAAGAGGTTCAGCTGCCCTCGGGCAAGGAGACCAAGCTCCCCACGCCGCAGGGGCGCAGCCTCGGCCTGATAACGCAGGAGTTCCGGGGCGAAAACTCGGTGTACTCGGTCGTGCTGTATAAGCCGGAGGCGCAGCAATTCATATTCGATAACATCGACGCGATAGAGCAGCTCAATCGCGAAAAAAGCGGCGGCAGAGAAAACCGGGGCAAGCCCTGGAGCACGCAGGATGATGCAACACTCGGCGAGCTTATCGGAAAAGGCGTGGAGAAAACCGAGATCGCGCGCACCCTCGGCCGCACGGTGAAAGCCGTCACCGCAAGGCTCAAGCGCCTCGGCATAGATACAAGCGCCGGAAATGATCCTCAAAAGCAATAAAATAAAAAGGATATATCAGGCTGTCGAAAAACTATGCTGCAAAAGAAAGATAATAGAGCAGCAGGGGAGCTCGAGGGGGCAAAGGCCCCACTCGAAATTGGATTAATAGCCATCAAAAACGCCTGATTTATCAGGCTTTTTGACGAGCGTAGCGAGATTTTTCGTGAAAACCTGTTTTCACAAAAAATGTGGCGTTTTTGAAGCGTGCAAAAAAGTCAAAGACTTTTTTGACACGCTGAGGATATATATCATCTGCCGGTGTTGACATTGCGTTAACAGTTTGTTAAACTATGCAACGCGACTTTAACGCGAAACTAACATCAAAGGATGAGAAAAGAGAAATGAAAATCGTAAAAGCATATAACAGCGTAAGCCTCGTGCTGCGAATTGTTATAGGTATGGTCATCGGCGCCGTACTTGCACTTGTTATCCCCAACGCTGCCGAAACCGCTCCCGGAATCGGTATTCTCGGCACGCTGTTCGTCGGCGCACTCAAGGCAATCGCACCCCTGCTGGTATTTATCCTTATCATCAGCGCACTTGCACAGTCCAGAGAAAAGATGGGCAAGCAGTTCGGCACCGTTATCGTGCTGTATCTTGTATCCACCTTCCTCGCAGCTGTCATCGCGGTCATTGCAAGCTTCATCTTCCCCGTGACCATCACCCTCACGGACGCAGCCACCGACGCAGCTCCCGACAGCTTTGCTTCAATATTCACCGGACTTCTTAACAACATCGTTGCCAACCCCATCGGCTCGATAGTTTCCGGAAACTACCTCGGCATCCTGTTCTGGGCGGTCGTACTCGGCTTTGCGTTCAAGGCAGCGTCCGACACCACCAAGAAGTTCCTCGCCGACGCATCCGATGCAGTCACCAAGGCAGTCCGCTTTGTAATAAACCTCGCTCCCTTCGGTATCCTCGGCCTCGTGTTCTCCGCAGTTTCCACCAGCGGCCTTGCCATCTTCACCGAGTATGGCAAGCTCCTGCTCATCCTCGTCGGATGCATGCTGGTAGCGGCGCTTGTTGTCAACCCCATCATGACCTTCATAGTCATCCGCAAGAACCCGTATCCTCTGGTGTTCAAGTGCCTGAAGGAAAGCGGCGTTACCGCATTCTTCACCCGCTCCTCGGCAGCTAACATCCCCGTTAACATGACCCTGTGCGAGAGCCTCGGACTTGACCGCGAGTTCTACTCCGTGTCCATCCCCCTCGGCGCTACAATCAACATGGCAGGCGCGGCGGTCACCATCACCGTCATGTCCCTCGCCGCGGTACACACCCTCGGCATGAGCGTAAGCGTTCCCGTAGCGATCGTCCTGTCCGTCATGGCCGCTCTGGGCGCATGCGGCGCATCCGGCGTTGCCGGCGGCTCGCTGCTTCTGATCCCCATGGCCTGCTCGCTGTTCGGCATCTCCAACGATGTTGCAATGCAGGTCGTCGGCGTCGGCTTCATCATCGGCGTCATTCAGGACTCTGTCGAGACCGCGATCAACTCCTCCTCCGATGCACTGTTCACCGCCGTTGCGGAATTCAAGCAGTGGCGCAAGGCAGGCAAGGAAATAAAGTTCTAAGCCAAATATACTCAAAGCCCCGTCATCTGACGGGGCTTTTTTAGTTGCGCATTGACGCAGCTACCGATACGGTAATTGCGATTGCTCGATATCGAGGGTTCGTAGAAAACCGTGCGGTTTCTCCGCAGCCGAGAGCAGATAGCTGACATCCAATAGGGTGCGAAACAGCGCGGTTTTGTCAGCAGTTCCGAATCGGGCTACCGGAAATATCCGTATCCGCAGGTGCAGTAAAGCGCTATTAATAAAGCAGCGGCAAACAGCGCGATGAGCACGGCTCGCACTTTCTTCGAGCGCAAAAGCTTGAACCTCGGCTCGCGAACGGGCGCTGATTCTTCGGCCTTGCCCGGCTCCTCCGGAGTCGCGCACGGTTTCGGCTCGGGTATGGACGTGCGCGCACGGGCAGCGAGATGATCCAATCTGTTTTCGACCGCCTTCTGGCGCTCGATGAGCTTCTTGCCGGTCATCGCGTCGCGGTTGAACGGCTCCTCGGCCAGGATCTCGTCAAACAGAGCATCGGCCTCGTCGCGAAGGCCCATCGCCATCAGCTGATACGCCTTGTCCATCTTGCGCTTGTGCATCCGCTCGTCCGGCGAGCGCTCAAGCAGCTCTTCAAGCAGCGTTTTATCCTCCATATGCCGATATCCCCTTTCAATGTCGGATAAATATTTTACCATCCAATTCCGGGACGGTCAATGGTTCGACAAAGAATCTTGAATTTTTCGAACACATGTATTAAAATCATGGCGGAGGACAGACTATGAAAAAGCTTGCGATATTTGATTTGGACGGAACTTTGCTGTACACGCTTGAGGATCTGCACGCCTCAACGAATTTTGCGCTCGAAAGCGAGGGCTTGCCGGCGCGCAGTCTCGACGAGGTTCGGTGCTTTGTCGGAAACGGCATACGGAAGCTCATCGAGCGCGCCGTGCCGGACGGCTGCGCACCGGACGTGACCGACCGCGTGTTTGCGGCCTTCAAGCGCCATTATGCGGAAAACTGCATGGTTTTGACGCGACCCTACCCCGGCATACCGGAGGCGCTCGCCGCGCTCAGGGCGCGCGGCTGGAAGCTTGGCGTTGTGTCGAACAAGGCAGACGAGCCGGTTAAGGCGCTCATCGCGCATTATTTTTCCGGCGTATTCGACAGCGTCGTCGGAGAGCGCGAAAATGTCCGCAAAAAGCCTGCACCGGACAGCGTTTTTGAGACCGTAGGCAGCCTCGGCTGCGATATCGGACAGGCCGTTTACATCGGCGACTCGGACGTTGACGGACAGACCGCCGCCAACGCCGGCTGCGACTGCGTTCTGGTGTCCTGGGGCTTCCGCGGCAGGGAGACTCTGCTGCCTTTCGGCTGCCCGATAGCCGACAGCACCGACGAGCTTCTTAACATACTTACGGAGGGCGAGAAATGAAGATAAACAAGCCGCTTTCCGCCGCGCTCGCGGCCGCCGGGCTCGGCTACGCCATCGGGAACCTCAACCCGGCCTACGTCATGGGTCTGCGCAAAGGCTATGACATTCGCAAAAAGGGCTCGGGCAATGCCGGGGCGACAAATCTTATGATACTCGAGGGCAAGAAGGCCGGCGCGTTCGTTATGTGCTTTGATATCAGCAAGGCCGCGGTGAGCGTCGGGCTTGCGCGCAAGCTGTTTTTGCAGAGCAAATATGCAGGTGAAGCCGCCGGAGTCGGCTGCATCCTCGGCCACATGTATCCGGCGCTGATGCATTTTCGCGGCGGCAAGGGTCTTGCCTGTCTCGGCGGCGTGATCCTCGCGTTCGGCGTGCACGACTTCCTCACCACGCTGTTTCTGGAGTCGGTACTGCTGATGGCTACGCGCTATCTCTGCCTTGTGCCGATAACCGGCTCGATATTTTATCCGATCTACCACGGCATTGAGCGCGGCGACTGGCGCGCGGCGGCGATACTCGGACTTATAACCCTGCCCATCCTCTCCAAGCACATCGAAAACCTGGAGCGCATCAAGCAGGGCAAGGAGCTTAAACTCGACTTCCTTTGGGATAAGGACGGCGAGCTTGACCGCATCGGCTACGTCGAATCGGAATTTTAGTAGCGCATTGACGCACCTACGGATACGGTTATCTCTGGTATCCCGGTTCGGGACAATGGTGGAAACCATAGCGTTTCGCGTAACGCAAGTGCGACGCTGAGTTTTGCGGTGCACCCGTAGATGGTGGAAACCGTGTGTGCCTCGCGCTACAGCAGTGCAATGCTGAATTTTTCGCCGCACACCTGTAGGGAACGGATTTATCCGTTCCGCTGTGATGGTTTCGTCGGCACCTACCGGTCGGGCAACCGCAAAAAACGTATCGGCACCAGCGTTAATGCGCCTCTAAAATGCCTTCCCCTGCGGAGCTTGAGGGGAAGGTGTCACCTTTGGTGACGGATGAGGTGTCATTAAATCATTTGCCGTCAGGCAAACACATTTTTTAAGAGGCGCTTTTTTAGAGGCGTTTTTACATTGTACCGATACATTTATTGCGGTGTCACGACCGGAAACTGCCGACGAAACCGGTATATGCGGAACGGATAAATCCGTTCCCTACAGCTATAGAATTGAGTTCCGGCAAAACCGATACATATGTCAACAATGTAGCGCCTACGGCGCGGATATAATTACACCTCATCTGCCGCAAGCGGCATCTTCCCCTCAAGCTCCGCAAGGGGAAGACAATTGGGTGCGGTGCAAAATTCAGCAGCGCACTTATGTAGCGCGGCAGTTTCCCGGTTTTGTCGGCAGTCTCGAACCGGGCTACCAGAGATAAATGTATCGGTAGCTGCGTCAATGCGCCTCTAAAAAAGCGGATTTATCCGTTCCGTTTTTTACAGGATGCGCAGAAGCTCATCATATGTGCAGTTATAGATGTCCTTTAGCTCGTCGAGGACGGAAATTCGGACGTTAAGCTCGCCCGACTCGTACTTTGCGTAGGTCGTGCGGCCAATGTCGCAGCCGCGCCGCTGAAGCTCGGCGCACAGCTTCTCCTGCGACAGGCCGTTAGCACAGCGCAATCTGCGCAAATTCTCTCCGATGTTGCGGTCGCGCCGCAGTTTTTGTTCCATCACATATCCCCCGATCCAGTGGCTTTTGACCAATATTGGTTGCAACTGAACAGAGTTTATGCTAAACTGTAAGCAAATATTGACCGCTATACTGGTCAATTAATGTGAGGGGATGACTTTTTTGGCAGATTACAAGACGATGTATTGCCGACTGTGTCGTGCAGCCGACGATGCTGTCAGCATGATCGAGGACAATGCGCAGAATGCCGAAGCTGCGGCTGCACTGCTGCGTGAGGCTTTGCTCGATGCCGAGGAGCTGTTTTTAGAGGCGAATTGACGAGCCGCCTTTTGCCTTCCCCTTGCGGAGCTTGAGGGGAAGGTGTCACCTTGGTGACGGATGAGGTGTCATTAAATCTGCGGTGCTAACCGCCACATTATTTTAGAGGCGCATTTACAATGTGCCGATACGGTTATTGCGTCAGCCCGACCGGTGGGTACAGGCAAAACCGATACATATTGTAACAATGTGGCGCCTACGGCGCGGATTTATTTACACCTCATCTGCCGCAAGCGGCATCTTCCCCTCAAGCTCCGCAAGGGGAAGACAATATGGTGCGGCGCAAATTTTGCACTAATATAGCACAACCTAATGTAGCGCGAGGCAACTGCGGTTTCCACCGCACCCTCGAACCGGGCAACCGCAATATGCGTATCCGTAGCTGCGTCAATGCGCCTCCAAAAAGATGTGGAGTTCGAAGATGCGGAGCCAGGGGAAGCTCAGGTCTTTGACGGAAAGCGAGCCGAAGCCGGCGGTGCCGCCGTCAAGATCGGTGAGGTACGAGCTGTGCGCGAGGTTATCGAGCACGGGCGCTGCGCTTTCGTCGAGCAGCTGCCGGGCTTTCATCAGAACGACGTCGGGATCGGTGCCGCTGCGGCAGAAATTATCCGGATCGCCGCCAAGCTCGCCGCGAATGTAGGCGTCAAGCTCGATCTTCACGTCGTTTTTATAGCAGATGTCCTTTATCAGCGAGTCGGCGAGGGTGCGGCGGAAATCGTCGAGCTGAGCCTGGGTCCTTGGTCCGCCCTGAGCAAGGCACAGCCAACGTGCGACGCCGTTTGCAAGAGCGATTCCGCTTGCGTTTGCAAGGTCGTAGTACCCGGCGTAGCCCATGAGGAAGCCAAGCTCGGTGCTTTTGACGAGCCGGGACTGGAAATCTGCGCCGTACTTATTGCGCGAGGCATCCATCAAAACGGTCGCAACGCCGTTTTTCCGGTTTTCTTTCAGCGCGGCTATCGCGTCGCTTATGTATTGGCTCTTTTTGCTCTCGTCGGCAGGCATGGTCAGCACGATAAGCTCCAGCCTGTTTTCGGTGTCGGAATCTGTCGAATCAAGGCCGAGATAGTCAAGATGCGCGGCCACGACCTCGGCTGCGGTCTGGTGGTCGTAGGCGCTCATGGCGCTGTTTTCGCTGCCGCCGAAGCAGCGGACGCGCAGCTCGGGCAGCGCGCCGGAATAGTCAAGCTCGGCGTACATTTTGCACACGGCGAGCATGCCGTCCTCGTCCGCTCCGGACAGCACCGCACCGCGGCCGTCGATCGCACGGCGCAGCCACGCAAGCTCGTTTGTCTGGATGCTCGCAGACGGCGCGGAGTCGTCAACGCCGATGAGAAAGCGCACATTGTCCATGCCCTCGGTCGCCTTGAGCGCGCAGTCGATAAGCTCAAGCTTGCGCTCGCGCGCTTTAAAGTACGCGGAGGTAACGTCCTCGTCAAAGTCAATGACGCTGCCGCTTTCGTCAAGCGGATAGTTCTTCACAATGTTCTCTATCGTCAGCTCGTCGCCGCTCAGCTCCGGCCGCGCGAGCATCGCGTACTCGCGCAGGGTGCTGTAGTCCTCGAGCGTGTTGCCGTCGTAGCCGACAGTCGGCGCAAGGCGCATGACCGTGTCGATGACCCATATCTCGTTCTCGGGCGCGGACAGCGCGGCAAACAGGCTTTCGATAAGCTCCGTCTCCGTCATCGTCGTGCCGTCGCCGAGGGTCACGTCCGCGCCGGTGAAGCAGCGCGAGTTGACAAGTCCGCCCGACAGGAGCTGGTCGAGCGACAGGATGTATCTGTCGCAGCCCGACTTCTCCTGCTCGAGCACCCACTCGTACAGTGCCGCGCGGTCGCCGTATTTAAGGCCGCTTTCGCCAAGCGGCTGCTCGTCCAGCCGCGTGCGGTAGTCCTCCGCGTCCGGCATGACAAGCTCGTACCCGAGCGAGCCTGCCAGGTACTCGACCCTGTCCGTATTCACCGGCCGGTCGTCCAGCGGAACATACGCAACGCGCGTCTCTTCCACGTCGGCCTCCGGCAGCTTCTGAGTATCGGGCACGGGCGCCGTGCAGCCTGCAAGCATCGCAAGCGCAAGCGCTCCGCTTAGTAATTTTCTCTTCATTCCTTCTCCTTTTTAGTAGCGATTTGGCGCACCTACGGATACATCCATCTCTGGTAGCCCGGTTCGAGGGTGCGTGCAAAACCGTGTGTGCCACGCACTACGCAAGATTGTGCTATATTAGTGCAAAATTTGTGCCTGCACCCCATTGTCTCACCTGTCAAGGGGAGCAGGCAGCTTTGCTGCCGAGGGGTTGAATTAAAAAGCTATCCACTATCAGCTATCAGCTCTCCGCTGCGGCCGCAGCCGCTCGTAGGGAACGGATTTATCCGTTCCGCCTGTCATGGTTTTGCCTGCACCCTCCGGTCGGGCTGACGCAAAAATCGTATCGGTAGCAGCGCAAAGGCGCAATTAAAAAAGTGCGCAGGCACACCACAATTATTCACTATTAATTATTCATCATTCATTATTCATTGGGGCGGTCACAGACCGTTCCTTTTTTGCCTTCCCCTTGCGGAGCTTGAGGGGAAGGTGTCACCTTTGGTGACGGATGAG
>ENA-ORMR01002015-ORMR01002015.1-human-gut-metagenome-genome-assembly--contig:-NODE-2015-length-13851-cov-2.714845_pt1 | contig 13851 bp, 13 predicted proteins | sample MGYA00242107_ERZ509003 | MGnify/ENA primary metagenome ERZ509003 (study PRJEB26280, sample SAMEA2338699) | human gut metagenome | biome: human gut; feature: human-associated habitat; material: faeces... | reverse complement strand
TTCTGTTATCGTTAACAATTATTGGCGTAGTTGCGGCGATAACGCTGCCGTCGCTTACAGGAAACATTAACGAACGAACCTGGAACACTCAAAGAAAAGCGCTTTATGCTCGTTTTTCGCAGGCAATTTCTTTGATGCCTTCTTTAGGTGGATATGGTTCTAATGACGATAATGCTGCGGAAACTTTCGTTACTGCAGGATTAGCTAAAGTTTTGGAGATTAATAATATTTGTGACTATGAGCATGTTCACGATTGTGGCATTCCACAAAAAATAACAACTCTTAATGGCAATGAGTTTTCACAGGATAGATTGCAAGATTTGGTAGGTTTAAATCCAAAATTTAATAATAGTTTTGATACCACGGACTATTCTGTTACGACTCCGGCAAATACGAAAACAGCAGCATTTGAAACTAAAAATGGTGAGAGTGTACTTGTTTATTATTACCCAAAATGTGTTTATGACGAAGTTGCAACCTATAAGGGTGCTAATGCTAATTACTTAGGTATTGCACGATTTGACTTATGGAACAGAATGTGTGTTAACTTTTTATATGATTTAAATGGCAATAAAGGTCCTAATACATTCGGTAAAGATATAGGCGTTTTGACCGCATTTTATCCAACCGATTCGCAAATCGTGGCGCCTCTACCCCTAACAAGTAATGCTACAAATGGTGTTACAATAGACCAGATGAATGCAAAATGTGTTGCTCAAGATGCAGATAGCCGCGTTCCAAGTATGGAAGAATTGGGCTCAATTGTTATAAATCAGTATTTGACGGATATGACAAATACTACGAATGGTACAGGCTATTGGTCAAGTACAAGAGCCGGATCCGGCTTGGCATTTAGAATAAGTATTGAAAACGGTGGAATTGAGGCTAGAGGAAACGGCGATGGCTCAGGGAACCCCGCATTTTCTGTAAGATGTATTAAACGTAATTAATTCGGGGGCGCTTGCCCCCGTTTCTTCTTTATGGTAGAATATTCCCATTGAATAGTAAAGGAGAAAAAGATGGAGAATAAAGAAATTGCAACTATAGGCGTTTTTGGCGGTTCAGGATTTTACAAATTCCTTGATGATGTCGAAGAAGTCAGAATTGAAACCCCTTATGGAATGCCTAGTGACAGCGCTTTCGTTGGTAAAATCGGTTCGCACAAAGTTGCGTTTATTCCGCGTCACGGCAGAAACCATACAATTTTGCCGCACTTAATCAACTACCGCGCAAATGTTTGGGCGATGAAATCTTTAGGCGTTAAACGCGTTATTTCTCCTTGTGCTGCAGGAAGTTTACAAAAACACGTTGAACCGGGGCACTTCGTTATTTGCGACCAGTTCGTTGACTGGACTGACGGCAGAAAATCAACTTTCTTTGAGGGACCAATCGTTACTCACCCGTCTGCGGCTGAAACTTATTGTCCTGAACTTAGAAAATTGGCTATCGAAACCGCTAAAGATTTAGGAATTACCGTTCACGAAACAGGTACTGTTGTTGTTATCAATGGTCCTCGTTTCTCTACAAAATCAGAGTCTAAATTCTTTACGAGCCAGGGCTGGGAAGTTATTAATATGACAGCGTTCCCGGAAGCATACCTCGTTAAGGAAATGGATATGTGCCCGTTAAATATTTCACTTATTACCGACTACGATGCCGGTTTGGTAGGTGATGTCCCACCGGTTTCACACCACGCTGTTATAGAGGTGTTTAATAATAATGTCGCTAATTTGAAATCTCTATTATTCAGTATGATAGAGAAAATACCTGTTGAACAAAATAATTGTGAATGTGCTTTTACTAAGAAAAATTCTCAATTATAGAAAGGACAAATTATGGTTAGCGCTGTTGCAAAACTTTTTGAACTTTATTTTCTGGTAATCATTTTAAGATGCTTTTTGTCGTTCTTTCCGAGAATTGATATTTACAAGCAGCCTGTTAAATTTATCAGAGACATAACAGATCCTTATTTGGATATTTTTAGAAGATTTATTCCGCCTGTAAACGGGTTGGATTTTTCTCCAATCGTTGCGGTTATTGTGCTACAAATCCTGCAAGTCTTGGTTTGTTCGGCACTGGATATAATTTTCTAGCGGGGTTCAGGTATGAAAATTTTGATTTATGGGGCAACAGAAGTCGGATGCCTTTTGGCAACAGAATTTTTTGAAGACCATGATGTTACCATTATTGATAAAGAAGAAAATAAAACTGAAGAACTTAAAAAACTGGATATAGGATTTGTTCAGGGTAATGCCTCAAATGTCGATGTTTTAAAACAGGCTGATATCAGAAATGTTGATGTTTTTATCGCTTGTACTGCGGTTGATGAGGCAAATATTGTGGCTTGTCTTACCGCTAAAAAAATGAGCGGCGTCAGAACGGTTTGTTTTGTTACTAAAGAAGAGTACAGAAATGTTTTGAATGTTGATCGTTCCGATATGTGCCTTTGCGAGTTCTTTATTGATGAAATCGTTTGGCCGGAAGAGCTTTTGACCCAGGAAATCTTCAGAATTGTAACGGTTGCGCAAGCGCTGGATGTAGAATTTTTTGCCAATGGACGTGCGCGGCTTTTGGAATACAAACTTAAAGAGGGTATGTCACTTGTCGGCAAAAAAGTTAGGGAATGTAATTTTACCAAAAATACGTTAATTGTTGGTATCACGCGCGGTGGAGAACTTTCTATTCCGAACGGCGACACTGTGCTTTTGGCTGACGATAAACTGATTTTTATGGGAACTTCTCATTCGCTTGATATTCTTGCCGGTACTTTTTTCCACGATAAGGAAAGCGTTAAATCTGTAACGATTATCGGTGGCGGAAATGTTGGTTTGATGCTTGCACAGACACTTGAAGATGTCAAAATCAGAACTAAAATTATTGAAAAGAATTATGAGCGTTGTGATTTCTTATCTCAAACTCTCAAAAACACGCTTGTTATAAATGGCGACGGAACAGATTTGAAACTTCTTGATGAAGAAGAAATCGGCTCAAGCGATGTTACAATCAGTGTTACAAACAATGATGAGCGTAATCTTTTAACCTCGCTTCTGGCTAAGCAGCTTGGAACAAAACGTACAATTACGCGGGTTTCAAAAGTTTTGAATATTCCGCTGTTTGAAAAAGTCGGTGTTGATATCGCGATTTCCGCTAAAAATTCGGCATTAAATGAGGTCAAAAACGCAATTGAAGAGGATAATGTCGGGATTCTTGCAACTGTCGAACAGGGACAGGGCGAAGTATTGGAAATAGATTTGGGCATTGAATTTAACAACAAAAAAATTATGGAAATGCGTTTCCCGAAACCTGCAATTGTCGGCGTTGTTCAGCGTGGAAAAGGGGTTATTATCCCAAAAGGCGATACCGAACTCCATAACGGTGACACGCTTATAATTTTCACCAAAGCTGAAAATGCGGATGATATAAAAGAATTTTTTAACAGGGCGGATAGATGAGATTTAACTATTTATTGAGCGCAGTTGGAATGGTATTAATATACATCGGTTTTGTAATGCTGGTGCCGATATCTGTAGCACTTGTTTTCAAGGAATATGCAGATATTTTGAACTTTTTAATCCCTGCGGTGTGCTCTATCGTTTGCGGCGGCTTGTTCAGGTTTTTGGCGAATAAAATCTCTCCTGTCGAAAATTTTAACGATATCAAAAAATCCGAGGGGCTTTTTATTGTAGTCTTAACCTGGGTTCTGTTTGGTGGAATTTCTGCAATACCTATGATGCTTATGGGGCTTTCACCTATAAATGCACTTTTCGAAGCGGCATCAGGTATTACAACTACGGGCGGAACAATTTTGACAAATTTTGATTATCCGCATTCGTTTTTCTTTTGGCGTTCATTTATTCAGTTCCTCGGCGGTATGGGGATTATCGTCCTGTTTATTGCGATTTTGCCGCAGTTTGCCGTCGCCGGTCGTCAAATGTTCTTTGCAGAGGCGCCGGGACCTACTGAAGAAAAATTTACGCCTCGTATCAGAAATACGGCTTCTGCTTTATGGAAAATTTATCTCGCGTTTACGATTATTGAAACCCTGCTTTTAATATGGGCGGGTATGGCGCCGTTTGATGCGTTGTGTAATTCGCTCTCAACGCTTTCTGCAGGTGGTTTTTCTACGCACCCGGAAAGCACTATGGGATTTAACTCCCATATTATAACTTTTATAATGCTTATATTTATATTTATTTCCGGTGTAAGTTTTAACGTGCAATATCGCGCAGTGTCAAAGTTTAAACCTTGGAATATCTTCAAAAGCGAAGAAGTAAGGGTTTATACTGGAATTTTTCTTGTACTTGGAACATTGATAGGTTTGTCGCTCTTTTTGAACGGAACTATGACTGATATAAAAGATGCCGCGCTTCACGCTTATTATCAGGTAATTTCAGTTATGACTTCGACCGGCAGCACAAGTTCTGATTATACAAGCTGGGATTTTACATCTCAATTACTTTTGGGACTGGCGTTTTTCACCGGCGGCTGCGCAAGTTCGGCAAGCGGCGGAATTAAAATTACACGCTGGTGCCTGGTGTTTAAGGTTATGAATGCAGAACTTCAAAAAATACTTCACCCAAATGCAGTTATTAATATCAAAATGGACAACGCTATTGTACCCAAAGATGTTATTACACAGATAATTACGTTTGTTATGTTTTATTTTGTGATTATCGTTATAACATCACTGGTTTTATCAATTATTGAACAGAACCTGTTGATAGGTTTTGCGTCCTCCGCCTCAATGATAGGAAACGTAGGACCGGCATTCCCTGCTGCAATTGGACCTTTGGGAAGTTTTGATTCATTACATCCGGTGTCAAAAGCTATATTGATTTTCAATATGTATGTCGGACGTTTGGAATTAATCCCGTTCTTGGTAATGCTGCAAGGCGATTTTTGGACGCTTAAACGTTCGTAGTTATAAACTTTGAGCATTAATTTTAATTTCTTCAATGCATTTAAGAATGTGTTCTGTGAAATGTCTCATGTTATTTCTTGTATTTTTTCTGTTTTTCAATACATCGTCCTTAAAAAAGTGTATCATTTCTTAACCTTTCTTTAGTTTGCGCCATAAATAAATGGCTATCGCGTATATGCAATGGCATTATAAATGATATTATGACATTTTGTCAAGAACTAATATAATTAATAATTATGAAAGCAAGTGAATGTATAAAAATTTTATTATTAAAAGAGGCAATGACTATTACTAAATTGGCTCAATTGATGAGTGAGCGTGGTGGGAGAAAACTTTCGCGAACCGGTTTGAGTAATAAATTGCATGCAAATACTCTACGTTTTGATGAATTAACGCTTATTTGTGATATTTTGGGTTATGAATTAGATTTTAAAAAGAAGTTATGATTTCTTTTGCGGTTTGATAACCTGTGCGCCAAATTTATCAATTACACCTTTTTCCATATTCTGAAGAGGTTTTGTGAGAGCCAGTGCTGTCGCAACCCAGCCCGCTAAACCGCCAAGAGCAATAGCCCCCCATTTTTTCCAGCCGGTAAGACTTTTTGCCAAATGCCCGCCAGCAACACCGCCTAAGCCGCCTGAAAGACACATCGCAACGGTTTGAATGAGCGAAATTTTATTATAAGTGCTTTTGTAACTGGAAACAAAAGTGTCGGCTTTTTCTTGTTCAATACTAAACTTTTTCTTAAATGCGCCGTCATAATTAGCGTTGACTTCTACACGGTTACCTTCCAGTGGTTTTCCCACTTCCATAATAATAGACATAACAAACTCCTTATAATAATAAAAACATATTATAGTAAAAAATTGTCATGCCGTCAATTATTCGTATCTTAACGCATCAATTGGTTTTAACAGAGAGGCTTTATGTGCAGGGTAGTAGCCGAAGACCATGCCGACAAGTCCTGAAAAACCCAATGATAAAATTATTGAGAATGTCGAAATTGATATATGAAGTTCTGTAGAGAACATTTCTACGGATTTCGCACCGATAACGCCCACTACAACACCGATAAGCCCCCCGATTATCGAAAGCAGCAGGGATTCAATCAAAAATTGCCAACGGATATCTGATGCGCGGGCGCCGATTGCCATACGAATCCCGATTTCTTTTGTTCGTTCGGTTACTGACACAAGCATTATATTCATAATCCCTATACCGCCAACAAGCAGCGAAACAGACGCAATTGAGAAAAGCAGGATTGAAAATGTTGCGGTAGTCGCTTTTATTCGTTCCTGAAACTCTGCGGAATTTCGGATTTCAAAATCTTTCTCCTGGTTTTTGCCGATTCTATGGCGCAGGGTTAGAATTTCGTTGATATCGCTTTCAGTCTGCGAAACAACATCAGGGTTTTCGCATTTTACAACTATCATTTTGACGGTTCCCGGAAAGTCTGTTCCGAAAACTTTCTTTTGCGCGGTCAGAATTGGTATAAAAAGAAGGTCGTCCTGATCCATAGGACCCATTGAACCTTTTTCTTTCAATACGCCTATAATTTTGAATGGCGTTCCGCCAATTCGAATAGTTTTATCAATCGGGTTAACATCGCCAAAAAGTTCCGTGACAACAGTGCTGCCTAAAATTGCAACTTTGGAACCGTTTTTAACCTCATCACGGGAAAATTTTCTGCCTAAGTCGATTTCGTAATTTTTTACATACAAATATTCCGGTTCAACGCCGTAAACGGTTGTAGACCAGTTTTGGTTCCCGTAGGTTAGTTGTTTTGATTCGGAACTCGCTGCGGCTACGGCTTCAATTCCGCGGGCATTCTTTTTTATTGCCTGCGCGTCTTTGAGGGTCAGTGTCGGGCGTGAACCCATTCCCATATGAACCCCGCCGGACTTTGCGGAGGCTGAACGCACTGTTAAAAGGTTGCTGCCCATTAATTCAATATTTTTTTGAACATTTGCACTGGCACCGTTACCGACAGCAAGCATTATGATTACAGCGCTTACCCCGATGATTATACCAAGGCTCGTTAGCGCGGAACGCATTTTGTTCACTTTTAGCGAATTTATTGAAATTCTTAATGTTGATTTAAAGTCTATCATTGTTATACCTTTATAGTATCAGATATTATTTTGCCGTCCTTGAAACGTACTACGCGTTTGCAATATTCCGCGATGTCGGGTTCGTGGGTGACAAGGATAATCGTTTTTTTATAAACCTCGTTGAGTTCGACAAAAAAGTTCATTACATCAATACTTGTTTTGGTATCAAGGTTTCCGGTCGGTTCGTCCGCGAGGATAAGCGGCGCGTCGTTAACGATTGCACGTGCTATCGCAACACGCTGCTGCTGACCGCCGGACATCTGGTTTGGCATGTGACCCTCACGTTTTTCAAGCCCAACAATTTTTAAAGCCTTACGTGCACGCTCAATTCGTTCTTCTTCGGGAATACCTTTGTAAATCATAGGTAGTTGAACGTTATCAAGCGCGGAGGTTCTTGAAATCAAATTAAAGCCCTGGAAAACAAAACCCAGTTTAATATTCCGAATTTCGGAAAGCTCGTCAGACGAAAGCGAAAAAACATCAATTCCGTCAAGATGATAGGAGCCTGAATTCGGACGGTCTAAAGTTCCGAGCATGTTCATCATTGTGGATTTGCCCGAACCTGATGTACCCATAATCGCGACAAACTCGCCATTTTCAACGTTCAAGGAAACATTATCCAATGCGTTAAAAGACTCTTCGCCTGTCTGATAGGTTTTTATTAAGTTTTTAACTTCGATTAAGCTCATAGTGGTGGTCTCATTCCTCCACGTTTTTTCTCTTTTGCGTTGGAACTTCCTACCGCAACCTGTGTTCCCTCGGATATTTCATCGGAAATTACCTGTGTGTAATTATCGTCTGTTGCACCGGTTTTAATATTAACCCTGTGGGCTTTACCTTTTTCAACAATCCACAACCCTTGCTGTTCGTAGCGTTGATTGTTTTCCGGTGGTGTGAACTTCAACGCACGGTTTGGAACGCAAAGAACATCTTTTTCTTCTGACGTAATAATAGAAACATTCGCTGTCATACCGGGTTTAAGTTTCAAATCTGCGTTATCGACTTTGACGATTACGGAATATGTTACAACATTGGAAACTGTTGTCGGAGAAATTCTAACCTGTGTAACTTTTCCCTCAAATTCGCTGTTTGGATAGCCGTCGAGTGTATAGATAACATTTTGTCCTTCTTTAACTTCACCAATGTCAGCTTCTGAAACGTTAACTTCAATCTGCATTTCTTCAAGATCCTGTGCGATTGTGAAGAGTTCCGGAGCCTGTAATGTTGCGGCGACCGGCTGACCCAAGTCGATTTCACGCGAAATTATCATACCGTCAACCGGCGCGATAACTTTTGTATAATTGAGGTTTACAAGGGATTGTTCGTACTGTGCGCGGGTCTGTTGAATTTTGAATTTTGCGGCGTTTACCTTTGCAAGTCCTGCTTTGTAATCGCTTTCCGCCTGGTCAAGTTCGCTTTTAGGGATGAAGTTTCTTGAATAAAGATTTTTATAACGATTATAAGTTTTGGTGCTCATTTCTAACGTAGCCTGAACTTCTGCCAGCGCTGCTTCGGCGTTATTCACCGCCGCAAGGTTTTGATCAACTGTTGCCTGGAATGTTCGCGGGTCGATTTCGGCAAGTAATTGCCCTTTCTTTACAACAGAGTTGAAATCCACGTAAATCGCACTTATCAAACCGGAAACAGTAGAACCTACACTGACTGTGTTTACAGGGTTAATTGTGCCGGATGCCTCTACAATTTGTGTAATCGTACGTTTTGTTACCGGAGCGGTTATAAATTTTGGCGCAGAATTTGCCTTAACCATTATTCCGCTTATGGCTGTGACTGCAATGATTATGCCGATTAGCGCCAATTTCTTATTTAAATTTAATTGCATTTGCCCTCCTTCTAGAGTTTGAGGTCTTTTACTGTAAGTGTTACTTCCTGGTTCAGAGCGATAGCCTGTTCAAGTGTCGCTCTTGCAACATTGTATTTATAAATCGTTTGAACATAAGTGTTTTGAGCGTTATTATAGTTTACGCGGGCATCTTGCAACTGGATATAATCGCCCAAACCAACTTCGTAGCGTCCGTCTGCTAGTTCAAGGTTTTCCAATGTCTGGCGAACTTTTGTTTCAAGCAGCGGAATTTGTTTTTCTAATTGTATCATATCAATATACGCATTTTGAACGTCAAAATAAAGGTTTTGGCTTAATAGTCCTACTTCGTTTTGAGCGTATTCAACTTGAATTTTTGCGTTATCAATTTCTTTTTGGAGCTGGAATATGTTGAAAGATGTGCTTAAATCAATCGAAATACTCATACTGTTATTTGTATAAGTTTTTGTGTTAGCAAGTCCATAGCCGACATTTGCAGAAAGTGTCGGGTAGTATTGGCGTTTAACGTTCAAAAGCGCCTGTTCCATTGCTTTTACAGTGGAGTTAAGAGCTTTGAGGTCAGGTCGGTTTTTCATTGCAAGTTCAACGGATTCCTCAAAAGTGTAGGGGTATTTTTGGAATTTATAATCCTCTAATACTTCACTTTTTTGAACCCCGCTTGTTAAAACCGCGTCTTGTACAGGTGCCGGAACCTCGCTTAAATCCCTGTCGTTTGCGATTTTTGTTAAACTTACCGGCACGTATGGGTTTGCAAGATTAAATGTTTCGGTGTTGGAAATTTCGTATTCTGGCGCATAGGCAACGTACATCGCGTTGTTGAGTTCAACAAGTGCATTTTTATAATTGTTTTCAGCTTGAACAAGTGCAACTTTAGCATCGCTAAGGTTAACTTCTGCGTTTACAAGGTCAATTCTGGAACGTATGCCCTCTTCGTAGTACGCCTCGGTTCTAATGTAGTTGCGTTCTGTAATCTGTACGTTTGAACGCTCAATATCCATAACGGATTTCGCCGCAAGCACAGCATAATACTTTAATTTTACGTTGAAAGTTGTTGTTAAAACTGAATAATCAAATTCATATTCAGCCGCAATTCTATTGTATTTTTGCATTTTTACGGCAGAAATTGTTTTGCCGAAATTGAAAAGCATTTGGTTGATTGAAGCACTCACGCTCGGAAAAGTTCTGTTGCTGTAATTATTACGCATAACATTTCCGTTAGAGGAATTGAAACTTTGATTGTACCCCACGCCCGCGCTGATGGTCGGCGTGTAAGCGGATTTGGCGATTGAAATATTGTTTTTGGCGGTTTTAAGATTATAAATCGTACGTTTAACCAGCGGGCTGTTGTTGAGCGAAATAGTTATACAGTCCGTAAGGTTCAACATCGCGCCTTTCTCAATTTTTTTAGTTTCGAGTGCCAATGCTGACGGGCCTAACAGGGTTATTATTAAAATCAAACTTATTAACTTTTTATGAAATTTCATCTTCGCTCCAGCTTCAATAATACAATTTTTAGCCGTAAATTTAATCATTTGCATACAGTATTTTAACGATTGGGAAATAAAAAAGTTCATTTTGCTTGCACAACCTTAAATAATATGCTATAATTCAACGTGGAATTTGAAAAAGAATTCTGATATACAAAAAAGAACCAGGAGAACTGAAATGTACCAAGATGAAAAACTGACCTGTGAAGATTGCGGATGCGAATTCACCTTTACAGCTGGCGAACAAGAATTTTACGCTGAAAAAGGTTTGGTGAACAAACCAAAAAGATGTCCGGAATGCAGAAAACAAAGAAGACAAAACAATCGCGGCAAAAGAAGAAAAATGTATGACGCGGTTTGTACAAAATGCGGAGCACAAACACAAGTTCCGTTTAAACCAACTCCGGGAAAAGAAGTTTATTGTAAAGATTGTTTTTCTCAAGTCACTCCTGAGTAACCCTTATCAATAAAGTTTAAATTCACAGATAATATACTTTCAGAAATGGAAGTATATTATCGTTTTAAAAGGATAGTTGATGTTTTTTAAGAAGAAACCTGTAGAAGAACCCGTATGGCGGGATTTCCGTGAAAAGTCTTATGAAGAGCTTGAAAAAGAAGTAGATGCAGCTTACGGCGAAGAAGTACGCAAACGCAATATTAAAATCGCTGTTGTCGTTGCGATTTTGTTGTTCTTATTTCATGATATAGCCGGTTTTTGGGTCCGTTTCGGGGTCCCTCGTATCCCGAAAAAAACTGAAGAGGTTATTGATATCGTTTCTGACCCTGTTGAAGAAGAATTATATGAAGATGAAAACCCTCTTATAAAATATATTACGCTTGAAGATAAAGATGAAGTTGAAATCAGAAAACAATCCTCAATTTCAATTTCAGGGCGTGTCGTTGCAAAAAATTATTTGTTTTGGGGCAATTATCTGCCTGGCGGCAAAAGAATGTTCCAATCAACGGCATTGTTTGATTTAGGGCTTGCGTGGGGGCAGCTTTCAAACAAAGATATTTTGAAAAATTATACTTTTTACAGCGCAAAAGATACGCAGGCTAGAAGCCTTTACCCAACATTAAGACTGGGTGTAAGACGCCCGCCGCTTCCGTGGCCTTATGTCAGAACCCATATGATGCATTTGAACATTGTACCTGCTAACGCTCGTATAATGTCAGCTTTGATTTATCTTTTCAAATATCAGCCTGTAAAATTAGACGGCTACCTTGTAGACGTGAAAGACGAAAACGGGCACTGGCGCTGCAGCGGAATGTCAAAGTTTAATACAAATCCTAATGCGCGCAGCAATGCTTCTGAAATCATGTACGTAACAAGAGTTCAAGTAGGAAAAAGAGTTTACGAATAATAAGAAAAAGGCGGCACGTGAGCGTGCCGCCTTTTTCTACATCTTACTTGGAGCGCTGACGCCCAAAATATCTTCCATTGCGTTTCTAAGAACCGTTTTTACTGCCCATACAAGCGCAATTCTTGATTTCATAAGGTCTTTATCCTCGCAGATTACGCGGTTAGCATTATAGAATGAGTGAAATTCACTCGCAAGTTCCTGCACATATCTGCAAATAGTATAAACCTGACGGGTTTCTGCTGATGTTTTAATAACATTTTTGTACTCTTCAAGTTTGAGTAAAAGTTGTTTCGCCGTGTCAATTGCCGGCTCAACAAGTTCTGGTTTGAAATTGTTTATAAGTTCGTCCAGTTCGCTTTGTGTTAACGGTGCCGGAGTTTTTTCGCCGGTTTCAGTGTTGAGTTTTTCACTAACAAGGTTTCTCATAATTGAGCAAGCTCTTGCGTGTGCGTACTGAACGTAGAAAACAGGGTTTTCATCTGATTTTGTCTTTGCAAGCTCAATGTCAAAATCAAGTGTTGTGTCAATATTTCTCATCGCCATCCAAAAACGTGTTGCATCAACGCCGACTTCTTCGATTAAATCGTCGAGAGTTACCATGTTTTTGCGTTTACCCATACGAACTTCGTTGCCGTTGATAACCAGGTTTACAAGCTGCCCTAAGAGAATTTCAAGTTTATTCGGGTCATAGCCGAGTGCCTCGATTGAGGCTTTTACACGGGCAACATAGCCGTGGTGGTCTGCACCCCAAATGTTAATCATTCTGTCAAAACCGCGATTAAGTTTGTCGATGTGGTACGCGATGTCAGCCGTTAAATAAGTGTTTGAACCGTCCGCTTTTTTGATTACGCGGTCTTGGTCGTCACCGTAGTCAGATGATTTGAACCAGTCTGCACCGTCTTTTTGATAAATTTTGCCGCTTGCTTTAAGTTTGTTTACGCATTCGTCAACTTTTCCTGATTGGTGCAGGTCAAGTTCTGAATAAAATTTATCAAAATGGACACGGAAATTTTCAAGTAATTCTTTTTGTAACGCTTCCATTTCTTTTTTTGCGTAATCTGAAAGAACTTTTACATCGTCAGTTGGTTCGTGTTCTTTAAGGAACTTTTTAGCAACAGGGATTAAGTAGTCGCCAGGGTAGTAATTTTTTCTTTCAATTTCGTCAGTCGGGAAATCTACATCTTCGCCAAGTTCCTGCTTAATTCTTATTGCAAGCGAATTGCCGAGTTTTTGGATTTGAGAGCCTGCGTCATTGATATAAAATTCTTGATAAACTTCGTGACCGTAGAATTTGAGTAAGTTCGCAAGAACGCTTCCCATAGCAGCCCAGCGTCCGTGACCAATGTGGAAAGGCCCTGTAGGGTTCGCTGAAACGTATTCAAGGATGATTTTTTCACTTTTGACGTTTTCAGGTTTACCAAAAGATTCTTTTTTATTGAAGATTTCGGCAACGAGATTTGCTAAAAGATTTTTGCCGGTTTTAAAGTTGATAAACCCGCCGATAACAGAATATTCATTTTCGTTGTCGTTGAGGTTCGCGACAATACTTTCCGCAATTTTGGGCGGAGCGATGCGCGCTGAACGTGCCAAAGAAGAAACATTTACTGCGTAATCGCCAAAATCAGCATTTTTAGGGCGTTCTATTACGAGTGTGCCTTTTGTGTATTCTTTCATTTCTCCGAGTTCGCCTTTTTCAATTGCGGCGGAAATCGCGTCTTCTATCCTATTTAAAAAATAATCTTTTATCATAAAATTACTCCATAATTCGTATTATGGAGTAATTATACAATAAACATAATTAAATGTGATTAATTGTTCAGAACTTCTGCGTATTTTGGGTTCACGGCAAGCCATTTGAAATTTTGTGTTTCGGTTTCCGGAATGTCGATTACATATGTTCCGCCGTAACGACCGCGTGAAGAGGTCAAATACCCCTCTTGTGTCAAATTGGTAAACGCTTTTCTGATTGTGTTAGGACTTAAATTCAATTGACGGGCAAATTCTGTAATTGGAGGCAGCTTGTCGCCCACTGAATAATTCTGCGCGATAATTTTTTTAATATGGTTTTGGGTTTTTTCATAATAATAAACTGCTGCATCTGCTGCAGGCGCAAAAATTGATGTTTCTT
>ENA-ORMR01002013-ORMR01002013.1-human-gut-metagenome-genome-assembly--contig:-NODE-2013-length-13854-cov-3.033916_pt1 | contig 13854 bp, 9 predicted proteins | sample MGYA00242107_ERZ509003 | MGnify/ENA primary metagenome ERZ509003 (study PRJEB26280, sample SAMEA2338699) | human gut metagenome | biome: human gut; feature: human-associated habitat; material: faeces... | reverse complement strand
AAGCCTCAAGAATATTATAGAAGCCGATTAGGTTAGAATTAACATAAGCGTCCGGATTGGTGATGGAATAGCGCACGCCCGCCTGAGCGGCAAGGTTTACGACAACATCAGGATGATAGGTGTTGAAGATATCATCAATCGCAGCACGGTCGGCAATATCTCCCCTGATGAAATTATAGGATGATTCGGGATGCTTTGCGGCTTCCTTTTCAATCTCGGTCAGACGCCATTCCTTGATGGAAACGTCGTAGTAATCGTTCATGTTGTCTATGCCAACTATTTTAATGGGAGATTGGGTTTTCAGAAGCTCTAAAACAAGGTTAGAGCCGATAAATCCGGCGGAGCCTGTTACAAGCACTGTCTTGTTTTTCAGTTCAACATTCTTTACTTTCATTTTGTTATACCCCGATATTCGTTTTTTATTTTGGTGTAGCTTTCGAGATTTCCGACGTCATAGCGGCTTCCGGGCATCTCCATTGCGTAAACAGGAGATTTTGTCAGCAGCCATGCGATAAAGCTTCCGGGAGAGTCCACTCCGCAGCCGTCTGCAATGGCTTCTCCGATTTTCTTGCTGTCCTCTTTGGAATAGTAGTAGAACGGTGGGCAGCACCACTGAGTTTTTGGCTGAGCGGGCTTTTCCTCCATGCCGACAACGCGATCGCCGTCAAGCTCTAAAACTCCGCGCTTGGGAAGTGTCTCCTTTTTCTCCTCCCAATACCGCATAACGCATGAGGCTTTCTTTTCCTGACAGAACGCCAAGAACTTGGTCAGCGAAAAATCAAGCACATTATCTCCGGCAAGAACCATCATATCATCGTTAAGACCAAGCTTATTAACGGCAAACTCGATATCCCTTACCGCGCCAAGGCGGGTTTCGTTAGAGGACGTGCCGTCGTCAACAACGGTTATTTTATAATTCTTATCCTTTGCCCAGTCCTCAAAATGATGGGCAAATTTGTGATTCGATATTACAACGAATTCATCTATAACGTCGGCTGAGCGCAGATCGTCTATAAGCCAATCGACAATCGGCTTTCCGCCGACCTCCAAAAGAGGCTTGGGAAAATTCTCGGTTAAAGGGTACAAGCGGGTTGCGTATCCCGCGGCAAGAATCAAACATTTCATATATTTTCACCATCCGTAGCAATTATGATTTTACGTATTTCAGAGATTTACACCGTCGGCGCTGTGGCAGATGTGCGCGCTGTATCTACCTTTCATATCCGGAAACGCTTCGAGATACTCACGCTCGACCTGTTCGAGTATGCTTTCCTCATAAGCCGGATCTATGAGCGCCATGCAGCAACCTTTAAATCCCGCTCCGGAGAAGCGTCCGCCGTAGATTCCTTTTGTATGGGTCATAATTTCGTAAAGCTTGATAAGCTCCGGAGAGCCGGTTTCCCAGTTTACTATTGAAGACCGTCCGCTCTCGAATGAAAGTCTGCCAAATTCCTCGATATCTCCCCTTCTCCAAGCCTCCGCGCCCTTTACAACGCGGTGATATTCGGAATACCAATGTTCGGCGCGCTTAGCCCAGTTTTCCGGCAGCTTATCTTTATATTCAAGATAGACTTCATACGGAACGTCCCGCAGGTTAGTCTCCTCAAACTTGCCGTAGTCCATGCCGGAAAGTGCCTTAAGAGCGTAGGCAGCGGAGCGGCATTCGTCCACCCTCATATTGAACTTTGACGAAGCCAGCGAACGTTCAAGTCCGGAAAAGAAGATAGCAATCTCATACGGCTTCATTGATGGCGCTGTGGGAATAAGCTCATAGCTATCGTCTTTAGTATCAAGATAAAGCAGCTGATCCTTGCGGCAGTAAACCTCGCAAGACTGGTCAAGCTTTCCGCAGGACACGCCGACATACTTATTTTCGGCTTCTTTGGAGATGCTGATCATCTCCTGCGCGGTAAGCTTAATATTGTTCAGCGCCGACAGTGCGGACAAGAACGTGATGATTACGGCAGCGGAAGACGAAAGTCCGCCAATAGGAAGCTCACCGTCGATAACAGCGCATAGACCGATGCGCAGAGGGTATCTCGAATTAAGAGCGATAGTCGCTCCGCGAAGGTGGTCTGCCCAGTCGTTTTCCTTCTGGGGAGGCACCTCCATAACGTGCCATTGCGCGCGCTTGGGAAATTGCAAAGACTGGATTTCGATTACGCCGTTCTGCTTAGGACCGTATGCCATATAGATTCCTTTATCTATTGCAAAGCCGGTTATCTTACCAAGCTGATGGTCGGAATGTGCGCCAATCGGACATATACGGTAAGGCGTGAACGCTAAGCTTTGAGGCTTTTTGAGATACAGCTCTTCAAAATGCTCGAAGGCACGGTGTCCCGCTCCGTCGGGGGTATATCTGACGGTTGTTACAGACTGGGTGAACTTTTTGGATTCTGCTTTTTTGATTCTGCCGTCTGCCGGCATATCGGTTGTGTCGGGTATCAGCCATGATTTTTTATCTTTTTTCGCACCGAAGACTCTGTTTTCTCTGCACAGAAGAGTGACTCTTCTTTCAGAGACGCCCCATCTTTCGGCAGTTTGTTTTACGTTTTGGTAGGTCATTATTGGTTCGCGGCAAGCCGCTTTCCTCCTTTTATAGGAAAATCACGATTTATATTGTAGCACAATTGAGGGATTGTGTCAATATTAATCGTGATTTTTAGATGATATGTCATTGTTATCAGGACATAAGGCTTGTATTTTGTCAGGTTGAAACAATAACGGTTTTCCTGAATTATCTTTATGTTTTCTGTTCCTGCGTCGATTCGTGCCACAATGCTTACTTCTGTTTTTTCCAGCAGTCACTGCACATTCCAAGATTCACATGATTTTGTCCGCCGTATGAAACAAACCTCTCTGATTGAAGGATTCTACCGCATTTCTCACACTTGATCCATCTTACGCCGTGCGAATCCCGTATCTGAGTATCTTGCTGAGTGAACAAATCTTTCACTTCATTATAATAATCAAGATAAGCCTTTTCGTTAGCAATTTTCTGCTGCTCTTCGTTTTTCTTTTTGATTTCTTCTTGGTGCCTGATGTATTGTTCATTCCTTCGCCGTATTTCTTCTCTTCTCAAACGTTGGCTTTCGATAATACTGTGCATATTTTCTTGCCAAATTTTTTTCTGTTCTCCAAGCTTCTTCGTTTCTATTTCCTGTTCTGCTGTTATTCTTCGGGATTTTACTTCTGGAAAAAGTGAATCTATATACGAGCTTGACTTTCCTTTGATATTAAACAGATACAGTTCGTTCTTTGCCCTTGTAATGCCAACATAGAAAAGCCTGCGCTCCTCTTGTTCCCCGTCAGCATTATCTTTTGATCTACTGAATTTATTCTTTTTTGACGAAGGAAACCTGCCATCGTACACATCAACCATGTATACAGCATCATATTCCAGCCCTTTGCTTGAGTGAATGGTTGAAAGTGTAATAAAACCGGTATCATTAAAGCCGTTTTGAATTAATGCTTCAAGCTCGGTTAGCCGTTTAAGGTAATTATGAATTTCAGGTTCCTGCTTTGCCAAAATAAGAAGGGTTTCAATTTTGGTATAGTCTTGCTGTTTTTCTTTGAGATAAGCTCTATACCCGTTGTTCAGGATAGAAAGTATTGCGTTTTCTGTGCAATTGCCAGACAGCCCAGTTATCACTTTTTTAAATCTTTCCGCTTGATTGCGCCGATGATAAGGCAAATATTGCATTTGAGATTCAACCGCATCAAATACTGTTAACCTTTTTGAATTACAGTTTTTGACGGCATAATCCAGTTGCTGCTTCTTAAGATACAATATTCCTTTGTTGCATATCCGTCGAAGCGAATTTGTGTTATAAGAATCTACGACAAGAGTAAGATACGAAACTATATCATGAACAACCGAATTCCCAAAGAAATTCAGTTCCGGCTTTTTCAGCCGAAATTGAATGCCATTTCTCAGAAAGTAGTCAACCAAAACTACTGAACTTTCATTATCCCGGTATAAAAAAGCAGTTTCTTTCTCTGCTTTTTTTGCAACAGCAAGCACTTTTGAGTATTGTTCTTCGACAGAATCAACAGCTATCAGTTCAACAGGCTTTCCGTCATCGCGATCTGCGATCATAGTTTTTTCGTATCTACCTTTATTTTCGCCGATAAATCCCTGGGCTTTTTCAACAATTTGAGGAGTGGAACGATAATTGCGTTCCATGCGAAGGATATAAGGATTTTTATAATCCGCACGGAAGTTAAGCAATGCTTTGGGATATGCCGCGCGAAATCCGTATATGCTTTGGTCCTCATCTCCAACCATAAAAATATTATTTCCCTGCGCTAAAATCCTGATGATTTCGTGTTGGATTTTAGATGTGTCCTGCGCCTCATCTACACAAATATAGCTATATCTGTTCTGCCATATCTTAGCTTGAGCGGTATCATTTGTTAGAATCCAATGAGCAAAAACCATCTGGTCGTTATAATCCATCCTATATTGTTGTTTGAGAATGTCACGATATCTTTGGAACATTAAACTGAATTTCGGGTAACTGGAATCTAATTCTAAAATCTGTGTTTTACTTAACATCATATTCTTTACGTAAGCAATGGCAGTGTCCAGTTCAATAATATCACCCTCGGAAGGGTAGTCATCCGGGTTGAATTCACGGAGTATTCTGGAAAATAGAGCTTTTTGTTCTGCTCCTTGAATAAGCTCTCGCTTCTCTTTATTAATCAACTTGCAATATTGTGAATAGATTTCCAGCGATAAACTATTGATTGTCCTGAAATCAATTCTATTACCATATTCGCTGCCAAACACATTAATGAATCTACTTTTCATCTCTTCCGCAGCGCTTTTGTTAAAGGTAATTGAGAGAATCCTGCTGGGATCAATGCCTTTTTCGCAAACCATATAGCCCAAACGATCTACAAGCACAGTAGTTTTACCGGAGCCAGGAACAGCAAGAAGCAGGACGGCGCCATCAACACTTTGAATCGTTCGTTCCTGTTGCTTATTAAGATTGATATTATATTTTTCCTTAAAGCGTAGATAACTTTCGTTAGACTCCAAGTCGGCTCTATCCGGAGCCAAACAGATTCCATTAACTAAGCCCACGTACTCAAGAAATTCGTTTTTGCTCATCAGATTTGACGTAGTAAAGCTCTCAAATCCGGATTCTGAAACATCCGAAACTCTTACAATGCAATTCGGACTGTTATTGGAAATCTGAAAGAAAAGATCAATGCATCCTGTCTTCACATCATAACTATTAAACGCTTTCTTAGGATTGCTCCAAGTAAAAGAAAGTCCATCATTTGTGGAATGATAGGTTAATTTGCCATTTTCCACAATATCAGAAAGGTCAAATAGCCAGATGACTTTATAATTCAAATTAAAATAGAAATTGTTTCGATCATCAAAAGACTTCACAGGCATAATGCTATGTTGAAATTCAATAACAGTTCTGCCAATTAGAACATCAGCCCGATGGTTTGTTTCACCAAGTGACAACTTGACCTCCTGGTTTTCTTTCGGAAAACATTCCTGCCATTCATTATGCCATGGGGATATATCATAACTTTTGGTTCGTTCCCAAGAATCAGAGCAAAGATGATTGACTTTATGGGCGAAATGATGCTGGCGTATATCGCCCTTTCTTGTAATCAAATGGGCTCCACAGTATGGACAGAAATACTCCTTATTGCTTTGCGTATCATCAATATGAATACGATTATCGTTATAATCAAAAGCAAATAGCATAATAACCCTCTTCAAACTTGCAATCGAGTGATCCACACATAAACTTGGGAAGATGCAACATAGCCAGTGTCATCCCGTTTTCACTTCAGTTAGTATTACTCCTCACACACAAACTTAATAAAGAACTCCTCGGGATTTTCATATTCAGCACACATGAGGGTTACTTTCGCAGTATATTCACCCGTTTTCAATGCTACAAGGTAGCAACCGCGATACCAGCTAGATTTCGTGTGCACAATTCCCGATTTATTCTCGATATCTACTACATTATCTTCTACCAGCACAGATTCATAAATCGAAGTCTGTCGGGAAAAATACGACAAATCCGGCAGTTGTAAACTCGGGAAAGCATTTAATGCTTCCGTTCGTCTCAGAACATTCTCCAGTACCATTTCCGATCTATGCACTCGCATATAAGCTTTCTTTATCAGATTTTCCGGTTTAGGCGGCGCTTCCGGTTCTTTCATATCCTCAACTTCCGTCACATCATATACCCTTACCTCGTCAGGAAATTCAATGGTTGCGGAAATGTCAGTTGCCTTTGCTGTGCCAAGATTATTGATATAAATAATCACCGCAACACCATAGTTCTGAGTCCTTTTGTAATCTTTATATTCCTCAAGATATTTTTCCAGCGTTTCTTTTGACGGCAATGCTTTATTGTAGTCATCAATCTCTTTATCTGAAACATGAGTACTCAGTTCGCCGACAAAATCAGAACGGCTGACCGGATAATATTCTGCCTCAACAGCATTTGTGCCAATGCGTCCAACTTTCAAATAAACAGTTTCATCCTTGCCAATATGGATATAGTCACCGTGCCGATAATATGACTTCCCTTTATCTTCTTCATCAAAGCCTTCATCTGCATCCATTGAGATTTTCAAAAGCGGTCTGCGCTCTGCCTTTTCCTTCAATTTATGATTTTCCTGCAGAAGAATCTTGTTCTCATCCTCCAGGCCATGTAGACGCTTGTTAAGCTCCAGAATCTCTGCAAGGCTTTTCTCCACGTCAATAGCATCTCCGCGAATCCAACCCGGACGTTTTGTCCTAATGATTTGTTTATGCAGCGCAGCTGTTACCTTCTGAGCCAGTTCGTCTGGGTTGCTCCATCTGTCAACATTTCGGCCAGTCATGACGGTTTTCTTAAAATCAGCCAATTTCTCGCGCTTATTTTGTTCCTCGTCAACCTTGTCCACGGTGGGATTCACAGAATCAGAGACTACGAACGTTAGAATTGGAATACCTTTTTCTTTTGCATATCGAAATTCCTTCTCGGTAAAACTGATTCCCTCATCCTCAATCACAGAGCCATATCTATTTCCAATAATCAAAATATAGTAATCAGAGGAATCTATCGTATCTGCGATGATTTTCCATGATTCCTCATCAGTAGCACCAAAAAGTTCCATTCCCACAGGGAAATGCATCATAGATAATATGGCATCACGAACTTTAGTTCTCTCCTCTTGTAAATCAGTATATGTTGACGATATGAAAATCTGATACTTCTTTTCCAAAGCTGGTTCCCTTCCTTTTATTACAACATAGTAAACTATCATCTTTAGTTAGTTGTACTTATAATTGCGCATACATAGTAAATTAATTATATTATATCACAAGGATTAACAAAAAGCAACAAAATTAGTTAGAATAATTTGATTGTTTTTGCCTATATCGTGATTAGTTACAATGTCCTGATATATTATACTGCTATTAATATTTGAGAAAATAACATCTCATTGTTGGTTTGTCAATGATGCGTTACAAAGTTATTAAAAGATTTCACCGAAATAGATGAAAGCCTTAATGTAATCATAAGGAGCTTTCCAATTCAGAGGACGCATGGGAAAATGATTGTATTTTCTGCTGTGAACAGCAAGTTGCTTTTTAAAATCATCAAATGAATAGAATTTATGTGTAGCATAGAAATATTCGTTGTCTTTACGGTGAGAGCGTTCTACCTTGCCGTTGTGACGAGGGGTGTAAGGTGCTATGAGCTTATGCCTTATCCCACACTGTTTGAGGCGAGCCTCAAACAGTGTGGGAGTGCGACGCTCTGCTGGCAACAGCCGTTTTGTGAATTCAGCACCGTTATCTGTCTGTATGCATTCTATCGGGAAAGGAAATGCCTTTATCAGATGCTCCAGAAATACAGCTGAACTGTATGTACTATGCTCTTCAAAGGCTTCAAGATAGCGAAAACGTGAATATTCATCAATGGCTGTATATTGATAAAACTTCTTGCCTTCAGCTTTCGCATCTCCAACAATACAGGCTTCAGGAACGAATTTTACGTCTATCTGTACTCGCTGACCGGGATATATCATCTTTTCATATGGCTTTGGAATATACTTTGGATTGGGCATTTTAACCGTCTGTAGCTCAAGCTTATTAAGAATTCTCCATAAGCCTGTTATTGAGCGGGTATATCCCCTTTGGCGAAGCTTTACCCAAAACACCACAAGTCCTGTATGCTTATTCTTCTTCCTCATATCCGTTATCAGCCTTATTTCCTCATCTGTATGCTGATTCGGGTGACTTTTAGGACAATGTGAGCGGTCTTTAAGTGATTCCAATGTCCCGTCATATCTCTTCATCCATCGGTATATAAGCTGTCGGCTTACGTTGTATCGTCTTGCTGCTGATGTTGCTCCATATTTCTGTGCCCATAAAATTAGGGCTTGACGGCGGCGGGTTATTTGTGTTACAGTATTCATAGCGGATTTGCTAACCTCCTGTTGCTTTTATTTCTCGCAACTTAACTGTAACACAGGTTTGGCTTTTCCGCTACTCTTTTTTTATTTTTGTCACGCTTCTATTGTAAACCAACATAATATTTGAGAAAATAACATCTCATATTATTGAAAAAAGTAAAAATGTGTGATATAATCTCAATAAGCGTATGGCAAGATTTTGGGCTTGTGTTTCGCAAGCATTGACTAAAATGGTGGGAGCATTTGCGCTTTTCCGTGCCCTATCGTCTCATTGATAGTTGTAATTTACGCGTAATGAGTTGCCATACGCTGTTCTATTTAGGAGATGCCTTATATATGACTTTCAAATATATACTTACAAGAAACGATCTAGCTGATTTATTGGAAATCCCCCACGGTAAGTTAACTCATGTTCTGTATGTAACAAAAGTTGATAGTTATTATAAAACATTTGAAATTCCAAAGAAATCGGGTGAAACAAGAAAAATTTGTGCTCCGATTGGAGATTTAAAGCAAATACAAGATAAGCTTTATGATGTCCTTCTTAAGCATCAGCAGTTTTTAAGAAAGCAGAATAATATAAATGCAAATATTGCACACGCATTTGAAAAGGGAAAAAGCATAATTACGAACGGAGAAATACATAGAAATAAGCGTATCGTAGTTAATATTGATTTACAAGACTTTTTTGATAGTTTTCACTTTGGAAGAATTTGTGGATTTTTTGAAAAAAGCCGAAATTTTATGCTTCCTCACAAGATATCTATCGTTATAGCACAATTAACATGCTATCAGGGTAAATTGCCGCAAGGTGCCCCTACATCTCCTATCATCACGAATTTTATCTGCCAAATCTTTGATATGAAAGTTTTAAACCTCGCTAAAAGATATCACTTAGATTATACGCGTTACGCTGACGACCTCAGTTTTTCAACGAACGATAAACGATTTCTTGAAAAATGGGAGTCTTTTTTAAGCGACCTTACAAATGAAATTACGCGCGCTGGGTTTAAAATTAACGCCCAAAAGACAAGAGTTCAATATAGGGATTCTCGGCAAACTGTAACTGGCTTAATTACAAATAGAAAACTCGGCGTAGATCATCGTTATTATAAACAAGTAAGAGCCATGGCGGATTCACTATACAAAAACGGTAGTTTTTACAATAATGGTCTCGCAGGAACAATTGGCCAGTTAGAAGGAAAATTTTCCTTTATAGATCAACTTGATAAATATAATAATATTAAGGACACTGAACAACAACATTCAGTTTTTTATCTTAATAGTCGAGAAAAACAATATCAAAAGTTTTTGTATTATCGATATTTTTTTGCAAACGAAAAACCAATTGTCGTTACAGAAGGTAAAACCGACATTAAGTATCTAAAGGCCGCTTTAAAGAATTTATATGCAGAATATCCGGAACTAATTGAGAAGACATCGGAAGGACAGTTTGAGTTTAAAGTAACATTTCTTAAAAGGTCAAAAAGATTAAAGTATTTTTTCGGCATGAGTCAAGACGGTGCTGACGCAATGAAAAATCTATATAATTTTTTTGCTGATAAAAATCCCAAGTTTTCTAATTATTTTAGAATACTTAGTAAGACTTGCAACAGAAAGCCAACTAATCCTGTGATATTTATTTTCGATAATGAATTGTCAAACAAGGCCAAACCTTTACACTCATTTGTTTCTTACGCAGAATTATCCCAGAAGCAAAAGGAAGAGCTTAAAGCGAATCAGTTAGTCAAAGTGATTGACGATGGAAACCTATTTCTTATAACAAATCCATTAGTCAAAGGAAAAGATGAATGCGAGATCGAAGATCTCTTTAATGAAATAACAAGGAGTCATATCATTAATGGAAAATCATTTTCTAAGAACGATAAGGCTGATATAGAAAAGTATTATGGTAAAGAGATTTTTGCAGACTATATCCAAGCAAGTTACCAGAATATTGATTTTGTAGAATTCAAACCAATTTTAAATAATATAAAAAAAGTCATTACTGATTACTCTGGTGAAGCAGAAATAAGAAACAACCCGCAGAAACAATGAAAAGAATCTGAACACCCAACTGTATAACCCCGCCATCACAGCTACAGCTACACTGAGTTTTTGCTACATTTCGCCGCTTGGTGCCTACGGACATTGCCCTGCAAAATAAGTAAAGAGGGATAAAATGACGATATTAATGTTAGAAGAATGCATTAGAAATTTTGCTGATACAAAAGAAATATCTCAAACAGATGATTCAAAATATGGAGTATTTTTTCACGACTATGCTGCAGATAATAGCTTTTGCGTAACAATTTACAAATGCAATGAACTAGATTCACAATTGGATTTGTGTCATGAGGAACCAGGTAGGATTCATATTGAGCAAATAAGGGTTAACGAGACAAAGCAACGTCAGGGTACAGGTACTATATTTTTTGAGTTGCTACTTCAAGTTATTAAATGCTTAAATTCCAGTGGTGTGCTTATGAAAAATGAGCGAATACGCGCAATTGATGGTGATTTGTGTCCATATGAATATCCGCTGGATCAATATAATAAATCAATACCGTTCTATAAGAAAATGGCAGAAAAGAATGGGCTCGGTTTTACATTATATGAATGCGATGACTTACGAAACCTTTATGTTGTGGCAGAGGATGTCTATATCGATTTCATTAGTAGAGAACCGGAAGGAGCGTTTGAGTTTAAGTTATTTTGATTTTTCAGGAAGAATGTATATACCGTCCCACAATGCCACAGCTCGCGGGCTTTGAACCGCACTTTGCCGGGAACAAAACCGCAATCTACCTGAGTATAACCGCATTAGCATGAGCCTGATCGAAAATAATCTGACAGGCTCAGCACAATTTAAGTTTTACTCGTATTTTCGGACAATTTTGCGCATCTACTGTATATGCGCACCCGTCAACCCCCACCCACCTTGCGCCAATCAAAAAAACGTGCCAAAATACAATAGACTCTAAAGCACTCCAACAAGTGCATTGGACTCCAAAAAGTATAAGGTATTGCATAAAATGAATCGTGAACTACAGGCGCTTAATCATACAATGCCATGCCTTAACAGCCTGATATTTATACATTCTTTATATAATATTCACAAATCTAAAATAAATCTCTGATATAATTTTCATTAGAAAGGAGCGATATATATGGTTGACGTTAAAAACAGATGGGCGCTGATAACCGGCGCAAGCAGAGGGATAGGCTATCTCACGGCGAAATTCATGGCTTCAATGGGCTGTAACCTGGTTCTTCACAGCAGGACTATGGAGCATTCCGAGCGGGTCGCGGCGGAGGTAAGGGAGATGGGCGTTAAGGCGTATGCCGTCTGCGCGGAGCTTTCCGACCTTGACGCCGTTAAAAAGATGCTCTCGGACATCGACGCTATGGGCGTTAGAATCGACATCGTCATGAACAACGCGGGATTGCAGATTTCTTACAGAACCGACTACTACTCGACACCGGTGTCCGACTTCACCGAAAGCTTTAAAATCAACACCATCGCCCCCGCGATGATATGCTATCACTTTATGCCGAAGATGATTAAAGCCGGCTTCGGGCGGATTCTCAACACCACCAGCGGCATTGCCCTCGAGCCTGAGCAGGCGGGATATTCCGCTTCAAAAGCGGCGCTGGACAAGATAACAATCGACCTTGGCTCCAAGGTTGAGGGAACTAACGTCATGATAAATCTCACTGACCCCGGATGGTGCAGAACCGACCTTGGCGGCCCTCACGCGCCTAACGCCCCCGAAAGCGCTATTCCCGGAATCGCAGTCGGCGCATTTGTTAACGATAAGAAGTCGGGCAGATATCTCAATGCTCCCCACTTCACCGGCATGACCATCGAGGAAGCTGTCAAAAAGGCGGAAGCGCAGTTCGACAGTCCGTATCGCAAATGACAGATGTCAGGTAACAAATTTACACAAGGCAGGACGGTTTAACGGCTCTATGAACCATCGGAAAGGACTGAAACATCATGAAAGTATTATTCATAGGCGGAACAGGCACCATCAGCACCGCAATCTCGAAGGAGCTCATCCGTAAGGGCTGTGAGCTTTACATACTCAACCGCGGCTCGCGGAATGACATCCTCGGAGACGGCGCGCATTTTATCACGGCGGATATTAACGGCGAAGCGGGGGCTATAGCGCCTCTTGGCATGAGCTTTGACGTTGTCTGCGATTTTATCGGCTTTGTCCCCTCCCAGCTTGAGCGCGACTACAGACTGTTCAACGGCAGAACCAAGCAGTTTATGTATATCAGCTCAGCATCCGCCTATCACAAGCCGGTTAAGAGCTACATCATCAGTGAAGGTACTTCCCTTGCCAACCCTTATTGGGAATACTCCCGCAACAAAATCGCCTGCGAGGAGTTTCTCATGAGGATGTACCGCGAAAACGGCTTCCCGGTAACCATAATCCGCCCCAGCCACACCTATGACGAGCGCTCCGTCCCCATGGGAGTTCACGGAAACGGCGGCAGCTGGCAGGTGTTAAAGCGCATGATGGAGGGCAAGCCGGTCATAATCCACGGAGACGGCACATCGCTCTGGACTATCACCCACAACTCAGACTTTGCCAAGGGCTTTATCGGGCTGATGGGCAACCCCCACGCAATCGGCGAGGCTTTTCAGATCACCTGCGACGAGTCGCTGACATGGAATCAAATCTATCAGATTGTCGCGGACTGCCTCGGCGTTACGCTTAAGCCCTACTATGTTTCATCGGCGTTTTTGGCGGATGTCAGCGGCTACGACTTCACCGGAAGCCTTATCGGCGACAAGGCCAACACCGTTGTGTTTGACAACCGCAAGCTGAAGGAAGCCGTCCCGGGATTTGTCCCCACGGTCAGAGCCGAGGATGGCATAAGGGCGACGGTTGAATACGTGCTTTCGCACAAGGAGTGTCAGACCGAAGACCCCGAGTTCGACGCCTGGTGCGACAAGGTCATTGACGCGCTTGAAGCGGCCAAGAGGGCTATCAGGGGGTAATAGCTCCGGCATAGTTTCTCAGACCGTGCTGCCGCGCGCGATTCTGCGCCGTAAAAGGTGCATTGCAATTTTAATTCTCTCTTGACATAAAATTGGCAGCGTTGTATAATAAAAGACATAAAATTCAGTTATTATCTTGATAATATGCCGTTTTGTATCGTCTCACCAAATACAATTATTGCCAAGGAGCGGGAAACATGAAAAAAGCAATGCTTATCCTTATTTGCGCCGTATTGTCTATAGCTTTCACGGCTTGCGGAAGCACTGACAATAACAGCGAAGCAGCCTTGAACGGGCTTGACTACGTTCTTGAACTCAGCGAAGAGCCGATTTATGACAATTTGGAAATAATCCCTGAGGCTTCTGTGGCAGGCGAAGCGGGCAGCTAT
>ENA-ORMR01002012-ORMR01002012.1-human-gut-metagenome-genome-assembly--contig:-NODE-2012-length-13854-cov-3.442206_pt1 | contig 13854 bp, 10 predicted proteins | sample MGYA00242107_ERZ509003 | MGnify/ENA primary metagenome ERZ509003 (study PRJEB26280, sample SAMEA2338699) | human gut metagenome | biome: human gut; feature: human-associated habitat; material: faeces... | reverse complement strand
CGCTATCTCTTTATCCATCACTACACCTCCCAGCCTATTTTTATTATATATTTTCACAATTTTTTATACGTATCACATTCTTATATACAAGCACCTTATTCTGTTCATTATACTATAATCACCAAACTCAATCAAGAAAGTTCACAGCTATATATTCACACCTCATTTTCCTCCGCAATACTCATATACCTGCATTTCTACACCGGAAGCCCTGATTTTCGCTATAATCGCCCCACCTTCATCCGTCCTGAGCACAAGCGCATCGACATCCTCTAGGCGCTGTAGTGTTTCCTTGTGCGGGTGCCCGTATGTATTCCTGGCGGCGCATGAAATGACTGCCGCCTGCGGCATAATAGAGGCAAGAAATTCTTCACTTGAGGAATACTTAGAGCCATGATGACCTACCTTGAGAATCGACAGGCTGTCAACCCCACAGTACCTCACCGCTTCCGCTACATCAGCTTCCATCTTAGAGGTCATATCGCCTGTGAACAGAATGGATTTTCCTTTATATTGAAGAAGCAGCACAATCGAATTGTCATTCTCTGACTCGCCGGTGCCGGTCTTGGAGAAACTTGTTTTATACGCTTTGCGGTCAACATTTACATTTGCATCAGAATGTCCAGGTTCATTGAGTGACACAATGCTGCATTCGCCAAATACATATTCCATTCCATACTCCGCGCACAGAATTTCTGTGCCTCTGTCTGCCAAAGTCGTCGCAATATCTTCTATATCTTCTATATCTTCTATATCTTCTACATCATCTATATCCACAATCCCCTCCATCCTTGCATTGATTTCATCTGCTCCGGCATTATTCAGCCACGCCAAAGCACCTGTATATTTCGATGTCACACATCCTGATATACCACCTTCTGATGTGTCATATTTCAATGCTCCATATTCTGATGCCCCATATTTTAACGCCCTTTCCCTCAATTCCAGATACTTAGAATAATCACTCCCATTCAGCACAAGATTATAAATATCGGGAATATAAGCATTACCGGATAACGCCTGAGCCCAGCCATTCTCATGGTCGGCGTCACTGTGCGTCAAAAACAGGAAATCAAGCCTTCTCACACCCTTATATTTTAGAAACGGTTCAATCACTTTTTCATAGATATTCTTTGAAGAAGTACTTCCGCCATCGATAAACACATTGCCGCCGTTTGGAAGGCTTATAAATATCGCATCCCCCTGCCCTACATCTAAGAATGTCACCTCAAGGCCGCTGCGCCCCCTTGTCAGGAGAATTATGACTGCAATGACAAGCAGGCTCCTTAAAAATATATTCGCACCCATGACACATTTCCCAGCTTCCGGCTTCTCTGCTTCACATTTCCTTGCTTCACATTTCCTTGCTTCACATTTCCCTGCTTCACCTTTCCTTGCGCCACCTTTCACTGCTTCGCGTCCCACCTCTCTGTGTTTCTTTACTTCACATTCCGCTTCTCCACATCTCCTTACCGCTCTCTTTTCAATCCACACCACAACACGTTTTCTCTGTGAAAAAAGAAATAACAGAATATAGTACACCATCACCTGCCACAGCTCCGGTCTGCCTGCCACAAACACACTTCCCGGAAGCGAAAGCATAAGTTCACTGCCATATTGAAACAGGATAAGTATGTAATGTCCTGCGCCGGCAAAAAAACCCCCTGCCGGTATACTTATAAGTCCCAACAGTCCGCAGCCAAGCGCAGATATCATTATTAAACTCATCAATGGGACAACAATAAGATTCAGAAACACAGAATAGACAGGTACTTCGTAGTAGAACCACAGAATGATGGGAAGTGTCGCAAGCTGAATTGCTGCCGGTCCCGTAAGCCACCTCAGCCATTTTACGGAGAATCCATCTGTGACAACCGCCACACCTGCAATAGCCATAAACGACAGCAGGAAACCGGAATTGGCAATAACATACGGATTCTTCAATATAAGTATAATTGCGGACAATGACACTGCTGAAAGGATATCATACCTCCTTCCAAGCACCTGTGCATTCACCGCGCATACAAACATCACTATCGCGCGCGTCGCGGACACAGAATTACCTGTCATAACGCCGAACAATACAACGAATATTCCGCTTACAATCGCAGACATCGGACAGAGAAAACCTATTCTCCGCAACAGCTTGTACAGTCCCATGCCTATAAGCGATATGTGAAGTCCCGATATGGCAAGAATATGCCCTATTCCCGCCGCGGAAAAAAGCTCGCTTATAGTCGAATCCATGTCCGACCTGTCGCCTGTTACCATCGCCGCATACACCCCTGCGTCCGTTGCCGTGCAGCATTTACGATACACAGCCTTCAAGGAGGTCTTCAGGCTGTCAAGCCGGTAAACAATCCGGTTTTTCCCTCCTGACACCGAAATAACCTCCGGTTCTTCAATATAATAGAGATATCCCAGCGATTTATAGTACTGTCGCAGGTCGAATTGTCCCGGATTAGCTGCAGCAGCCGGAATAGGCAGCATGCTTTGTGAAGCTTCAAGTTCCACATTTGCCTCCACATGGTCTCCTCTTCGCGCCGACCAGCCATAAGATGTATTGTCCGACATCTCAAGGACAATATTGTTTACAAGCCTCCTGCCATTTATACAGCATTTTTTTAACATCAGCCTTTTTGAGTATGTCCCCTCCGACACCTTCTCAACCACCCCTGATATGCGAATCACACCACCGCCATATTCTGCTTTTTCCGCCGCAGGTAACTCTTCACTGAATAATTCTTCACTAAATATTTTATTGTCATAATTTTCATGGATATATGTTGTGATAAAACCAACCAGAAATAATAAGAGAAATAAGAATAGCTGAATATACAGGCTTCTATTGTAATTACGTTTTTTTTCATCACCACAGCCTTTTTTATAGCCATAATCCTTATCATGGCTATAATTCTGCCCATAACTATAGCTCTTTTCAAGGCTATAGCTACAGCCCCTTATATAATTATGTTTATTACATTTATCAGATTCATTACGCCCTGACAGCATTGGCATCAACCAGATACCGCCGAGTGCTGCCGCCGGTAATAACACCGGCGGCAGGGGCGCATGCATTAGTCCAATCAGAACTCCCGCCACCGTAAATACAAGTGCCGGAACCAATGGTCTTTTAATTTTTCGATGTCTCAATAATATCCAAGCTCCTCTCCAAAGGCTGTGACAAATCTATTGTATCTCTAAAAATGATATTCGTACTGCTCTTTACCGAAATCTGGACCTTGTTGACATTAGAAAGCTCACAGAGCGAATTTACAATCGAGTATACGGTCACAGCCGGTGATACAGGCAGTATCTCATCCGTCAAAACGGAATCGAAATCAACATAGCATATTCCGTCCTTCGTCTTGACGCTCAGAAGTGTGAGTGTTGCCGGAACCGTTCTAATGTGATTTTCCTCACCGGGTCCCTTGATAAGCTGTTCTATGATAACACGTTCGACGGAAGCCTCCTTGCCGTAGCCTATAGTTATCCGCTCCGGAGCAAGCTTATCCGAATCGGCATTGCCATAGTATATCGACAAATCAACCCATGTCCTGTATGCGCCTGAGCCTATGTCCTCAATAAAATCTGAGGCCAGCATAATTCCCACCGGATTTCCGATTGCATCCTGAAGCGGTTGTTCATTCACATAAAAGCTGACATACTTAATCCCCTGCAGCTGTGTCATGGTCTTGACATACGAAGCCCTGAACATAACCTCATCCTCGACAGAAAGCTGACTGTAGCTATCGGTAAAATATACCGACAATACCTCATCGCTGAGTCTGGTATCTATAATTGTAATATCCCTTCGGACTGTACTTGTATGCTTTCTGCCATACGCCGGATTCTGCATGACTTCCCATAGCTCATGAGCCAGCTTTATCGGATCATCCGCCACCTTTGCAGTGTATACCTCAGATGTCAGAGCCTGTCCGGTCTCGTCAAGATAATAAACAAGATATTGATTTTCACCAAGCTGTGCCACATCATTTTCAGCACCTTTACCTGCATCAGAACATGCACTAAGCACATACATCCCGATAATCAGCATGCCGGCAATGACTGCCAATAAAAATTTATGTTTACGTGAAATTGTTTTCATTGCATTCCTCGTCTTTATGATTTCTTTGCCTGGGTAAGCGGTATCCGCACCGTAAACGTACTTCCCTCACCTTCCTTGCTATATACCCTGATGGCACCCTTATGCATAAGCACCACCGTCTTTGTTATTGCAAGACCAAGTCCCGTTCCTCCTGTCTGGCGTGAACGTGCCTTATCAACACGATAAAATCTCTCAAATATCTTATCCCTGCAATTATCAGGGATTCCGATACCAGAATCGGCAACTGTCAGATAAAAGAACTTATGGTCTGCATTTACTGAAACTCTCACCCAGCCATTAGCAACATTATATTTTATTCCATTTTCGACAAGATTGGTTACAACCTGAGTAATTTTCACCTCGTCAATCTCTGCCACAACAGGTCTGAAGCTCTCAAGCACAAGTTCAATATTCTTCTCCTCGGCTATAGGCTTAAGTCTTCTTAGGACATGCTCAACAAGTTCGTTTATATTCTGCGGTGCAAGATTAAGTCCTGCTGCCGTCTTATCCATGCGGACAAGGGAAAGAAGGTCATTGATTATCTGACTCTCCCTGTCAATCTCCTCAACAATATCGTGCATGAATTCCTTATATAATTCATTCGGAACATCCTGCTGCGTATTAAGTGAATCGGCAAGCACCTTTATCGAGGTTATCGGCGTCTTAAGCTCATGTGAAACATTTGAAACAAACTCCTGCCTTGAATCATCAAGTGTTTTCAACCTTTCAAGCAGCTTATTCACCTCCGTTGATATAAGACACACCTCGCCAAGCCCCTTATCTTCATCAAGTCTTTTATCCATATATCCGCTTGTCATTCCATGTATTGCCTCTGCAAGTTTTATGAAAGGTCTGCTTATTCCAAACGCATACGCAAGTGCCACAAGCACCATGACGGTAAATGTTACGTCTATAGCCGATGTAATAAAGCGTTCGATATATCTTACGTTCTCCCTTATGGATGTATCAGGCACAGCGAACATAAGAACTCCTATTATATTATTTCCATTAGAGGAATATATCGGCTGTGTTATCTCTATTATTCCGTATTTGCTGTCATAGCTGCTGGTTACTATACCATGAAAAGCCTGATTTACTTCGTAGGACACAAGAGTCTTATTTTCCTGATCAACATAAGTATCCTTAACCACATTATAGTTAGACGCAACTACCACAATCCGTCCGGAATACATATAGGAAAGCTGCTCGACCTGCGCATTGATTCTGTCATCATACTGTCTGTCAAAATATCCACTCTTACCGATATCGGCTGATAGGATATTACCTGTATTAAGAAGCCTCGTCTCCAGCTGTTTTATCTGTCTTTCAAGGAAGCTGTTTACGACTATTCCCCTTACAGCAAGAAGCGGGACTACGGAAGCTGCAAGTATCATAATCACTGCCGTGAACCGTATGCTTACTATGTGCTTTCCTATTGTCCTCAGCATAGACAAAAGTTTATTTTTCATATCATATCCTTTTATTTGCGACTGTTTTCTATTCACTGCTTAAAGAAATAACCCATCCCCCACTTAGTGTGGACATACTCCGGCTCACTCGGATTAGACTCAATCTTCTCTCTGAGCCTCCTTATATGCACATCAACTGTCCTGGCATCTCCCGGATAGTCATATCCCCAGATAAGGCTCAGAAGCATCTCCCTGCCGTATACCTTATTCGGATTGGTCACTAAAAGCTCAAGGACATCATACTCCTTGGTTGTAAGACTGATTTCCTTTCCCTTTATATACACATGTCTGTTATTCCTGTCCATGACCATATTTCCCGCCACAATACGTGTCGACGGATCAGCTGTGGCAATATGCCTGTTTCTTCTCTTAATCGCCTTGATTCGTGCCTTTACCTCAAGTATATTAAACGGCTTGGTCATATAATCATCCGCACCATAATCAAGACCAAGTATCTTATCCATATCCTCACTCTTTGCCGTTATCATTATAATCGGAACATCCGAAAACTCTCTCACCTGCTGGCACACAGTATAACCATCCATCTCAGGCAGCATGACATCAAGCAGAATAATATCGTAATTATTAGCCTTTATAAGGTCTAACGCCTCCCTTCCGTCATAAGCACACGATACCTCCATGCCATCCTGCTCCAGGCTGTATTTTATCCCCTTTACAATGAGCTTTTCATCATCGACTACCAATACCTTATCCGCCATTTTTCCCCTTTCAGCCACTCTTCAAGCAATGTATTTTAATTAACACAAATGTATTCTCTTATTTTGGAAAAAGCACTCTCCTTGATTCCGCCCACACACATAATATCCTCGATACATGTAAAAAAACCATTGGTATTACGGTAATCAATAATTGCCTCTGCGCGTGATTTTCCTATCCCCGGAAGTGTCATCAGAGCTTCCGCATCAGCGCTGTTTATATTGACCATTGAACTTCTATTATCTGAATTTTCCTGTTGATATGAAATACTTCCCTTGTCCTCATACTCCTCGTAATCAGGAATATACAGCTTCTGTCCGTCATATACATGCTCAGCAAGATTCACAGCCTCAAGACAGCCGTTGTCTGTGACACCGCCCGCCTTATCTATCAGCTCATATACTCTTGAATCCTCATAAGCCTCGTATACCCCCGGATTTACTACGTTTCCACATACATATACGAATATAGTCTTAAGTGTTTCCGCTATACATGTCTCCTCCGCATGAGTATCCGATGAGCCAGCCGAGGTTACTTCTTCATACTGTTCACTCTCCGTATGCTGCCCTATGGTATAGGTTTCACCCTTTTTTGATGTACATGAGTATAGAAAGCCACATGCCACAATAGAAAACACACCTGCCACATAAATAAAAACCTTATAAAATCTTTTTTTTGCCATCTTCTCTCCTTATGTCTGTCTCATAAGGTCCCTCTATTTCAGGAAAGATAACCTGCCTTTTTATTGTAACCAAAAAACCCGGCTATTGCAACCGGGTTTTCAACATTTCCAACTCTATTTTTCATCTATTGTTCTTCACTGCCGGACTCACTATCTGTTCCGCCGTCAGACTGCCAGTTCTTATAAAGGTAATCGCGCACATTAGAAAGGCTCTGCACATCCCCTGTCCCTTCCGCAAGCTGGTGCATTGTAATTTCAAGCAGCGCATAAAATTCATCGCTGTACATAAGCTTAAGCTTAGGAACAGACTTGTCATAGGATTCGTATATCCTGTCAAGATTCTCGTCCTCATTGTCTATTCTCCTGCATGAAGGCACACCCGCTGTCTCATATAATCTCCCTGCACCGGTATATGTGAGAAGCTTTGCAAAGCTCTCCACAACCGCTATATCATCAGAAAAAGGATTGACCGCCACCACAGTTGTAACAGACAGCGGTGCACTCTTTACCTCTTCACTCATATCCGGGAAAGCTGCCACTCCGACATTTAACCCATCCTGAACCTTCGCCCTCTGATACATCTGTACATCGCCGATGGTGAACACAATGGAACCCTGTTCAAAATCATTGATACATGAATAGTAGTCCACACTGTTAATATCAATGTAAAAATATTCAATAAGCTGCTTATATAATTCCGCCGCTTTTGTGAGGTCGGTTGTAATATTGAATATATTTGTCTTGTCGTCTCCAGCTTTTCCGCCTATATCAAGGTACGCTCCCAGATATCCATAATTATAAAAAATATCCTTAAGGTCACATGTAAAAACAGAACTTATGCTGCTGCCTGCCGGAACCTCAAGATTTTCCGCAAAAAGCTTGATTGCCTCAAAATTACTCATATCGGCATCCTGCACATAATCCCTGTTATAGATAAGAAAGCTCGTATCATAGCTTAATGGATATGCGATAAGCTTATCATTATATGTGCAGGCATTGAGCGCAGTCTGACTATAGTTATACACATTATATATGTCCGTAAGACGGTTTTCGGAGGCAATACCGGCAAGCTTTACCTGCTCTAAATTGTCATTGTCAACCAGGTACAAATCCACCTTTCCCGGTTTTACCGCTTCTGAGGTAAGTGTGGACATATAATCTGTCTCAGGTATATATTCAATATTGATATGGACATTTTTATTGGCATTCTCATACTGTGCGGCACACATACTCAGATAATCCGAATATATCTCATCGCTGTACCATAAATTGATGTCAACCTGCCTGTCCTCCTCCATACTCCCGGCAGCCGTCTCCTCCGATGCTGTCTCATCCTCGACATACTGAATCCGGCAGCCGGATATACCTGCCATAACAAGTGCTCCACACATAGCTGCACCTATAAATCTTTTTAAAACAGAACCTGATCTCATATATAAAATATAACCTTTCAATTATTACTATGAGGCGGTCTTATGCACATTTCTCCAGAATATCAATCATCTCATCCACATTCTGCTTAGTAATAATAAGCGGCGGTACAAATCTGAGAGTATTAAGTCCCGCACTGATAACTATAAGCCCATGCTCTCTCGCAGCCCTTACAACATTTCCAACCGGAAGTTCATCCTTAAACTGCATACCGCACATAAGACCAAGCCCTCTTACCGCCTTGACACTGCTGTGCCTGCCGGCAAAGTCCTTAAGCCTTTCCATAAGATAAGGTGCCACCTCATTCACATGTCCTATAATATCATTTTCCGCAAATAAGTCAAATACCTTTGACGCAGCAGCAGTTGCAAGAGGGTTTCCACCGTAGGTTGTTCCATGGTCACCGGGAACTAAAACCTTATCGCATTTGCTTCCTGCCACAAATGCTCCTACAGGTATTCCGCAGCCTAACGCCTTGGCAGATGTCACCACATCCGGCATAACACCGTACTGCTGGTATGCGAACATTGAGCCTGTTCTTCCCATGCCGCACTGAATCTCGTCAAGTATGAGAAGCATGTCATTCTCATCGCACAGCTTTCTAAGTCCCTCCAGAAATTCCTTATCGGCAGGAAAAATTCCGCCTTCACCCTGAACAGTCTCACATATTATCGCACAGGTCTTTTTATTCACAAGAGCCTTCACGCTCTCAAGATTATTGTACTCAGCGAAACGTATTCCCGGAATAAGAGGTCCGAACGCCTCCCTGTAATGCGCATTTCCGGTCACGGACAGTGCTCCCATGCTCCTTCCGTGAAACGAATGCTCCATGGCGATTATCTCATGGTCCGTACTGTTGTCACGAAGATATGCGTATTTTTTTGCAAGCTTTAACGCCCCCTCTATAGCCTCCGTTCCGCTGTTGGTAAAGAATGCCTTGCTAAGCCCCGTTGCCTTGACAAGCTTCTGTGCGGCTTCAGCAAGCGGTTCACTGTAGTAAAGGTTGGAAATGTGCACAACCTTATCAATCTGTGCCTTAAGTGCCTCATTATAATCCTTATAATTATAACCAAGTGCATATACGGCTATACCTGCCGCGAAATCAAGATACTTATTTCCCTCCACATCATACAGATACACTCCGTCACCGTGGTCAAGCACCAAATCAGCCCTGTTGTATGTATGGATAAGATTCTCTTCGGCTTTGTTTATAATATTATTTGTCTTTGTCTCCATCATAAAACCTCTCTGCATTTCTGTCTATTATTGCCGTTCCAACACCCTTGTCCGTGAAAATCTCAAGAAGCAGGCAATGCGGAATACGTCCGTCCATGATATGTACCCTTGATACACCATTCTCAATCGCATCAATGCAGTTATTGAGCTTAGGAAGCATACCTCCGCCGATATTTCCATTCCCTATAAGCTCTTCGGCCTCTGTAAGGCTAAGCTCTGAAATAAGTGACTCAGGGTCATCTGCAATCCTTCTCACACCTTCTATATCTGTGAGGAAAGCTAACTTCTCAGCCTTTACCGCCTTAGCTATGGCACATGCGGCATCATCAGCATTGATATTGTAGGTATTATAGTCATCATCAATTCCTATAGGACATATAATCGGGATAAAATCATTTTCAAGGAGCGTATTTATAAGCGATGGGTCAACCTTAGTGACCTCGCCGACAAAGCCGATGTCCTGTCCGCCCGACAGCTTCCTGCTCACATGTATTGTGGCTCCGTCCTTTCCGCTTATTCCCGCAGCCTTCACGCCAAGCTGCTCGACAAGGTTTACAAGGCTCTTATTGACCCTGTTTAACACCATCTCGGCAATCTCCATCGTAGGCTCATCCGTAACCCTGAGTCCGTTCACGAACTTCGGCTCCATGCCGGATTTGGCAACCCAGCGGCTTATCTCCTTGCCTCCGCCATGTACGATAATCGGCTTGAAGCCGACAAGCTTTAAAAGAACCACATCCTCAATGACCTTCTTTTTAAGCTCCTCATCAACCATTGCACTTCCACCGTATTTTACCACAATAACCTTGCGGTTAAATTTCTGAATATAAGGCAATGCCTCTATGAGGACATTAGCCTTTGCCATCTCATTGTCATAATTACGCATTTTCAATCTCCCAATTCAATTTTTTATGAATAGCTCCGTAAACTGCTTAGCTTCTGTAATCAGCATTTATTGACACATATTCATGTGTGAGGTCGCAGCCGTAAGCTGTTGCCGACTCAGTACCCTGCTTTACATCGGCGATTGCGATTACATGCTCCCTGGAAAGAATCTCGGTTGCCTTCTCCTCGCTGTAATCCGTCGCCTTGCCGTCCTCAACGATTTTTAACTCTCCTGCCTCACTCTTGAACCATATATCAACCTTCTCCGGGTCAAAATCAACACCCGAATAGCCCATTGCGCAGAGTATTCTTCCCCAGTTCGCGTCATGTCCATAGATTGCAGCCTTGGTAAGACTGGAGGTGATGACAGACTTTGCAAGCACCTTCGCATCCGCCTTGGTCTTTACATTCTTCATCTGCACCTCAAAAAGACAGGTAGCTCCCTCTCCGTCACCCGCTATCTTCTTTGAAAGCTCACACAGGATGTAGAAAAGCGCATCGTAAAACTCTTTATATCCTGTGCTGCTCTCATTCTCAATTTTCCTATTACCCGCCATTCCATTTGCAATAAGGAGAACCGAATCGTTAGTCGATGTATCTCCGTCAACCGAAATCATGTTGAAGGTATCATCAACTATTGAGCGCAGCATCGTCTGTAAAAGCTTCTCATCAACAGCCGCATCCGAGGTGATAAAGCATAGCATTGTCGCCATATTCGGATGTATCATTCCTGAGCCCTTACACATTCCGCCTATATGTACAGGAACACCATCCACCTCAAACTCAACGGCAGCCTGCTTTGACTTAGTATCCGTTGTCATAATAGCCTCCGCAGCCAGTGCTGCATCTGCCGCTGCCGCCCCAAGCTGTCCCGGAAGCTGCTTTATTCCATTTCCTATAATATCCATAGGAAGCTGCTTTCCGATAACTCCCGTGCTCGCAACAAGCACAGCGTCCTCACTTATTCCAAGCTCCGCCGCTGTCTGCGCTGCCATCAGGCGGCACTTCTCATAGCCTTCATCACCTGTACAGGCATTCGCGATACCGCTGTTCACCACGATTGCCTGTGCACTCTCAGACTCGAACACAACCTTCTTGTCCCACTTTACCGGAGCCGCACACACTCTGTTGGTTGTAAAAGTTCCCGCCTTGACACAAGGTGCCTCTGAAAATACAAGTGCCATATCCTTCTTGACATTATTCTTAATTCCGGCATTAAGACCTGTCGCCTTAAAACCCTTCGCAGCACATACGCCGCCTTCAATGCACTTCATATACTTATCCTCCTGATTCTATATTTATGGTATTGAGGGTCAAAAGACATTCCTGCCCTCATTTGATATCCGGGAATTTTTCCGCCGTAAAGCAGCCCCGCAGGCCTGAAGCATTATGCTGCTATGGGAACACCGGTGCTCCCATAAGCCCTTCCTTCTCATCGAAGCCGAACATTATATTCATATTCTGTATTGCCTGTCCTGCAGCACCCTTAACAAGATTATCTATAGCTCCCATCATAATCACACGGCCTGTACGCGGTTCAACCTTATAGCCGATATCCACAAAGTTACTTCCCTCAACCCAGCGTGTCTCCGGATATACATCCTTGTCAAGCAGCCTTATAAAGTATTCATCTGCATAATGCTTCTCATAAGCACTGCGTATCATCTCATCTGTGACCCCATCCTTCAAATCAGCGTATGCAGTCACCAGTATTCCCCTGTTCATCGGAACAAGATGTGGTGTGAAAATAAGCTTAACCTCCTCACCTGCCGCATAAGAAAGCTGCTCTTCAATCTCCGGTGTATGTCTATGTGTCCCGACACCGTAAGCCTTAATGCTCTCATTAACCTCACAGTACAGATTGGCTACCTTGGCGCCTCTGCCCGCGCCTGAGGTTCCTGACTTGGCGTCAATTATGATGGACTGTGGCTTTATAAGCCCTTCCTTCACAAGCGGATATATTGTTAAAATTGAACAGGTTGTATAACAGCCCGGGTTTGCAAGAATCCTCGTATCCTTTATCCTGTCACGATTCAGCTCACACAGTCCGTACACAGCCTCAGCTATATACTGTGGTGCCGCATGTTCAAGCTTATACCATTCCTCATACACCTTGACGTCCTTCAGTCTGAAATCAGCACTTAAATCTATTACCTTTACCTTAGACAAAATATCATCATTCACAAGGGAGGCGCATAATCCCTGAGGTGTAGCCGTGAATATCACATCAACCTGTGAAGCTAACTCCTCCATATTGTCATCCCGGCATACATCATCGACAAGCTTAAACATGTTCTGATAAACCTGTGAATACTTCTTATCTATATAGCTTCTCGAGCCATACCATACAATCCGGACATCCTTGTGTCCAAGCAGCAGCCTTACGAGTTCATTTCCCGCATAACCTGTAGAACCGATAATACCAACCTTCACCATAGCGCACATCTCCTGTTTAATCTTATGCAGAGATAAATTCTCTGTTTATTTCTATCTTATTATTCATGCTTTCAAAAGTCCATACCCAATTTATATATATCCGTATCCAAAAGCTATCTTCTCTGAATTTTTTCGGAGCAGCTTTCCGGAATATATTTCCGCATATATATTTCCCTGCTTCTTCCAGCTTGATTTTTTATAAATATACATCATTTATGAATATTATGCAACAAAAAATTGAAAAAAACTGGATAAACTCTTGCATATAATGTATTTTTGATGTATATTTATTTCAGTGTTTGCAACAGGGCGTATACAGACGCACAGGACGCATACATAAGTAATCCAATCAGGAGGAATATTAATTATGAAAGACAAAGTTATACTCGCGTACTCCGGCGGTCTTGATACCACCGCAATCATCCCTTGGCTTAAGGAAAACTATAATTATGATGTAGTATGCTGCTGCATAGATGTCGGTCAGGAAAGTGAGCTTGACGGACTTGAGGAGAGAGCTAAGCTCTCCGGCGCTGAGAAATTATACATTCTTGATGTCGTTGACGAATTCGTAGATGACTATATTTTACCTACAGTTATGGCTGATGCCGTATACGAGCACAAGTACCTTCTCGGTACATCATTTGCGCGTCCGCTCATCGCTAAGAAGCTTGTTGAGATTGCCCGCAAGGAGAACGCTGTCGCAATCTGCCACGGTGCAACAGGCAAGGGTAATGATCAGGTTCGTTTTGAGCTTTCAATCAAGGCTCTGGCACCTGATATCAAGATTATCGCTCCTTGGAGATGCAACGAGACATGGAAGATGCAGTCACGTCAGGATGAGATTGATTACTGCAAGGCTCATGGTATAGACCTTCCATTCTCAGCAGACA
>ENA-ORMR01002010-ORMR01002010.1-human-gut-metagenome-genome-assembly--contig:-NODE-2010-length-13858-cov-2.993697_pt1 | contig 13858 bp, 10 predicted proteins | sample MGYA00242107_ERZ509003 | MGnify/ENA primary metagenome ERZ509003 (study PRJEB26280, sample SAMEA2338699) | human gut metagenome | biome: human gut; feature: human-associated habitat; material: faeces... | reverse complement strand
GGGGAAGGGACTGCACCTTCTGCTCCGGTTTGGGGGCGTCCGCCGCCGCGCCCCGCAGGCCGTATTTGTCGATCAGCCGCACAAATTCCAGTTTCTGGAACAGCTGATACAGCTCCAGCCGGTTATAGGGCTGAACAATGGCATCCTTCGGCGCAAAATCGATGGGCGCTTCCGGGCGGATGGTGGCAAGGTCGAAGGAAAGATAGGCGTTCTCCTTCCCCGCTTCCAGCTTTTCCCGGAGCTTGGGGCGGATGGAGGGGTCGTCCAGATGGGCATACACCCCGTCCAGACTGCCGAATTTCGCCAGCAGCTCCTTTGCAGTCTTGGGGCCGACGCCGGCCACGCCCGGGATATTGTCGGAGGAATCCCCCATGAGGGCTTTCAGGTCGATGAGCTTTTTCGGCTCGAAACCGTATTCCTCCCGGAATTTTTCTTCGTCAAACAGCGTCGTCGTGGTCTGCCCCGGCTTGGAGATCACCAGCTTGACGTGGACATTTCCGTCGATCAGCTGCAGGGAATCCCGGTCGCCGGTGACGATGACGCACTCCCAGTCCTGCCGGGAGCAGATCTTGCCCACGGTGCCGATGACATCATCGGCCTCCCAGCCCTGACACTCATAGATGGGAATATTCATCGCCCGCAGAACGTCCTTCATAATGGGCATCTGCTGCGCCAGCTCCTCGGGCATGGCATGACGGGTGGCCTTGTAGCCGTCGTATTTTAAGTGCCGGAAGGTGGGGCCGTGGAGGTCGAAGGCCACGCACACCGCCTCGGGCTGCTCCTCCTTCTCCATCCGTTCCAGAATGTTGAGGAATCCGTAAATGGCGTGGGTGTACAGCCCGTCCCGTGTGGTCAGGGGCTTGACGCCGAAATAGGCGCGGTTAATGACACTGTTGCCGTCCAGAATCAGCAGCTTCATACTTTTCTCCACTTCGCGCCCTGAGGCGTGTCGATGATCTCAATGCCCTTATCTTTCAGCTCGTCCCGGATGCGGTCCGCCTCAGCGAAGTTCTTCGCTTTCTTCGCTTCGGTTCTGGCGGCGACCAGCGCGTCGATCTCCGGGTCGGCGGATGCCTGCTCCTCCTGCGTCTGCTTCTCCCGCAGCGTCTTGGCGGCGGACAGCAGATTCAGAGACAGCACCTGATCAAAGTCGGCAATGGCCGCCAGCTTGGTGGCGTCATTGCATGTGGCCTTCAGCACATCGTACAGGGCGGTGACGGCTACGGAGGTGTTCAGGTCGCCGTTCAGCGCGCCCACAAAGCGTTCCTTCAGCTTGTTGAACACGTCGGCATCCACCTCGCCGTCATCCTTGAGGGCGGCGATCTTGGCAATCAGCTTGTCATAGGCCGCGACGGCGTTATCCAGATTTTCCCAGCTGAATACCAGATTCCGGCGGTAATGGCTTTGCAGGCAGAACAGCCGGTAGGCCATGGGGTCGTAGCCCTTCTGCTCCAGCAGGCTCACGGTGAGAAATTCCCCTTTTGATTTGCTCATTTTACCGTTGTTCGTATTCAGATGGTGGACATGGAACCAGTAATTGCACCACTTGTGACCCAGATAGCTTTCAGACTGGGCGATCTCATTGGTGTGGTGGGGGAAAGCATTGTCAATGCCGCCGGCGTGGATATCCAGATACTCCCCCAGATGCTTGATGGAAATGCAGGAGCATTCGATATGCCAGCCGGGATAGCCCACGCCCCACGGAGAGTCCCATTTCAGCGCCTGATCCTCGAACTTGCTCTTGGTGAACCAGAGAACGAAGTCGTTCTTGTTTTTCTTATTGGTGTCCTCTTCCACGCCCTCCCGGACGCCTACCGCGAGATCTTCCTCGTCATGGTCGTTGAAGACGTAATACTGCTTCAACGTGGAGGTGTCAAAGTACACATTGCCCCCGGCGAGATAGGCACAGCCTTTGTCCAGCAAGGTCTGCACCATGTGGATATACTCGCTGATGCAGTTGGTCGCAGGCTCCACCACGTCGGGACGCTTGATGTTCAGCTTGTCGCAGTCGGCAAAAAAGGCGTCGGTATAGTATTTCGCGATCTCCATGACGGTCTTGTGCTCCCGCCGGGCGCCCTTGAGCATCTTGTCCTCGCCGGTATCGGCGTCGGAAGCCAGATGGCCGACGTCAGTGATGTTCATGACCCGCTTGACGTTATAGCCCAGATACCGCAGGGACTTTTCCAGCACATCTTCCATAATGTAGGTGCGCAGGTTGCCGATGTGGGCGTAATGGTACACCGTAGGGCCGCAGGTGTACATTTTCACCAGATCAGGATCGTTGGGAACGAACAGCTCCTTTTTATGGGTCAGGGAATTGTACAGATACATGTTTCTTTCCTCCATTTATTATAATGTAGCGCATACTGATTTGTTTTATACCGTTGCAAAAAGAAAACGCCCCCTGCACCTGCGTACAAGAGGCGGGCAAAGCTCGCGGTTCCACTCTCATTTATCACTTTTTGCTGACGCTTTCGCTCCCGGACGCACTTTCCCGCAAACGGCACCGCCCGGGCTTTCAGCCGCCGACCCGGACTCTCTTTGGGTGCGAAGCACGGTACTCTTTCCGTTCATCGCGATATTGAATTCCCGTGTATTTTACCATTGAACAGGCACGATTGTCAAGCCTTGGCAGGAAATTTGACGGGTCAGTTTTCCCCGCCAAACCGCTCAAAACCGTGGAAACCACTGGAAATTACATTAAGAAATTCTTATCCTATTGACACTTCCCCCCTTTCTCGCTATAATATGTTAGAGAAATGAGACGAAAGTGAGGTTACGCCATGAATTTCTCCAACGCTTGCAGGCTTAAAAAAGGTTTGAGCCTGATTCTGATCGTACTTATGGTAGTCGGTATGTTCTCCGGCTGTAAGAAGAACAACTCCGAGACCGAGCCGAACACGACTCCCTCCCTCAATCTGAATATGTCGGACACCTCCGCTCCCACGCAGGAGACGGTCCCCCCCACCACGACGGAACCCATCGTGTATAACGAGAATATGGGTACCGTCACCAACCAGATCAGTGTCCGCGTCATCCCCAGCAAGGACGCCAACGTCACCGGCACACTGGACGCCGGCACCGTGGTGGAGATCCTGCGTCAGGAAACCATCGCCGACATCACATGGGGCATGATCAGCACCCCTGTCAGCGGCTGGATCTGCATGGACTATGTGAAGATGTATTCTTCTCAGAACGACTCCGCCAGCAGCGAGACCGATCCCAATGCTTCTCAGCCCACCACCCCCGCACCGTCCGACAATACGGGCAATACCACCAACAATAGCGGTACTCACAACACCAAGGGCGTCATCAGTGCCCGCAGTCTGAATGTCCGTGACGAGGCCAGCGCCTCCGGCAAGATCGTCGGCTCCTACTTCAAGGGCGACGTTGTAACTATCCTCGAGACTAAAGACGGCTGGGGCCGCACCGACAAGGGCTGGATCAAGATGGAGTACGTCAACACCACCGGCACTACCACCGGCGGCAACACCACGACGACCACCACCGGCAACAATAACAACACTGCCGGCAACGGCAGCACCACCACCGTGGCCAAGGGCATCGTCAACACCCAGGAGCTGAATATCCGCAGCTCTGCCGGTACTGACGGCGACCGGGTCGGCAGCCTGAAATACGGCGATCGGGTGGAGATTCTGGAAAAGAGCGGCGATTGGGGCCGTATCTCCAAGGGCTGGATCTCCCTGAAGTACGTCTATCAGGACGGCACCACCGGCACCAAGTCCGCAAAGGGCATCGTCACCACCGACGGTCTGCGCATCCGCAGCGGCCCCGGCACCACCTATGAATCCGTCGGCTCCTACAACAGCGGCGACCGGGTCAAGGTTCTGGAGCAGTTCACCTACGGCGACACCACCTGGGGCTGCACCGACAAGGGCTGGATCTCCATGGGCTACGTCTATCAGGACGGCACCGATGTGGGCAAGACCGTGGAAGGCATCGTCACCACCGACGAGCTGAACATCCGCAGCGGCCCCGGCACGGGCTACGATTCCGTGGGCAAGCTGTATACGGACGAGGTCATCAAGATCTTCTATCAGGTCACTGTAGGCGAAACCACCTGGGGCTGCACCAAGGACGGCTGGGTCTCTTTGAAGTACGTCAGTCTGGAAGGATAAAAATTGATATAATACCGGGACTTTCAACAGAAAGTCCCGGTATTTTTTCCGCAGAATATCCCACATGACCGGTATTTGCTTGGTGCGCACGTTCAACTTGCTCAATTTTTCCGGATTGTAACTATTTTTTTATTGCAAAATCACGGAACATGTGCTACAATTCGTCCTATGAGGAGGGCGTCCGCGCGGAATGCGCTGACCCCGCTGAAATACATTTAACTGGAGGAACTATGATGAAAAAGGTTTTTGCACTGCTTTTGGTTCTGAGCATGGTCTTCGCGCTGTGCGCCTGCGGTAAGGACACCGCTCCTGAGACCACCGCCGCCGCTCCCAAGACCGAGACCGAAGCCGCCCCGGCAACCGAGGCCGCTCCCGCCGAGAAGGCTCCCGAGGACTACACCGGCAAGCTGGTCGTCTATTCTCCCCATGATGCCGATCCTCTGAACGCGGGCGTTGCCCAGTTCGAGGCCAAGTACCCCAACATCGATGTGGAAGTCATCGCTGCCGGTACCGGCGAGCTGTGCCAGCGTATCGTCGCTGAGGCCGCCAATCCCCAGGGCGACGTGCTGTGGGGCGGCGGAGCCGACACCCTGGCCGCTTACAACGACTACTTCCAGCCCTATGTCTGCGCCAACGACGAGTTCATCGGCGATGCCTACAAGGATGCCGACGGCTACTGGATCGGTGAGTCCCCCCTGCCCATGGTCTTTATCTACAACAAGACCATGCTGGACGAGGCCGACGTCCCCACCACCTGGGAAGGCCTGTGCAACGAGAACCTGAAGGGCAAGATCGCTTACTGCTCTCCCTCCAAGTCCGGCTCCGCCTACACCCAGCTTTGCACCATGCTGTTCAGCCAGCCCACTATCGAGGAAGGCTGGGAGCTGGTTGGTAAGTTCATCGCCAACCTGGACGGCAAGCTGCAGGATTCCTCCGGCAACTGCCACAAGCTGGTTGCTTCCGGTGAGTACGCTCTGGGCGTGACCATCGAGAAGTCCGCCGTTCTGTACGCCGACAACCCCGACATCGGCTTTGTGTATCCTGAGCAGAACTCCGCCGTTCCCGACGGTGTTGCCCTGATTAAGGACTGCCCCAACGAGGAGAACGCCAAGCTGTTCATCGACTTCGTTACCAGCGCTGAGTGCCAGACCGCTCAGAACGCCGACTGGGCCCGCCGCCCCGTCCGTTCCGACATCGCCCCCAAGGGTCTGTGCTCCCTGGACGACTGCCACGTGGGCAACTACGACTTCAGCTACGCTGCTTCCCACAGAGATGAAATCAAGGAGCAGTTCAACGATCTGGTCGCAGGTTAATTTCTCAACTTATGCTTTACTGCGGGAGGCACCCTCCAGGGTGCCTCCTTGCGGTGTATCGCCTGCGGCTGAAAACTGTGCCGGATGCTCCGGCATACTTTTGAACCGCGCGCAACATATCTACACATACGGGAGGACACCACATGAGCAATCGAGTCATTATTCAGAACGCCGTAAAGCGCTACGGCGATTTCACCGCGCTGAACGGCGTTTCACTGGACATTCAGGAGGGCGAATTCTTTACCCTTCTTGGCCCCTCCGGCTGCGGCAAAACCACGCTTCTGCGGATGATCGCCGGCTTCAACTCCATCGAGGGCGGTGACTTTTACTTTGGCGAAAAGCGGATCAACGATGTTCCCGCCCACAAGCGCGACATTGGCATGGTCTTCCAGAACTACGCCATCTTCCCCCACCTGACCGTCCGGGAGAACGTGGCCTACGGCCTCAAGGCGCGGAAAATGCCCGCCAAGGAGATCAAGCCCAAGGTGGACGAGGCGTTGGAGCTGGTGCAGATCTCCCATCTGGCAGACCGGAAGCCCAACGAGCTGTCCGGCGGTCAGCAGCAGCGTGTGGCTCTGGCCAGAGCTTTTGTTATCGAGCCAAGTGTTCTGCTGATGGACGAGCCTCTGAGTAATCTGGACGCCAAGCTGAGAGTGCAGATGCGTTCCGTCATCAAGAAGCTTCAGCGGCGCCTCGGCATCACCACCATCTACGTCACCCACGATCAGGAGGAAGCCCTGGCCATTTCCGACCGGATCGCCGTCATGAAGGACGGCCACATCATGCAGATCGGCACCCCCCGTGACATCTACGCCAAGCCCCAGAATCCCTTTGTCGCGGGCTTCATCGGCGTGAGCAACTTCCTTGACTGCGAGGTGAACGCCCCCGCTCCCGGAAACGCCGCCGTGAGCATCAAGGGTGAGCTGGACATCACCGTCCCCGTCTCCCGCGCCTACACAGGAAGCGGCAAAATTTCCGCCCGTCCCGAGCAGCTTTTCTTCTCCGAGAGCGGTATGCCCGGCACCATCCTGTTCTCCACCTTCCTTGGCGATTTCATCGAGTACGAGGTGCAGCTGAACGACGGCCAGAACCTGATCGTCAACGAGTACACCAAGGACACCACCGAAATTCACAGCGACGGCGAGCAGGTTCACCTGAGCTTTGACCCCATGCGCATCAGTCTGTACGACAAGAGCGAGGAGGTGCTCAGCCTGTGAACAAACGGCTTAATTCCCGCTGGAAACCGGATTTCTGGTTCTTCACAAAGCTGTTCGTGATTCTGGCAATGTGCCTGTTCATTGTCTACCCCTTCTACACCATCATCACGAAGAGCGTGTTTTCCAGCAAGGTAGAGGGCATCACGCTGTATAACTTCAAGCGTTTCTTCACCAAGCCCTACTATTATCAGACGCTGCTTCGCTCCATGGTCGTGTGCTTCTCCACGGTACTGACCACGACGCTGGTTGGCGTTCCCATCGCCTATCTGATTACCCGCTACAACATTCCGGGCAAGAAAATTCTGCACATCTTCATCATCATGAGCCTGATGAGCCCTCCCTTCATCGGTGCTTATTCCTGGATCATCCTGCTGGGCCGTAACGGTCTGGTAGCACGGGCGCTGGCGAAGATCGGCATGACCGCGCCTACAATTTATGGTCGCGGCGGTATCATCTTCGTGTTTACCCTGCACCTGTTCCCCTACATCTATCTGTACACCTCCGGTGCCATGAACAGCATTGACAGCTCCTTGGAGGAAGCCTCCGAGAATCTGGGCATGAATAAGCTTATGCGCATCTGGACGGTGACGCTGCCCGTCATCCTGCCCTCCATTCTGGCAGGCTGCATCATGGTGTTCATGACCTGTCTGGCTGACTTCGGAACCCCCATGCTGCTGGGCGAGGGTTATACCGTGCTGCCGGTTCTCGTGTACAACGAATACATGTCCGAAAGTGCCACCGACCCCTATATGGCTTCGGCGCTGTCCGTCATCATCGTGTTCTGCTCGCTGGTCATGCTGAGCTTCCAGAAACTGGTGGTGGACAAGCGGAATTACACCATGAGTTCTCTGCGTCCCCCTCAGGAGACCAAGCTCCACGGGTTCAAGCGCTTCCTCGCTTCCCTGCCCATCTACATTGTGGTTTGTCTTGCATTCCTGCCTCAGATCGTTGTGGTGTGCCAGTCCTTCATCGAGCGGAGCTTCTCCGGCGTCATTAAGGGCGTCAACCTGAACAACTACCGCACCATCATGTCCCGCCTTGGCCGGAACATCCGCAATACCTATGTGTTCTCCATCGTGGCCATCGTGTTCATCATCTTCATTGGCATTCTGGTGTCCTATGTTCTCGTCCGGAAGAAGGGCAAGATCGCCAGCCTGATCGACACGCTGATCATGTTCCCCTACGTCATCCCCGGTTCCGTTCTGGGTATCGGCCTGATCGTGGCGTTCAACCGCAAGCCTCTGATTCTGGTCGGCACTGCCGCCATCATGATTATCTCCTACGTCATCCGGAAGCTCCCCTACACCGTCCGGTCGGGCAGTGCTTTCCTGTATCAGATGGACCCGTTCGTTGAGGAAGCGTCCATCAATCTGGGCGTATCGCCTATGAAGACCTTCTTCACGGTCACGGCGCGGATGATGCTGCCCGGCATTATGTCCGGCGCGGTTCTCAGCTGGATCACCTGCATCAACGAACTGAGCAGCTCCATCATGCTCTATTCCGGCAAGACATCCACCATCGCCGTTGCCATTTATCAGGAAGTCGTCCGCATGAGCGACGGCACCGCCGCAGCTCTGGCAACTATCCTGACCCTGACGACCATCGTTTCGCTGGTCATCGTGTTCCGGGCTACCAAGGGCAAGGTTAAGATCGTCTGATGATCAAAAACGTTATTTTCGACATGGGCAACGTTCTGCTGCGCTTTGACCGGGACTATTTTCTGGACGCCGTGGGCGTTCAGGGCGCGGACAGAAAGCTGCTGCTGAACAACGTCTACCTCTCGCTGGAATGGGCGAAGATGGATCGCGGCTCCATGACCGAGGCCGAAGCAGCCGAGAGCATGTGCCGCCGTCTTCCCCAGCGGCTTCACGAAGCAGCGCATCTGCTGGTCGACCGGTGGGATCGTCCCATCCTCCCTATCGCCGGTATGGAGCAGCTGGTAAGCGACCTGAAAAAGGCGGGATACGGCGTATATCTGCTGTCCAACGCCAGCTACCGCCAGCACGAATACTGGCCGCGGGTTCCCGGCAGTCAGTATTTTGACGGAACGCTTATTTCCGCCGATGTCAAGCAGATCAAGCCCTGCGCGGAAATCTACGATACTCTGTACAAGACGTTCTGTCTTGTTCCCCGGGAATGTCTGTTTATCGACGATTCCGCTCAGAACATCGAAGGCGCCGAGCGCACCGGTATGCCGGGCATCGTCTTCCACGGCGACGCAGAAGAGCTGCGCCGGGAGATGCAGGCTTTCGGCGTGCAGATTCCGTGAATATGAAAGAACGGCTCCGGGATCTTCCCGGAGCCGTTTCCTTTCCAACATGCTATGTAACGAGGTACTATCCCTTGGCTCTCCCTCTGGGAGAGCTGTCACCGCAGGTGACTGAGAGGGCTTTCCCCTCTCCGTCTTCGCTTCGCTCAGACACCTCTCCCATAGGGAGAGGCAAGGGGCTGTACCGATACGCTCCATGAGCCGTTTTTTGTACTATTTGGCATATAAAATCCGTCCGATGCCATTGACATCGGGCGGATTTCCAATTTTCCAAAGATTTTTTAGCAGCCAGCAATTAGTCCTTCTTCGCCTTGTCGGCCTTCTTTGCGGCCTTGGCCTTTGCCTTGGCTTCCTGCGCCTTCTTGGCCTCTGCCTTGGCGTTCTCAGCAGCGGTCTCGTTGGAGGAGATTGCCCACTTCTCCAGCTCGATGCGTACCTGGTCGGCGCTGGTCTCGATGACGATGCGGCTCTCCTTCACATCCACAACGACACCCACAATGCCGCCGATGGTGATGATCTTGTCGCCCTTCTTCACGGCGCCGCGCATCTGCTCGGCCTCTTTTTTCTTCTTGTTCTCGGGACGGATCAGCATGAAGTAGAAAATGGCAATCATCAGCACCAGCATGATGACGGTGCTGCCCATGCCGGCAGAGGTTGTTCCAGTCAAAACATTCATTGGGAAAACTCCTTTTGTGTTATTTCCTGTTCATTATACCATTAATTGCGTAAATTGCAAGGGGGCTTTTAAGTGGTTCTTAATATTTTTATATTCTTCTGCCCAGCTTCTCGGAATACTCCCGGCGGAAGTCTTCAAAGCGTCCCTCGTCCAGCGCCTGACGGATTTTTTCCATCAGCTTGTTGTAAAAATACAGGTTGTGCATAACGGAAAGGCGCATGGCCAGCATTTCCTCCGCAACGAACAGATGGCGGATATAGGCGCGGGAATAGCGGCGGCAGACCGGGCAGTCGCAGTGGGGATCGATGGGGCTGTCGTCGGTGATATACTTGGCGTTTTTCAGGTTGATCGCGCCCTCCCATGTGAACAGCCGGGCATGGCGGGCATTCCGCGCCGGCATAACGCAGTCAAAGAAATCCACGCCCCGGGCGACCGCCTCGATGATGTTGCTGGGCGTCCCCACGCCCATGAGGTAGCGGGTCTTGTTCACCGGCATGTGTTCCTCCACGGCCTCGATGATGTCGTACATCTCCTGCGTGGTCTCCCCCACCGCAAGGCCGCCGATGGCGTAGCCGGGAAGATCAAGCTCGGCAATGCGTTTCATGTGATCCACCCGGATGTCCGTATATGTGCCGCCCTGATTGATGCCCCAGAGCATCTGCTTGGGGTTCACCGTGTCCGGCAGGGCGTTCAGACGGGCATTTTCCGCCTTGCAGCGCACCAGCCAGCGGTAGGTTCTGTCCACGCTTTTCTGAACATAGTCCCGGGGCGAGGGGTTTTCAATGCACTCGTCAAAGGCCATACACATGTCGCTGCCCAGATTGGACTGGATCTGCATACTCTCCTCCGGCCCCATGAAAATCTTGTGGCCGTCGATGTGGGAGGCAAAATACACACCCTCCTCCTTGATTTTCCGCAGGGAAGCCAGACTGAACACCTGAAATCCGCCGGAATCCGTCAGAATGGGGCCGTCCCAAGTCATGAACTTATGCAGTCCCCCCATCTGGCGCACCACCGTGTCCGTGGGACGCAGATGCAGATGGTAGGTATTGGACAGCTCCACCTGACACCCGATGTCTTTCAAATCCTTGGCGCTCAGCGCGCCTTTAATCGCGCCCTGCGTGCCGACGTTCATGAACACCGGCGTCTGGACGGTGCCGTGGGCACAGATGAATTCTCCCCGGCGGGCTTTGCCCTCGGTTTTTTTCAGTTCAAACATGGCTGTTTCTCCTTGTCAATAGGTTTCATCGGGTTGTACAGGACGTACATCTTCCCTGGCTCGTCAACACCCCGTGCGGTGGGCGTGACCACATTTTTCAGGAACCGGAAGCCGCTCTTTTCCACCACCCGGCGGGAGCGGTCATTTCTGTCAAAATGGCCGCAGGTCAGATAGTCGAAAGACAGCTCTTGGAAGCAATAGTCGATCACGGCTTTCACCGCTTCCGGCATCAGTCCCCTGCCCCAGTAATCCCTGCTTAGGACGTAGCCGATCTCGCGCCCCTGTAATTCTTTCGGTAGCCCCGCGTCCTCGTCCCGGGGTTCCAAGCCCAGCGAACCGATCACTTTTCCGTTTTCCTTCAGCTCCAGCGCAAAGGTCTTCTTTCCGCTGATAAAAAAGTCAAGTATCCGCCGGGATTCTTCCATAGACTGGTGGTGATTCCACCCGGCCATCTCCCCGACACCCTCCACGCTGGCATATTCATAAAAGTCCGCCAAGTCCGTCTCCCGCCAAGCGCGCAGGATAAGGCGGTCGGTTTCGATTCGGATATTTGTCACGTCAACCGGTGCATTCATATTCGTTCCTCACAAAGTGCATTTTGGAAAGCGTGCTACCATTCTACCCTTTCTTTCCCATGGTGTCAACACATTCAAGCGTGATTCACGCCGGCGCGCCCTGTTCCGTCCGCTTCTGCTCCAATTCCGCCCTGAGAATAATTCCCAATGTCAGGCAGTAATCCGGGTCTTTCAGGTCGCTGCCCAGCATGGCGGTGATATGCGCCAGCCTGTCAAGCAGCGTAGAGCGGTGCAGGAACAGCGCCGACGCGGTTTTCGTAACGGAGAGGTTATTATCCAGATACACCCGCAGGGTATGCAGATACGACACCTGAGAATTGTCGTCATGCTCCTTCAGCCGTTTCAGCCCCTCCGTGTAGTACACCCATGTCGGCCTGCCTGCCAGAGCGCCGCTGAGAAGCTGAGGCAGCAGATAGTCCTGAAAACGGAATATGGTGCCGCCCTGAGAAAGCCCGTTTTGCAGGGCGGCGGAAGCCTGAAACCATGCGTGATTCGCGTCGTACAGGTTGGTAAAGGGCGAAGAAACGCCGCAGACGACCCCCAGCTTTTCCAGCACCGGAAGCAGCGCGTCCAGCGTCTCCTTCTTCGCCTGATCGATGGAAAGAAACGCGGCGACGGAATCCACAAACTCAAAGGCAATGGCTCCGGGATGCCGTTCCTCCAGCGCGGCGGAGAGATACGCCCCCGGAAGATAGGTGCTGCCGGACTTGGGGATCAGCTTCACGCAGACCCAATCGTGCTTCCCGCTTTCCACGCTCAGGGCGCGGCGGTACTCAAAATCAATGCTCTGCCCGGAAATGACACTGCGCAGCGCCCGGCGTACCGCAGTGCGGGTACTGGCCAGAACGGGATTCTGCTGAACCGCCTGCCGCAGAAGCTTGGAAAAGAAAACCGCCAGCGTTTTATCCGAGTCCCGGAACTCCCGGGAGCCTTCAAAGACGGTCAGGCAGCCCAGATATTCCTCCTGATCGAAAATATTGACGGAAAGGGTGCGCTTGCCCTGCAAATCCAGCAGCAGCGGTTCCCGGACGTGGGTGGACATATCATGCAGGGACAGGAAGGTCGCCATTTTCTCCACGTCGAAGGACTGGGTATCCAGCTGCAATCCCAGCTTGTTTCGCAGATAATCCTCCTCCGTAACGCCAAGATACCGGAAATCGGAGCCGATGAGCAGCATGGGGTTTTCAAAAATCCCTCTGCTGGCCTCCAGCATCTGTGGGAGATTCCCGCCGTGGCGCAGGATTGTCCAGAGCTGATCTTCCCAGCTGTCGTACCGGTTGAAAATTTCCTGCACCAGATTGAACACCCGGAAAATATCCCAGTTTCCCTCCACCAGAATGACGCTGCACCGGTCATAATAGGCGCTGAGGTTCCAGTGCTGCCCCAGACAGATCAGGCACACGTTTTCCCCCAGCTTCGGACTTTGGGGCAGATGATCGGCAGAGCATACGTACACCCGGTTCTTCTCAAAGGACTGAGACCGATCCAGATAGAATTCCGGCCGGTTCAGGGTAAGCGCGCTGCCCCCTTTGCCCCGCTGGGTGACCGATGTCAGCTTTTCTTTCAGACGCCAATAGAGAATATCCGCGCACAGTTTCATGCCTTCCGCCCTCCTGAATTCTTTTGAAAATATTATAATTTCTCCTCGTACAGCTGTCAAGGTATCTCCCATACATTTTGTACGGGAGATGCCTGCTTTATAGGAAAAATTCACAAATACTGCACCTATAAATTGTATGGTTTGCAGGAATACAAAATGTATGGCCGTGCCCGCCCAAAATCCGGCCTTTTGTAGAATATCCGGCTGAGCGCTTTTCCATTATAATGAATCCACAGCAATACAGGATAGGAGGAACACCATGCTGAAAGAAAAACTGGATTCCAGAAAATGCTTCCCCACCGCCTGGGGCAAGCTCATCACGGAGGAGGAAGCCTACCGGCAGCTGAACCGTCAGATCGCCGCCATGACGGCTAACCTCTTTCAGGTCATGCGGATTTTCGAGCCAAGTTGGGAAAAACGCACCGCCGCCATCTGCGACATTGCCAATATGATGAATATGGCCGTCGCGGGAACACCGGAGGAACAGAAGGACTACGTCAACGCTTCGCTCTATGAAGCCTTCAACATCCCGGAGCTGTGTGAAAAGTCCAGCTGGCTGGGCGGCATCACCGGCGACTCCGGCGACGAGTGGGAGAACATGGCGGGGCGCGTCGTGCAGTTCACCCGGAACCGGGTGGAAAAGGAGCTGGATACCTGCCCCTGGGACATCGTGGGCAGCGAGCTTTGCAACATGACCACCAGTATGTTCACCGCCAACTTTGACCTTGCGTCCTCCAACGGCACGGAGAATGAAGTAGCGCTGAATATGTGTCAGGCCCGGGGCTGCGGCAATAAGCATTGCCGGGTGGTGGCGGAGCGCCGGGACGTCTATAACCTTCCCAAGCAGGAT
>ENA-ORMR01002009-ORMR01002009.1-human-gut-metagenome-genome-assembly--contig:-NODE-2009-length-13861-cov-3.383819_pt1 | contig 13861 bp, 14 predicted proteins | sample MGYA00242107_ERZ509003 | MGnify/ENA primary metagenome ERZ509003 (study PRJEB26280, sample SAMEA2338699) | human gut metagenome | biome: human gut; feature: human-associated habitat; material: faeces... | reverse complement strand
GAAAAGTTTATTAATATATTTAAAAAATTACAAAAAGGAAATAATAATAGGACCTATATTAAAATTAGTAGAAGCTATAATAGAAGTATTAATTCCGTTTTTTATTGGAAAGTTTATTGATAATATGTTTGAAATTGAAACAAGTGAAATAATAAAATTTGGATTATGTTTGCTTATATTAGTAATTATAGGGGGAATCTCAGCACTAAATAGTCAATATTTTGCAGCAAAAGCGTCACAAGGATATGGAACCAATATTAGAAAAAAACTATTTAACTATATAGGTAATTTTACTAATAAACAAATAGATAAAATAAGTACACAAAGGCTCACTAATATAATAACAAATGATGTAGTGCAACTAGAAGTAGCAGTAGCAATGTGGATTAGACTTGTTATAAGAGTTCCTTTTATTTGTATAGGGGCTTTAATAATGTGTTATATAATTGATCCACAATATGCATTTATTATTTTTATATGTATGATAATATTATCAATATTTACATTCTTTATTGTAAAAAAAGGTGTTCCATTATATAAATTATCAAAAGAAAAGTTAGACATTTTATCTACAAGAGTGAAAGAAAATTTACAAAATGTAAGAGTAGTAAGAGCTTTTACAGGAGAAAAAGACGAGGCTAGAAAGTTTAAAAATGAGAATAAGGACACATATAATTATACAAAAAAATCATATATAGTATCTGGCATTTTAAACCCTATAACTACACTAATTTTAAATATTACAATAGTTATAATATTATATTTTGGACAAGTTCAAATAAATTTGGGTAAATTAAGTCAGGGAGAATTGATTGCAATAATAAATTATATTTCTCAAATGTTACTTGCAATTATTGTATTTTCTAATTTAATAACAATTTATGCAAGAGCATATACATCTGCAAAAAGAGTGAAGAGTGTATTAGACTTTAGATTAAATGAAGATGAAGGCGATTTAGAGTTTATAGATAATGGTGAAATTGATATAAAAAATGTGGAATTTTCATATGATAATATTCCTTTATTAAATAATTTTAATTTAAAAGTAAATGAAGGAGAAATTTTAGGAATAATAGGTGGTGCAGGTAGTGGAAAAAGCACAATATTAAATTTAATAAATAGAAGTTATGATATTCAAAGTGGTAGTATTTTAATAGGTAAAAATAATATAAAAGAATATAAAAGAGATTTTGTAAAACAAAATGTTTTACTTATATTGCAAAAACCAGATTTTTTTAGAGAAAGTATTAAAGAAAATATTATTTTAGGAAGAGAAAATATTACAGATAATGATGTTATAGTAGCCTTAAAAAAGGCAAATGCATGGGAATTTATAGAAAAGCTTCCAGATGGAATAAATACAGTGTTAGAAAATAATGCAAATAATTTTTCAGGTGGACAAAAGCAAAGAATAGCAATTGCAAGAAGTTTCATAGGGAATCCTAAAATTATATTATTAGATGATATTACAAGTGCACTAGACAGAAAAACTGAAAAAGAAGTATTAGATAATATTTATAAATATGTAAAGGAAAATAAAATAACTACTATAATATCTTCTCAAAAATTATCTGCATTTAAATATGCAGATAGGATATTGGTATTAAAAGATGGAAAAATAGATGGGATAGGAACTAAAGAAGAATTAAAAAAAATTTCAGAAACATATAAAGAGATAAAAAATCTACAAATAGACGAAAAATAAATAGGATATATATACTTTATGTACTAAATTATAGTAAGTTTTTTTGTATACAAAAAAATAGGAAAGGGGAAATATGTTAGTTTTAGAAACTGATATATAATTGAAATAATGAAAGATAGTAATATATTAAAAGAATATATATTTAAAAATAAGTTTTGTATTATATTAATTATACTTCTTTGTATACTTTCTACTATATTAACATTATTAGCACCAATTTTAGTTGGTAATGTAATACAAAAGATTGTAATTTTGAATATGCAAAGTATTGTAAAACAGATTTTACTAATTGCGTTTATATATGGATGTATTTTTGTTTTAGATTTTGTTTCTGTAATTAATTTATCAAAATTATCAAGTAAAATTGGAAATGAAATTAGAGAGAAAATGTTTAGTAAGATTCATAGTGTACCAATTTCATATATAGATAAAAATAGTCATGGAGAAATATTAAATAAATTTTCTTTTGATGTAGAAAATATATGTTTGGCTATAATTCAATCTACAGATAAAATTGTGATAGGAATAGTTACAATAATTGGTGCAATTATTGTAATGATAAAGTTAAATTATATTATGGCAATTATAACAATTTTATCTGCACCACTTATGTATTGTATTTCTAGATTTATTGTAAATCGTTCTAAAGAGATGTTTAAATCTAGAGGTGATATTATATCTAAAATAAATGGTTATACTGGAGAGATTATAAATAGTAATAAAACAGTTAAGGATTTTAATTATACTAAAATTACACAAGATAAGTTTAATAAGATGAATGAGAAGCTTTATAAAGATGGCAAGAAAGCACAATTTTATTCATCGCTAACTAATCCATGTACCAGACTTGTAAATAATTTAACATATATTTTAATAGGTATTGTTGGAATAATGCTTGCAAAAAAAGGAGAAGCAGATATAGGAATTATAACAAGTTTTTTGATGTATGTTAATATATTTGCAAGGCCATTTAATCAGATAACTGGAGTAATGTCAGAACTTCAAACAGCATTTTCCTCTGCTAATAAAATAGATGAATTTTTACAGATTCAAGATGAAGAAATAACTGGTAAAGGCAATATAAAAAATATAAAAGGGAATATTGATTTTATTAATGTGCATTTTTCTTATAATGAAGATATAAAATTTATTCAAAATATGAATTTAAGTGTAAAACAGGGCGAAAGCATTGCTATTGTAGGAAAAACTGGTGCAGGAAAAACGAGTATTGTTAATTTAATTATGAAATTTTACGATATAAATAAAGGAGAGATTTTAATAGATGGAGTGAATATTAATGATATTTCAAAAGAGGTTTTAAGAAAAAATATTGGAATTGTTCTTCAAGATACTAAATTATTTACAGGAACAATAAAAGAAAATATTGCATATGGAAAAAAAGATGCTACAGATGAAGAAATACTAAATGCTACTAAAATGTCTGGTAGTGATACTTTTATAAAAAGGCTTCCAAATGGATATGACACAGTTATTACAGAAAAAACTTTTTTGTCTGCAGGAGAAATCCAATTAATAACAATAGCTAGAATGTTTTTAATAAAACCACCAATTTTAATTTTAGATGAAGCAACAAGTAATGTTGATATTGTAACAGAAAATAAAATTCAGAAAGCGTTTTTGGAACTTATGAAAGGTGCAACTACATTTATTATTGCACATCATTTATCTACCATAAAATCTGCTGATAGAATTATTGTGATTGAAAATGGCAATATTGTGGAAGAGGGGAAGCATGAGGAGTTGTTAAGGAAAAAAGGGAAGTATTTTGAGATGTATAAAAATTAATTTTACAATTATGTTAATTTATGTTATAATAATGTATATATTAATAGAGGAGATAGAAATTAATGAGTGATGGAAACCTGAGAGAAAGATTAAGTAGGAGTATTAAACATGATAGAGAAGAAGCTGATAGTAGAAAAAAATTAGAAAATCAGTATAAATATTTAACTAGCAAAGAGTCTCAAAAATACATGCAATATGTAATATATATAATAGGAAGTGAAATAGAGCATGAGTATCCAGGAGTTGAGTTTCAATTAATACAAAGAAATAAATCTGAAGGTAGTCATGAGATAAAAAGAGAAAAAGTTTCGAAAAGGGATTTAAAAAGAGATAGAAAAATATTTGATACTTTAGGTTGTTGTTTAGTAATTGAGAAGATTCCTTTTGGTGTTAATATAGAACATAAACTTTGTCAAAATCACCTTATAGAAAGAGCAAAGAAATATACAGAAATAGAAGAAACTAAATTTAAATTAAAAAAGACTATAGAAGAATATGGCATATTAGAAGAAGAAACAGATAAAGAAATAAAAGAATGTGAATTAGAATTACAAAAATTAGAAGTACGAGCAAATGAATCTGAAGAAGTAGGAAAATATTTTGAACAAAAAAGGCTAAGATTGGAAAGAGCAAAATTAATGGTTAGTAAAGAGAAAAAAGCTCATAAGGAACATATAGATTATATTGAAAAATTAATACAAACTTATCAACAACAATATGATATTGAAGATAAAGAAGCTAATAATGCTTTAGCAAGACATATTTTAAATAAGATAATTGACAGACCTAGAATAGCAAAAATGTTAGGGCTTACTAGAATACCATATCGCTCAAAAGTACATGATGGTGGAAAGTCTGGTAATTATGTAGCTTGCCACGATTCTTTAACTAGTTTAAAAATAAATGAAAAGATTGTAAGTGAAATGAGGGAAATGTTTAGAAATAATGAAATAGAAGAAGATTACCTAAAAAGTATGGAAGGAATAGAATGGGTTATGGAATTTAAAGCAATGTCTATTCAAAATTATGAACAGACAAAAAAGGGAGGAAAGGCTCAACACTCTAAATGTGAAGGAAAAGAGAGAATATTACCAGCATTTGGTGATACAGATGAAGCAAATAATAAATTTAAGGACAGAGTTTTAAAAGATACTCCTAGATACATGGTATATCAGAGTAGTATAAAAAGAGAAGATGGAACAATTAGAGAAGGCGGAGTGTATGTTTGTAGTGATATTGAAAATGTTGTATATCATTATCTAGAAGTATTAGAGAATAATCCAGAGTTATTTAAACACATAATTGGAAGAAAGGATTTGTTTTCTGATAAAGGTAAAATAATAACTGGAAATGATATAGAGATATAGTTAATTATAAATCATTTTTTATGTATATGGTATAAAAAGTTAATATTTAAAAAACATAAATTATGTCTTTTACTTTTATGGAAAGAGATGAACAAGACTTACTAATCTTTCGTTCTAATATAGCTCCAATATGAATACAATTAAACAAAACTATTCATATAGGGGGTTACTTTATGAAAGGAATTATTTCACATAACTTACCAGTAACAAATAGAAGTTTAACAGGTAAGCAATCAATAGAAGAGCGTGCAATACAACTTGCACATTATATTATAGATTCAAAAGATACAGTAAGAGGTACAGCGGCTAAATTTGGTATAAGTAAAAGTACAGTACACAAGGAAGTAACACTAAAGAACGGTTTGAAATTTGGACAAGTTGTTCCAGAAAGTATTGAAATAAAGGGTGTTTTATTGGCGACGAAAAATCCTGTTGTGAAGTTGGGATTGGTAATTAAATAGAAACTAGTAAAGTATTTTAGGTTAATATGCTTGAAATACTTTATTTTATTGGTTTGATATGGTAAAATCAAATCAAAAAGGAGTAATATATGGAAAGTGAAATGAAAGGAAATAAATACTACATTATAAAAGTTAATTTAGAATATACACTAGCTTGGAGAAAATTTATAATACCATCAGGTACTACTTTTAGAAAATTACAAGATATACTATTAATTGCATTTGATTGGAATGGAGATCATTGTAGTGGTTTTGACATGGGACCAATAAGAGATAGAGAATGGCTAGAAGACGATGAACTAGATGATACTATAGTAGATGAATATTTTGAAAAATATAAAAAAATTAGATTTATTTACGATTATGGAGATAATTGGGAACATACAATAAAACCATATAAACCAAGATATAAAGAAGAAAAATTAACAATTCCAATTTGTACAGAAGCCAAATTCATTGCACCAGAAGAAGATTGTGGGTGGAATGTAGAAATACCAAACATTGAAGAAGTGGACATAGAAGAAATAAATAGCAAGATTAAAAAGTTATATAAGTGAAAATGGAGAAGTATATGAAAATAGATTTTGAAGAATTATTTGAAGAAAAAATTTTAAAAAGAGGTTATAGTTATTATTTAGATGATTCAGTCCATGATGTTACTAAAAACGGAAATTGTTATGAAGGATTAGTATATGGAACAGAAATATATGAAGTACGAGTAGAAATTGATGAAGAGGGTAATGTAGAAGATATGGATTGTGATTGTCCGTATGCAGAAGAAAATAATTGCAAGCATATGGCAGCACTTTTATATTATATTGAGAATGATGGAAAAATAGAAAGTAAAGAAATAATAAGAAATATAGATAACTTTGATAAAATTGTAGATAGAATATCAGAAAATGAAATGAAAGAATTTGTTTTAGCAAAGTTATACGAAAATTTTAATTTCCAAAACGAATTTAGAAGTCATTTTATTCAATATTTTGAAAAAACACCTAAAAGAGTATATGAGAGAAGAATATCTCAGAGTGTGTACCAAGCAATAGGAAGAAAAGGATTTATTGAATATAATGAAACAGATAGATTTTCAGATCCAATGTATGATTATATACAAGAAGCAAGAAATTTAATAAAACATAAGGAATATCAAGCACCATTTTGGATAGCAAGTTTAATATTAGAAGAACTTCCAGACTTACCTATTGATGACTCGGATGGAACGACTAGCTATGTAGAAAGTGAATGTATAGAAGTTATAGAAGAAATATTGGAAAAATGTAAAAGTGAAAATATTATAAATGAAATATTTAATTGGATTATTGAAACAATTAAAAATGATACTTTGGGTGATTATTCTGATGGAATTGAAAAGATATTAGATGAATATTTTATAGAAAATAAATTTATAAATGAAAGATTAAAAATAATAGATGCAAAGATACAGGGATTAAATCAAGAAAAAAATCATTATTCAGAATATAAATTAGAAAGTTTAATAAAAACTAAGATAGCATTATTATATCAGTTAGGAATGGATAAAGAGGCATTAGAAACAATAAAGGATAACATTTGTTTTGTTCCAATTAGAAAAATGTTAATTGACAAAGAAAAAGAAAATGGAAATATTGACCAAGTAGAAAAACTACTAAAGGAAGGAACATTGCATTAAAACCAGGACATTCTAGAACAGTTACATATTATATAGAAGAATTATTATCGATATATGAAAAACAAAACAATAATGAAAAATCTAGATTTACTGGAAAAAAAATTATGAAGAGGTAAGAAAAATATTACAACATATGAAAACATTAAAAGATGGCGAAAAACGTGTATAAAAAATGATAGAAGAATATAAAATTAAATATGCTAATAGAAGATTAATGTTAGAAGAATTAGATAAAATAGGAAAGTAGGAATGATTATGAAGGATATAATAGAAAAAATAATGGAACTTAATAAAAAAATAGAAAATATTGCAATGAAAACAACTTCTTTCTTTGGATTTGGAGAGAAACAGAATTTAAATGGATATGACAAAAAGGTACTTGAATATTATCAAGAAATTTTAAATTTAATTACAGAAATAGCAATGCAAGAAAGCATTAAGGAAATCGAAGTAATTGACAAAAAACATTTTAAAGCAGTAGATACTGCAAGTATGATGATAGAAAGTTATATGTCAGTATTACAATTTTATAGAAATATTGAAAGAGATATCACTAAAAAAGAGATAGAAGTTATTAAACAAATTCAAGAAAATCTAAAATTAGATTATGAATTTGAAATTAAGAATAAAATAGAATTAGCAGATTGCTATTTTCATATTGGAAACGAAAATAAAGCTAGAAAATTAATACTAGAGTTTATAAAAAATAATCCAGATGAAGATGAAGCATATATGTGTATGCAGAATTGGTATATGTATGATAAACCAGATATTAATAAATTAGCTAAAGTAATAGACTTGGCAGAAACAAATAATCATATTTTATTTACAGACTTTGGATATGATAGACTAGTGCAATTTTATGATAGTATTGGAGATACTAAAAATAAGCAGAAATACGAAGAACTTTACAGTAAATGGAAAAGTAAAAGAGATACAATAGAGTTTTAGAATAGATATATCTATATTTACCAGCCATGTGGAGTGTTGCTCGGTGCTATATCTAAAAGATTCGATACAATAGTTGAATTTAGTGCTTTTGAGGATTTTATTAGTTTTGAGAGAAAAGGCAAAAATAAGGTTAAACGAGTTGAAAATAATAAAATTAAAGTAACGATAGAAGTTGATATGGTGTGTGGAGTAGTATAATTGTTATATTAAAATATATGAATGTTTGGAGATGAAACTTAAGTTGGAGGTGTTTGGAAAAGCACTTTCTTTTTTTAGCGGTTTATGATAAAATAATGAAAAATTGAAAGGATATTTTTTATGAATATAGAGCTAGATATAAATAATATAATAAATATGTTTAATGAAAAATTATCAATTATAGTAAAGAACATAAATAAGGAAGAATATATATATAGATATAATAGTGACAAAAGAGTTATTTCAGCATCACTAATAAAGGTACCAATAATGTTAACAGTATTTGAAAAAGTAAAATTGGGGGAATTAAATTTAAATTCACAAATCCTAGTAAAAGATGAAGATATTTTAGATGATACAGAAGTATTTGAAAGTGGTGAAGGTTACTATTCTCTTGAAGAGTTAGTAAATTGGATGATAATAGAATCAGATAATACGGCTACAAATGTAATTATTGATATATTAGGATTTAAAGAAATTAATGATTTTATAAGAAATACAATGAATTTAAAATCTACTTGTATACAAAGAAAAATGTTAGACCAACAAGCCATAAAAAATGGATTTAATAATTATACAAATCAAGAAGATATGCTAGAAGTTTTTGAGGGGTTATTTAAAAAAGATATTTTAACAGAAGAATTATGTGAAAAATCAATTGAAATTTTATATAATCAAAGATGCCAAAATCAAGTTATGAGATATATTTATGAACCAGTAAAGTATGCTCATAAAACAGGAGCATTAGACTATTTAAATCATGATGTTGGAATTATGAACATCAATAACGAAAATTTTTATATAGGAGTTTCTGTGTATGATTCTAAAAATATAAAAGGTAATAAAAAATTGACTGGAATAATAGGAAAAGAAATATATGAATATTTAAAGAATATTACAAATAATAAAGATAGATAACATTATAGATTGATAGGCAATAGATGTATTTTAGAATAATTATAAGGAGGTAATATATGGAAGATAACCAGATAACAATACAACCAGAAGAATCATATAAAATAATTAGAAATAGTGTGCTAATAGCACAATCAAAAGTATATACAGTAGTAAATTCTGCAATGGTACAAGCATACTGGGAAATAGGACAAGAAATACATAAGGCATGTGGAGAAAATGATAGAGCTGAATATGGAAAGAAATTATTAGAATATTTATCTGAACATTTAACAAAAGAATTTGGAAAAGGTTTTACTGTCGCAAATTTGAAAAATATGAGGCAGTTTTATCGTACTTTTCCAATTCGCCAGACACTGTCTAGCGAATTGAGTTGGTCACATTATAACTTATTAATGAGAATTGAAGATAATAAAGCAAGAGAGTTTTATGCTATTGAAAGTGCAAAAGCAAATTGGAGTGTAAGACAATTAAAAAGACAAATAGGAACATTCTATTATGAAAGATTATTAGCAAGTCAAGATAAAGAAGCGGTAGAAAAAGAAATTGGTTTGCCAGAAAAAGTAGAACCTAAAAATATTATAAGAGATCCATATGTATTAGAATTTTTAGGATTAGAAGGTAATACAAATTTCTATGAAAAAGACTTAGAACAAGCAATAATAGACCATTTGCAAAAATTTTTATTAGAATTAGGAAGAGGGTTTTCTTTTGTATCAAGACAACAAAAAATAACATTTGATGGTAGACATTTTTTCATCGATTTAGTATTTTATAACTATATATTAAAATGCTTTGTAATAATTGACTTAAAATTAGGAGATTTAACACATCAAGATTTAGGACAAATGCAAATGTATGTAAATTATTATACAAGAGAAATGATGAATGAAGGAGATAATCCGCCAATTGGAATTGTACTTTGTGCAGATAAAAGTGAACAAGTTGTAAAATATACTTTGCCAGAAGATAATAATCAAATATTTGCTTCAAAATATAAGTTATATCTACCTACAGAAGAAGAGTTTAAGAAAGAATTAAATTTAGATAATTATGTAAAAAAAGATGATGATGAAATAAAACAATAGAAAATTATGTGAATTTTAAATTTGACAGATTTACAATAATATGTTACAATTAACAACATAATTTAAGAGTTTACCTAGAAGTAATAAACTTTGAGCGGTAAAGGGTAACAAAATAAAAATGTTACTTACACTTATAAAGTAAGATATATAAAGTCTTGCAAAGGAGTCTTAAAAGATTCTTTTGCGAGGCTTTTTTGATAGGAGGAAAAGGTATGGAAATTAAAATAGAAAATAATTTAAGTGCAAATGAATATAATAATTTGAGAAGTACAGTTGGTTGGGATACAAAAGATATAGATGTAGTGAAAAATGCAATAAAAAATAGTATAATTATAAAAAAGGCAATTTTTAAAGATAAGACTATTGGAATGGCAAGAGCAATAGGAGACGGAATATATTATTTAATAGTTGATGTATTGGTTGATCCAGAATATCAAAACAATGGTATAGGTAAAAAACTTATTGATGAGATAGAAAAAGAAGTTAAAAATAAAACTAAAAAAGGACAGAAATGCAGTATAAATTTAGTATCTATAAGTGGCAAAGAAGAATTTTATGAAAAATGTGGATTTAGGAAAATACCATTTGACTATACAGGATATGGTATGATAAAAAGAATTGAAAAGGGAGATGAATAATGTGAATGCAAGAGATGAATTAAAGTTAGTTTTTCCAACAGAAGAATATAAAGAACAAATAGAAGAATATTTAAAAGAACATTTTGAAGCAGGAGAATATGAATTAGCAGGAGATGGAGGACTAGATAGAATAAAAGATTTTGATGATTGGTTAGTAAAAATAAAAAAAGATTTGTCAGAAGAAACGATACAAGAAAACAGAATGCCAGCGACATTATTTTTAGGAGTTAGGAAATCAGATAACAAAGTTATAGGAACTATACAAATAAGACATAAATTAAATGAAAGTCTATTAAAAAACGGCGGACATATTGGAGATGGTGTAAGACCATCAGAAAGAAGAAAAGGATATGCAACAGAGATGATTAGACTAGCATTAGAAGAATGTAAAAAAATAGGTATAGATAGAGTATTAATGGTTTGTTATAAAGATAATATTGGATCAAGAAAAAGCATTATAAACAATGGTGGAGTTTTAGAAAATGAACTACCAGCTGAAGATGGAAAAATAGACCAAAGATATTGGATAAGTTTAAAGAAAAGATATGCAGACAGACATGTAGGTAGAAAAGCAAATAAATCAAAACAGAAAGTAATATCAGTAAAAGAAAAATATTTCACAGGAGACATATATTTCTATAATTTTATTGAAGTTGAAGATAAGATTGTGATACCAAATAGTAAGTGCATAATGGATAATAACTATAAATGGTTAGAGTTTTATGATTACAATTCAAAAGTAAAATTAACAGCAATTTATGATGAAAATAATGAAATAATAGAATGGTATTTTGATATAGCAAGAGAAATTGGGAAAGAAAAAGATGTACCTTATGAAGATGATTTATATCTTGATGTTGTTGTAACACCGACAGGAGAAGTAATATTACTTGATGAAGAAGAATTAAAAAATGCTCTAAATAGAATGGAAATAACAAATAAAGAATATGAAGATACATATAAAGAAGCTAATCAATTAATGGATAGATTAAGTAATAAAAAAGAAGAATTACAAGAATTTACAGATAAATATTTAAACGATATGTTAAAGGAGTGAAAATAATATGAAAACAATAATTGAAATACCCAGAATAAAAGATTTTAATAAAGTAAATGAATTAGCAAAACAAGTTCATGAATTACATGTAAATTGGAGACCAGATTTATTTTTAAGTGTAGATGAGGTAATCAGTAAAGAAGATTTTGAAAAAATGATACAAGCTAAGGAAATATTCGTAGCAAAGATAGAAGATGAAATTGTTGGATATATAACTATTAATATTAAAGAAAAAATTAATCCTAGTATGAGATATAGAAAACAACTACAAATCGAAGCAATATGTGTAGATGAAAAAACTAGAGGAAAAGGAATAGGAACACAGCTATTAAAATATGTAAAACAATATGGAAAAGAATATGATTGTACAGATATATATTTAACAGTAAATGAAGAAAATGAAAGTGCAATAAAGATGTATGAAGAATTTGGATTTAAAGTAAAAAGTATAGCATATTCAATGCAGATATAAAAGGGAGTTGGTAAGAATGAAATATTTTAAAAAATTAATAGGAGAAAGAATTTATTTATCACCACGAAATAATGAAGATATAGAAAAATTTACAGAATGGTTAAATGATTTTGAAATAACAGATTATATTGGAAGAAGTGCATACATAACAACATTAGAAGGAGAACAACAATATTTTGAAGAAAATTTAAACAAAAATTATAACTTTTTTATAATAACATTAAAAGAAGATAAGTTAATAGGCACAGTAGGATTAGAAAATTATGATGCCATCAATAGAACAGCTACTTTAGGAATATTTATAGGTGATAAAGATTACAGAAATGAAGGATATGGAGCAGAAGCAATTAAGATGGTATTAGATTATGGATTTAATTATTTGAATTTGAATAATATAAAACTGGACTTAATGAGCTTTAATGAAAGAGCATTAAAGTGCTACACAAAATGCGGATTCAAAGAGTATGGAAGGAGAAGAAATTGCAAATATATTAATGGTAAATATTATGATAGTATTGAAATGGATATATTAGCAAATGAGTTTAAAGGAGATTATATAAGAAATAAAAACATATATGATGGAGGTAACAATGATAATAGAAAGTAAAAGATTAGTTCTAAGAAATTGGAGAGATGAAGATGTAGACGATTTAGTTGAAGGACTTAATAATATAAATGTTTCAAAATGGATGGCAGGAGTTCCTTTTCCATATACTAAAAAGGATGCTAAAAGTTTTATTGAAATAGCTAAAAATCAAGATGAAAAAGTCAAAATATATTTAGCTATAATATTAAAAGAGAACAATAAGGTAATAGGTGGAACCGAATTAAGAAATATAAACAAAAAAGATGGAACAGTTGGTGGAGGTATATGGTTAAATGAAAAATATCAAAAAAATGGATATGGTACAGAAGCTTTTTCTGCTAGAATAAAATATGCTTTTGATGTATTAGGATTAAGAAGAATAGAAAATGGATATTTTGTTAATAATGAAAAATCAAAGAGAATGCAAGAAAAACTTGGATATAAAAATGAGGGAATAAGAAGAAAGAAATATCTATGTTTGGCAACTAATGAATATGTAGATGAATGTATTACAGGTTTATTAAAAGAAGAATTTATAGAATGGAAAGGAAATAATTAATCCTCTACATAAATTCTAATGTGCTTTATAAAATCAAGTCAAGGTTAAAATGAATGTGTTATCACACAACCTTGACTAAATTTTAAAAGCACATTGTTTTTTCAATTAAGAGGATTTAAGGATAAGTATATTTAATTAAGTAGACATAAATATACTTTAAACAAGTGAACTAAGGTGAATACTAAAGGCAGGAAAGCGGTATTAACATATCGCTTGTATACATTGAAGGACAAGCCTTTAAGACTTAATAAAGAAACAAAAATTTTAAGCAAATATGATGCAGAAATTCACCTAGTGAACCGGCTCAAACCCGCTATTCTTCGTTAAAATTGAAAATAGTGAACTAAAAACTTGAAAAAGTTCACTCATTTTAGGCAAAAGTTCAC
>ENA-ORMR01001999-ORMR01001999.1-human-gut-metagenome-genome-assembly--contig:-NODE-1999-length-13934-cov-3.088263_pt1 | contig 13934 bp, 21 predicted proteins | sample MGYA00242107_ERZ509003 | MGnify/ENA primary metagenome ERZ509003 (study PRJEB26280, sample SAMEA2338699) | human gut metagenome | biome: human gut; feature: human-associated habitat; material: faeces... | reverse complement strand
GATAGGAGTAATGTTACAAAGTGTAAAGTTGCAGAATGTTATAAGTTAAGTTTGATGTAATCTCTTCTTTTAACTAATATGCCTTTTTAGTTTTTGGTGCATTTTCAAAAATATCATCTACATATATTTTTAATTTTTCTTCCATTTTATATCTCCCCCAATTTAATTAATTTACTTATTAATATTTGTGCATTTTTCCACTCTGCTTTACTCTCTTTATAGTAGCTTTGTCCTATATCTGTTATTTTGTAGTATCTTCTTCTTGCTCCACTATTCTCATCTCCCCAATAAGATACTATCATTCCCATTTCTTCTAATCTCCTAAATGCTGTATATAAAGTTGCTTCTTTTAATTCATATTGCCCATTTGTTATTTCTGAAATAGATTTGTTAATTTCATATCCATAACTATCTTTTTTCATTAAATGTGCAAGTATTATTATATCTGTAGAACCTCTTATTAAATCTGATGCAATTGACATTGTTATCACCTCTTAATATATATTATATTTAAATATACCTCATCTGTCAATGTATAGAATAAAAAAAACTGAACAAAAAATTTTTGTTTTCTGTCCTGTTTTCATACCTATACCATTATTATTTAGATGCACTTTTACACATAGCAAAATAGAATAATCCTATATTAGAACCAATAATTAAACCGAATAAATAATCCCAGATAAAACATCTCTTTTCCTCCTAAATATATACTATTCTATCTCTTAATAAAAAGTGAACATCTTAAAATTTAATATATTTTTCTATTTTCATCTTTATACTTCTTAAATAAATCTATACATTCATCTCTATCAACTTGTTGTAATTTAATTAACTCTTTATTTTTTCCTTGTAAATATTTATAAATCATATCATCCCTAAATCCTATACTTGTTGCATCTTCTTTTGTACAAGCATAATAAACATTTTTTATATTTGCCCAAATAATTGCAGATAAACACATTGGACAGGGTTCACAAGAAGTATACAACATATAGTTTGATAAGTCATATGTTTTTAATTTTTCACAGGCATTTCTTATTGCTACAATTTCTGCATGTGCTGTTGGGTCATTATTTTTTAAAACCTTATTATTACCTATAGATATTATATTACCATCTGTATCTGTAATAACTGCACCAAATGGACCTCCTTCATTATTTTTTAGTCCACTTTCTGCACTTTCCTTAGCAAGTTTAATGTATTTATTCATTGTAACCTCCATTCTCACACTTTGTTTATTATAAAGTTCTATTAAAACATTTATCTTCATTTTTTGGACTATTATTTCTAGCTAATACATTTTTTATATTAATTTAATATAAACTTTATAAATATAATTTTTCTATCTTATTATGTTTTTATTATAAATCATAAAAATAACTCGCTTCTAAGTCTGCCTCATTTACCAATAATGCAAGTGGATATTTTTTGTATGCAAGACCAAGTGTTGTGTAGCTTTCTTTTGGCTCCGAAAATCCCATATGCCAACGTATACAATATTTCTCCTCAGGTGTTAACTTTATATATTCTGTTAACATCATTACAGATTTTTCTCCATGACCATATGGTATTGTATCTTCAACTGTATAATATGGAACCTTTTCCCATTCTCCTCTTGCATTTTTAGCATTTCTATAATCTACCTTATAAAAATTTGCTTTACATATATCATGTAATAAACTAACTATAATTATAGTATCTTCTGAAGCATATAAATCTATTACATTATTTTTTATTTTATAATCTAATATTTCATATACTTTCATACTATGCTCAAGTAACCCACCTTCATGACTACCATGAAATCTAGTACTTGCAGGTGCTATAAAAAAATCTGTTTTTTCTTCTATAAATTTTATTAATTCTTCCATTCCTTCTCTATTTGTACTTTTTAGTAATTCTATAAATTTATCTTTCATCATCTTCTCCTTCCACAAATTTAATTGTTATTATCAATTTATTAATTCATAAATTCATTAATTTTAAACACTATAACTTTTTAATATTAAATTTTATATCACAAAAACATTATAAATACAATAGACTTTTTTAGAGCATATAAATTTGAATATTATGTAATTTTATGTCATAATACATTTTAATCACATAAGTGTGAATATTTTATTATGAGAAATTGTAAATGGTTAGAAGAAACATCATTAGTTAATATTCATTCAGAAAGAATCAAGAATAATGTAAACTTCACCATTTCTGCTCAAACAAGATTTGGAGCCAGTTGTAATGAAATTTTTTACTCTAAAATCAATCTTAATATTTTTACAACAAAATATAGATAATGTTTATTCTGAAAATAATGCATTATTGAAAATATGTGACTAGTAACCTATATTATATTAGACTCAAAATTTTAAATAACATTTTTATTGCTTTTTAATTTATTCTATGATACAATATTTTACAATATTAAGCGTTTAACAAGAGATTAGTACTAAGCTAAATTTTATATAGAGAGGCTATGTGTGGTGGAAATAGTTTAAAATGGTTTAAGAATCTCCTCTTGAAGCTTTTAGTGAAAGCTAAACCAAGTTATGCTAGGTTATAAGCATTATTAAGTTATATATTATTATATATAAATTAAGGTGGTACCACGAAACTTTTCGTCCTTATGTTTTCATAAGGACGTTTTTGTTTTATTGTATATAAACACTATAAAATTATATATTTTTTGGGAGGTTATTATGGAAAATGAAGTTAAAATTGGTAAAGTGTATAGACACTTTAAAGGAAATTACTATTTTGTAGAAGATGTTGCATATGATAGTGAAACAAAAGAAAGAATAATTGTATATAAACCATTATATGAAAGAGAAGATAATAGAAGAACTTGGGTTAGACCAGAAAAAATGTTTTTATCATCTATCCCAGAAAGACCTGATAATATAACAGGTCAAAAATCTAGATTCGAAATTGCAGAAGATATTGAAAAAAATTATTTATAATAATAGGAGGCAAAATTATGATAGATATTAAATTTTTAAGAGAAAATCCAGATATAGTAAAAGAAAATATTAAGAAAAAGTTTCAAAATCATAAACTAATATTAGTAGATGAAATTATAGAACTAGACTTAAAAAATCGTGAAGTAAAACTAAAAGGAGATGAATTAAGAAGCAAGAGAAATTCGCTAAGCAGTAATATTGGTGCTTTAATGAAAGAAGGAAAAAAAGATGAAGCAGAAAAAATAAAACTAGAAGTACAAAAAATAAATGAAGAACTTGTAGAAAACGAAAAATCAGAAGTTAAATTTGCTGAGGAAATAAAAGCCAGAATGATGAAAATACCTAATATTATACATGAATCTGTTCCTATAGGCGAAGATGATAGTAAAAATGTAGAAGTAAAAAAATATGGCGACCCTATAGTTCCTGATTATGAAATTCCATATCATGCAGAAATTATGGAAAAGTTATCTGGACTTGATTTAGATTCAGCAAGACGTGTAGCTGGAAATGGTTTCTACTATTTAATGGGTAATATTGCAAGACTTCACTCTAGTATATTATCATATGCAAGAGATTTTATGATTAATAAAGGGTTCACTTATTGTATTCCACCATATATGATTCGTTCTGATATAGTTACAGGAGTTATGAGTTTTGAAGAAATGGATGCAATGATGTACAAAATAGAAGGTGAAGACTTATATCTAATTGGAACAAGTGAACATTCAATGATTGGTAAATTTAAAGACCAAATCTTAAAAAAATCTGAGTTACCTTATACTATTACATCATATTCTCCATGTTTTAGAAAAGAAAAAGGTGCTCATGGTATTGAAGAACGTGGTGTTTATCGTATACATCAATTCGAAAAACAAGAAATGATTGTTGTATGTGAACCTGATGAAAGCTATGAATGGTATGATAAAATGTGGTCTTATACTGTAGAACTATTTAGAAGTTTAGACATTCCAGTTCGTACTTTAGAATGTTGTAGTGGTGATTTAGCAGATTTAAAATCTAAAAGTGTAGATATAGAGGCTTGGAGCCCAAGACAAAAAAAATATTTTGAAGTTGGAAGTTGTTCTAATTTAACAGATGCCCAAAGTAGACGTCTTGGTATTCGTATTAAAGGTGAAAAAGGAAATTATTATGCTCATACATTAAATAATACTGTAGTTGCTCCTCCTCGTATGTTAATTGCTTTTCTTGAAAATAATTATAATGCTGATGGAAGTATCAATATTCCAGAAATCTTAAGACCTTATATGGGTGGTTTAGAAAAGATTATGCCTGAAAATTAATTTACATGCAATAAATTTTTTATACACTCAAAACTTATAGATATTAATATATAACAATATAACAGTTTTTATTATATTTAATTTAATCAAGTAGAACTGTTATATCCAAATTATAAAAAACATATAGAAAGAAGTAAAAAATTTATGCTTTTCTCATATGTAGTATCAACAAAATCATGGAAGGAGTTTAAATTATGCAAATTAAAGAACCAAAATTCGAAATATCGGCTGTAAGTCAAAAGCAATATCCCACTAATGGATTACCAGAAATAGTATTAGTTGGTAAATCTAATGTTGGTAAATCTTCATTTATTAATACTATGATTAATAGAAAAAAACTAGCAAGAACTAGTAGCGAACCAGGAAAAACAAGACAAATAAATTTTTATAATATGGATAATAAATTCTACTTTGTAGATTTACCAGGTTATGGATATAGCAAAATGTCTAAACAAGAACAATCTAAAGTTAATGGTTTTATAGATGAATACCTGCATATTAGAAAAAATATTGCTTTAATTATATTATTAATAGATATAAGACATAGTCCTGGAGCAAATGATAGATTAATGTATGATTATATAATTCGTTCAGGTTTCCCTTTTATAGTAATTGCAAATAAAGCTGATAAAATTGCTATTACTAAAGTAGATAATGCAGTAAGCGAACTTCAAAAAGAATTAAATCCAATTACAGATTTTACATTTTTACCATTCTCTAGTGAAAGAAAAATATATTCAGAAAAAGTTTGGGATTATTTAACTAATTATATTATTTAATCTTCAAATAATAAAGCAAAATTGTCAAAGTATTTATTTACTATTGACAATTTTGCTAATCTTTATATACTTTCTAGCTTTTCCTTCATCATTCTTATTTTTTTTATAAAATTTCTAGTATAGTACTTAGCTAATTTTAATTTATTCTATTTTTTTGTATTTAGATAACTCATATTTTATTATTTTTCAATCTTTTTAGTTATTGCTTTAAGAGCCTTTTGTCTTTCTAAGATAATAACATGTCCACATCCTAAACACTTTAATTTAAAATCTACCCCTATTCTAGTAATTTCCCATAATTTACTTCCACAAGGATGTTGTTTTTTAGTTCTTACAATATCTCCTATACTATATTCCATATTATCACTCCTATAATTAACAATATATCATGTCATTAACAAAATTTCAATGTAAAATTAGATATATTATCATTTTTATTTTTTAAAACTATTGCTTTTTTACATAATTTATGTTATGATATATAAACATCTTTTATATAGGAGGCTTTTATGAATACAGACTTGTTATTAGAATACTATCAAAGCATCGGACATGAAAATTTTCGGAATGAGGTAATTGGAAACAAACTACCACCTGAAATTCAAGAGATATTTGACAAAATGACAAGACGTGTAAAAACATTATCAAAATTGGATAACTTCCCAATTTTATTTTTCATAAAAGAAACTTAAATTAAAATCCGCACTAAATTTATATTAGTGCGGATTAATTTTATATTAAAATTTGTATTCATGAATTTTTAACATCTTAAATATTTTATGTATAAATTTTAATAGATAGATAATATTTCTTAAATAATTAATTGAATTTCTTGTGCTTTTTCTTTCACTTTTTTTAAATCTTGCCAAAATTCTAATTTTTTATTTTCATCTCTTAATAATGCTGCAGGATGCCATGTTGGCATATATAAAATACCTTTTTGCTCCATCCAATTACCTCTTGCAGAAGTTATTCCATAGTCTTTTCCCAATATATTTTTTAAAGCTGTACTTCCAAGTAATACAATAATTTTTGGTTTTATTAAAATAACCTGATTTCGTAAGTAATTTAAACACGCATCTGCCTCATCTCGTTCTGGTACACGATTTGCTGGTGGTCTACACTTTACAATATTAGCAATATATATTTTACTTCTATCAATTCCTAATCCATCAAAAGCTTTATTCATTAGTTGTCCTGCCTTACCAACAAAAGGAATTCCATGCCTATCTTCATCTGCACCGTGGTCCTTCTCCTATAAACATAATATCTGCATCTTTATTTCCATCTCCAAAAACAATATTAGTTCTATTATTACACAATTTACACATATTACAATTTATAATTGATTCTTCTAATTTTTCCCAACTATCAAACATCTATTTCTCCTCCTAAAAGAACTTTTAAATAATTGATTATATCACTATTTAATATTTCCAAATTCTCATATAAACTTAAATTATTATTATATCTTTGCATTTAAATTTTAACTTAGATTATACTATCTAAGTTTTAAACAATATAAATCACCAAAACTGTTACAATAAAATATATTATTTAATTGTAATTAATGAAGTATTTCTCCCAGCAAAATTTTTATCTACTCTATAAGAATGTATTTTATAACAATTACATACTGTACAAATTTTACTATCTATAATATTTTCATTCTTTAATCCTAAATCTCTCATCATATTTATATTAGCAAGTACTGTATCTATATAATATTTCTGTTTTCCATCTTTTATTTCTCCAAGACTAATAATATTTATATCATTAAAAGCTTCATAAAACATATCTTTCACATCTTCATCTACTTCAAAATGGCATTTCCTAATTGTTGGTCCTATACAACAAATTATGTCTTGTGGATTAGAACCATAATCTTTAATCATTTTTTCTACTGCCAATTTTCCTATTTTATTTAATGTTCCCTTCCATCCAGAATGTATATTTCCAATTATATTTTTCTTTTCATCATATAAATATATAGGTGTGCAATCTGCAAAAGTTAAAGATAAAATTTCATCTTTTCTATCTGTTAATAGCCCATCTATATCTTTTAATTCTTCTATAAAGATACCTTTTTCATTTGTAACATTTTTAACAAAATTAGTATGTGTTTGAAATGGTCTAACAATATTTTTACTATCTAAATGTAGTACATTTGTAATTTTATTATAGTTCTCTAAAACATTTTTCTTTATATCATAAAAATTTAAATTATCACCAAAGCTTAAGTCCTTTAATGTAAAGCAATGTGATATTTTATCTTCATACTGTAATAATTTCCTAAATTGTAAATATTCCACACCATTTTTGTTTACATGTATTACATTCTCATTAGATAAATTTTTCATACTTAATTTCATTCCTTCCTTGCTTTAAATAATATAAACATATACTATAAGTAATAAATATTTTTATATAAATTCACAATTAGTTTTTCAATTATAATAATAACACACAAATATTAATTTTCAACTTCATTCATAGTTGTTATACATATATTACTTTCAGTTTTCCTTATCTCATTACACATAACTTCTTGGTATCCTATTTGAAATATCACACAAAATCTCATAGTTAATTGTACCACTTTTTTCTGCAATCTCTTCTACTGTTATATGTTCATTATCCCATAAAATTACTTCATCACCAACTTTAACATTTTCTATTTCTGTAACATCTATCATAAAGTTATCCATACAAATATTTCCAATAATATTAGCATATTTCCCATTTATATAAACTCTACCTATATTAGATAAATTTCTTCTTATTCCATCTGCATAACCAATTGGAATAGTTGCTATTTTAGTATTTTTATCTGTTATATAGTTTCTAGAATAACTAATAGCTGTTTTGGTAGGAACTTCTTTAACAAAAACCACATTTGATTTTAATTTTGTAGTTTGTTTTAAATGTAGTTTTTCTTTCATACTGATATTTGGATAATATCCATATATTATTAAACCAGGTCTTACCATATTATAATGTGAATTTTTAAATTCTATAATTCCACTACTTGCTGCAGCATGCTTATATTTTATATCATATCCATTTTCTTTTAAATTAAATAATACATTATCAAACAATTTTATTTGTTTATTTGTATATTCTATACTACTATCAGCTGATGAAAAGTGAGTATATATTCCTTCTATATAGATATTTTTTAGTTTTGATACTTTATTTACAAACTCTAAAACATCTTCTGGTTTTAATCCTACTCTTCCCATACCAGTATCTACTTCTATATGAACATTTATTATTTTTCCTGCTTCTTTAGCAAAAAAGTCGATATTTTCTGCTATTTCATATACAGATATTCCTGGAGTCAAATTATATTCTACAATCTGTTTTGCTTCATCTAATAATAACTCATTTAATATAATAATATCTTGATTAAATCCATTTTTTCTTAAAGTTATAGCTTCATCAACAATTGCTACAGCTATTTTTTTTATTTTGTTTTCTTCTATAGCAGGTTTTAAATTAAGCACTCCAAGTCCATAACCATCAGCCTTAATTACTGGCATTACTTCTACTTCTTTACCCACAAAATTTCTTATTTGTGAAATATTGTAGGATACTGCATTTACATTAACTTCTAAAAAACTATTTCTCATACACATTTATCCTTCTTTCTATTCCAATTATATTATCAAAAACAAATAAAAAATACAAGAACGATTTAATAATTCATACACATACATTTTCTTACATTGACATATGTATACAAACTGTATATAATATTGTCACAATTTAATAGCTCAAATATTTGAGAACGAAAGCTTATTTAAAGCGAGTAGGGAAAGGTGTTATTTGTTATGGCTAGCAAACGGTTAATAATTCATATTCGTGATTCTAAATTCAGGTCATGTCAAGGCTTATCGCCTATAAAAATGACTGAATACTGCTTAATTACAAAACATTGGACATGTAAGATTTCTAATAGAATTATTACTTGCACAACATCGCAAAATATAGGAAATATGATAAAAAGAATAAAAAACAAGATATTTCCTAATGGTCATATGGAATCTTTTGTAACTTATGTATTTGATAATAATAAAAAATATTCAGAACATTTTACAAAAGACTTTGATATGGATATGTCAAATATAACTCTTACCCTTAATGCTAATGCTGACATTTCTGCTCATCAAGTAGATTTTTCATCATAAGCGTAAAAAGGTTACTCTTTTATTTTAGAATAACCTTTTATCATTTAATTTAACATTCTTCTCTAATCATCTCTAGTACAACTTGCTTATCCATATTTCCTATATATCTATAATCGTTTTTAAGTCCACATTTATTAAAATTACATATCGCCTTATATTCACAATATTCACAAGGAGTCTTCTTACTTTTCACATTATAATAAGGTTTTAAATCAATCTGCCCTTTTAAAATCTCTTCCGATATCTGTTTAATTACTGTTTTCATATACCTTTGTAAATACTCAAACTGAGAACTTGTAACTGTATTAGATCTTGAATTACTTAAATTTCCATCTTTATCTAAATATGCAGGAACAGTACTAGATGCACCTTTCTCTAAACGTTTATCCATCATTTTTACAACTTCTACATCTGCAAGAATAAGCCCCTGCATTTTAAATTTTTTTCTTATTTCATCTTCTATTTCCTCTTTACTTAAATTTTTATTTGATTTAATAATAGGATCTATTAAATTAAAATATAATACCCCTGCAGGTAATACATTCTCCTCCTTACAAACTGCATCAAGATATGTAAGTAATTGAATCTGTAGCCCTGCATAAACTTCATTTAAATCAATATGTTTTACAGAAGATTTATAATCTATAATACGAATATATTTATCTTCACCTAATTTTCCAATATCTATTCTATCTATTTTTCCTGTCACCTGTACTTTTTTTCCATTATCTAGAGAAACAGTTATTGGTTCATAATCTTTTCCTTCTTTAAATTCAATTTCATTTCCTAACACATCAAAATCACTATATTTTAAACTCTCTATAATATATTTCATAGATTTTAAGACAACTCTTTTCAGTCTTTGTGCTAATACTTTATATTTAGGTGTACTAGAAAAAATATAATTCTTATTCAAATTTAATTTATCATTTACAATCTCTTCAATAATTTTTTCTATTTCTTCATCTGTAATATTTCTTATATTTATAGATCTACCGCTTCATTTCATCAAAAAAACTATCTATAACTTCATGCATAAATGAGCCAGTATCTATAGAGCTTACCTTTAAAGTATTCTTTTCTGAAATCTTTAATCCATATTTAAGATAATATGAAAAAGGACAAGCTCTATATTGCTCTAATTTTGATATACTTGTTTTTAATACATTTCCATATAACTTTTGAATAGCTTCTTTGCTAATATTAGAAGGTATATTAGTAAAATATATTCCCTTTATACTATTTTCTAATTTGAACTTCCATTCTTCTTTATTATAAAAATATGCAAAAACTGTATACCAATATTCTTCTATTTCCTCTCCATCTTTCAATTTACTTAGATTATTTAATAACCCCTCAAATGCTATATTTTCATTTGCTATTTCAAGTTCTTTTTCTACAATATCACTCTTCTCTTTTATCTTTGGAAATAATCTTTTAATTTTAGAAATAAGTATAGATGCCCTAAGTGACTTTCCTTCTGAATCTGATGAAGCATATGATAAATAAAGTTTTTCTTCAGCAGTAGTAAAAGCTTTATATATATTAAAATTATCTTCAAATAACCTATCTAAGGTACCTTTGGCAAGCTCTATTCCATTATTTTTAAAAAACTCTCTATCTTTATCATTAAAATAACCTTCATTTCTATTAATACTTGGAAACATACCATCATTTAAACCTATAATAAAAATAGCTTTTACTTTATGACTTCTAGACCTATCTACATCACCTATAATTACTTGATCTGAAGAAGCAGGTATTTTTCCAAGACCACTATTACCGTAGTCCTATTTTTAAAACTTGCATATATTTATCAAAAGTAATTTTATCATCTCCAAATACAAGCACAATTTCATCTAATACATCAATCAAAACTTTAAAACTTGTTTTATATTCTGATGCTAATTCATTAACCCCCTCTTCTAATTTATTTTTAATTTTATTTTCTAATTTCTCATCTATTTTATTTTTTATTAAAAATTCATATATACATCTTGTTATTGTTCTAACATCTCTAGATGAATTTGTTTCATTTTTTAACTCTAATAAAGGCTCTACAATTATTTTTCTTAAAGCTTCCATTCTTTGTGCTTTATCCCTATTTTTATCATTATCATCATAAAAGTTCCATTCTGATTTATACCATTTACTTTGTTTTATTCCCCACTTTAAACAATAATTTTCTAATTCATATATCTCTCCTGGCTCTATTTCTATAAATCCACTTTTAATATAATTAAAAACCGATTCATGTGACCAATTTTTTGAAAATATATCTAATAAAGATAAAATATATTTAACTAAAATATTATCACTTAAATCTTTCTTTTCATCTATAAATATAGGTATATTATATTTATTAAAAATAGCTTTGCATAGATTAGAATAATTATCTAAGTTCTTAGTTATAATCGATATATCTTTATATCTAAATCCATCTTCTTTTACTAATTTTACAATTTTAGAAGCAATATATTCTATTTCCGAATATTGATTATTTGCTAAAAATATAGATATATCATTTGGCTCTAATTCATATTTTTTTTGTTTGATATTATATAAATTTTGTTCTATATGTAATAACTCTTCTGATTTGAATCTAGGATATCTATTTTCTATGAATATTGGATTTTCTAAGTTTATATCTTCATCTTTTGCTATATCCATAAGTCTTCCAGCTGTTTGTTTATTAGAATAAAATATATCAACTTCTGGATTTTTATCTAAAATTAAACTATCAGTACATACAGTTATATTAATTTGTTTAGTAAGTTTTAATAATTTTCTTATAATATCATATTCTTGTTTGGTAAATCCCACAAACTCATCTATATAAATAACAGTATTATTAAAAAAATTAGTTTCTTCTATTTTATCAGAAAGAATATTTAAAACATCATTTTCATCTATGTATTTATCTTTTAAATTATTTTGAAATTTTTCATATACTAATAACATATCTTGCATTTTACATTTTAAATATTTATCATTAGTACTATCTATTTCTTGTTTAAACATATCTACACTTATTCCATGTTTTTTAAACTCTGTAATCTGTGTACCTATTAACTCTATATTTTCATCAGATTTACCTAAAAATTTTAGACTTCTTTTTTCATTCAGCAAAATATTATATATAAGCATAGCTTTACCACATTTCGATAAATTGGTTTTATGTGCTCCTCCACCAGTTTCACCGAATTACCCTATATGCCATACGTCCAAAAGTAAGAACTTCTGCATTTATAACAGAACCAGTACCTATACTATCCATAAGTTTTCTTTCTGCAGTAAAAGAAAATTGCTCTGGTGTAATAATATATATCTTCTTTTCTTTATTAATTCTATTTTTTATTTCTTGGTACATATAACTACTTTTTCCTGTACCAGACCTTCCATAAATTAATCTTAGACTCATATGTACTCCTTCTTTATTTTCATATATGTAAAATACTTGATAGCTAATTTATTTAATATTTACCATTTCACATATATAAAATTTTAAGCTTCTCTTTTCCAATAAAACAAATATTGTTGTGCAATTCCTGCTAAGTCCCCATACTTTTCTTTAGCAAGTTTTTCTATTAATGTTTTACTCACTTTATTCTCATCTTCATTTTTTATATATAGTTCATTCATCACTCTTCTAACCCATACATCTATTGGAAAAACTTCTAATCTTTTTAATGTAGAAAAAAGTAAAATACAATCTGCAACTTTAGGTCCTACACCCGAAAGATTAAGTAATTGCTCTCTCACTTTCATACTATCTTGTTCTTTATGTAATTCCTCTAAATCTGGCTTTTTATCTATTATCATCTTTGTTGTTTCATACACTCTAACATCTCTAAACCCAAGTCCAAGTTTTCTTAAATCTTCTACACTTGCTTTTGAAAGTTCTTCTGGACTTGGAAAGCAATAATATTTTTCTCCATTCCAAATTATTTCATTCCCATATTTTTCAGAAATTCTTTTTATAATTCCCTTAATCCTAGGAATATTATTATTTGCAGATATAATAAAAGAAATAATTGTTTCCCATAAGTCTTGATTTAATAATCTAATTCCTTCTCCATATTTTATGCTATTTTTAAGCGGTTCATCTATTTTAGATAACTCTAATTTTATACTATTATAATCTCTATCTAAATCAAAATAGTTATGTACTTTTTCTTCTAAATTATCATCACTAATCCCTCTAATAATGACATTATTATCTTCTTTTTTCACATTCGCTACACAATTTCCAAAAACTCCAGTATAGCTTCCATCAATATTTTTATCCCACCTAAAACATTGACCACATTCAAATATATGTACTGGATTAAATGCATCTATATTTTTTAATACCACTTCTTGCTCTTTCATATTTTATAACTTAAACCTTTCATCAATAAATTTTATAATCTCTATTTAAATTTTATCATATGAAGTTATAAAAATAAAGTACGTTTTATTGAAAGATATACTAAAACTATCTGAAGAAGTTATTTTTTTAGGATTAACATTTTACTTAAAAATAGTCTATAACATGTATTATATTGTAAACATTAACTATAAAAAATATTGAACCTTATTTGTTCTTTTGTTATAATTTAGCATATTAAAAATAAGACAATATTTTACACAATCTACATAAACCCAAATATAAAATTATTAATAATAAATAAAATGTTATATATTGAAATTAATAAA
>ENA-ORMR01001997-ORMR01001997.1-human-gut-metagenome-genome-assembly--contig:-NODE-1997-length-13940-cov-3.079294_pt1 | contig 13940 bp, 16 predicted proteins | sample MGYA00242107_ERZ509003 | MGnify/ENA primary metagenome ERZ509003 (study PRJEB26280, sample SAMEA2338699) | human gut metagenome | biome: human gut; feature: human-associated habitat; material: faeces... | reverse complement strand
CGTGGACCCCGGGCGCATATACCGCTCGGACGGCATCGACACGACCATGCGCCTTGTGCGCGCGGGGAAGGGCTACGCCATAGGGCCCGAGTCCTTCGAGGAGTATTATCAGGTCAAGGCCGTACCGGTGGAGCCGGAGCGGATAATCTCGCTGAAATTCATATGCATGCAGCACAGCCTGCGCCGCGAGGAGATACAGATGTTCCGCAGCTATCTGTGCGGGATATGCCGCGAACGCGGCAGGGCGTGCGCGCAGTGCAGCAATGAGCCGTAATAAAAAGAGACATCGCTCCAATGGGAACGGTGTCTCTTTTTGAATCAATGATACTCAGACGATCCTTCTGTCGCGGACCTGAGAATCATAGTGCTTATTGAGCAGGGGACGGACGACGTAATAGATGAGCTTGTTTTCGCCGTTGGTCATGTACAGGCCGAAGGTGACGACGAAGAACACCAAAGCTATAACGACGAGCTTGCCCAGAAGCTTAAAGAGGAACTTAAAGAATTTCTTCATAAACGCTTTCCGCCTTTCTTAGTATGCCATGGAGTCGTCAAACTCTACGATGGTCGGGTCAAGCGGCTTCTCGTTGAGAACAACGGACATATAGTTGTTGATGCAGTTTCTCATATCCTGACGGGACACGGTGCGGCAGTCCTCGAGGTCATGCTCGATGAAGATGAAGTGGAAGCCGAGGTCGCGCGCCTGCTCCTCCATGAGAGCGTGGACGCCGAGCATACCCTTGCAGGCGATATTGTCGTTGAAGAGGACCATATCGCAATTGAAGTTCTTTGCCCACTCCCAGATAGCATTGACGTTCTCCCAACCGCCGACGGCGTGGTGACGCATGGTGGCCTTTTCGGAGAAGATAGCCAAATCCTTGATTGCCTGCTCGGGGTTCTCTGTGTCGATCATGTTGTGGCCCATTGTGGAGTCCATGTTCAGGACGATGTTGATGCCCCAGCAGTTCTGTGTCCAGGTCGGGAAGTCAGTATAATAGACCGCGGAGGGGCCCCACAGGAAGGCACGGTGGCGAGTTTTGCCGCCGAAGGGCTGATACTTCTCCTCATACGCCTTGCGCATGATCTCGATGACCTTGCGGTCGACCTTATTGAAGTACGGGTCGGTGCCGTTGACGGAAGCCCAGGAATATAACCGATACAGACTCTCGGCAATGCCGCAGAGGGCGGAATAGGGCGTCTTGAACAGCTCCCATTTCTCCAGCTCGATGCGGTTCTGCTCGTTCATGTGCTCAGCGCGGGCGAACAGGGCCTCCCAGTCGTACTTGACGCCGTAGTTCTCCTGAATAAAGGCGATGGCATCCCGCAGGACCTGGGTGGAATAGGGGTGCGCGCCGGGCTCGTTGTGGATCATGGCCATGGTAACGGGGAAATCCGGCAGGCCAAAGCGGCGGCGCTGGAACATGGAGGTGGCCTCGCTGGCGTTGCAGGGCATATTGGTGGTCAGAACGGCGCGGCCCACAATGGGGAAATCGTCGTCGATGGCAACGCCGGTCTCCGCCGAGCAGCGGGAGCAGACGTCGGCGGCCAGGCCGAAGGACTCGGCCACATCGATGTAGTAGGGCTCCAGGTGTTGGTCGATGTCACAGATGATGAACTCCGGCAGTGTTTGGATGGGGATGGGAATCAGGCCCGGGAAGCCGGTCATAAACAGGGGCGGCATGACCTCGTCCATGGGAACGATGTTGTCGCTGTCCCTTCCGCCGCCCAGACGCTTGTCGTTGGCCAGGACCAGGGCGATCTTTTTCGTGAGGCTGCTGACGATACAGTGCATATTCATGTGGGCGATCTTCAGCTCGTCCTCCCGGTAGCCCTCAAACAGCCGGTCAATAAAGGCGAAGGTGCCCAGATAGGAGCCCATCCAACGGTACTCCCAGAAGCCCTTGAGGATCGGCACCGGGGCGGAGGCCACCATTTTGCCCATGGCCAGCAGGTTGTTCAGCCAGGCGGTGTAGTCCACAAAGGTATCCTTCACACCGCGCCACTCCCGGTGGCGGGCGATACCGGTCTTATCCTCATAGCGGCTGCGAAGACCGCCCTTGCCGTTAGCTGCCTGCCACTTGGGGTCAAAGCGTTCCAGCTTTTTATCGATCACGCCGATGACGGCATTTGTCCACTGCTTCAGTACCATGGTCACACCTCCTTATGGCCCAGCTTTTTGATCTCCAGACTCTCGACAAAGGCCTGGAAGCGGGTACGCAGCTGACCGACGCTGCCCAGGGTGTACTCCTTCTCGATGGTGCAGCAGGGGATGCCCATCTCCTGCTGAAGCACGTGGCTGGCCAGCACCTTTTCATAGCTCCAGAACTCGCAGAACTTCATGCTCTCATAGATGATCCCGTCGGCGCCGTAGTCCTCCGCCAGACGGCGCAGCTCACTGTGCCGCTGGTCGATCTTGGTGCCGTCCATAAACCGGACGCACTGGTTGTGGTGCAGATAGTGCCGACATACCGCGTCGAAGGCCGTCTCGCCGCCGTGGATCTCGATCTCCTCCCGGCCTGGGAAGGTGCCGAAGCAATAGCGATCTGCCACCACCATGGCACCGCAGCTCTCCAGCAGCTTGGTAAATTCCGGGTCGTCGATCTCGCTTCCGGCCAGCACGACACGGGCACGGAAGGGGAATTCCGCCTCCGGCCGGCGTGTTTTCAGCTCCGCCAGCGTCTCCTCCAGATACGGCAAAATCAGGTCATGGGGACAGACCTGACTCACCAGGACGATGACGTGGTATTCATAGCCGGTGATGACCGGGTTTTCCGCCTTACGGAGGTCGCCGATCTCCGTGATGACCCGACAGAGACGGTTGTGCTTTTCAATGGCGGCACGAATCGCATCGTCAGAGGTATCCACGCCGAAGCTGTCGCGCAGAGCATCCAGCACCTTTGCTTTCAGCTGTGCCTTGTAGTAATCCAGGCTGGTCCTGTCGCCTTTCATGGGCGGATCGATGATGGTGGTGATAAAGCGGTCGTTCTTCACCGGCTTCAGCAGGGCGAAATGCTCCTCCATGCGCTCCATGGCGGCGCAGCCCTCCGCACCGAACAGGGCGTTCAGATAGTTGAAGCCGCCCTCGATGGCCCGCTCCAGGATGCAGCGGACATAGGGACAGTTGCGGTTGGTCATGTAGTAGGACGCGATCTCTGCGGTGCCGCTGTTGGGGGCCCGAAGGCGGCTGGAAAAGCAGCCTGGCAAATTCAGCAGCACTTCGGGTATATAGTAGCAGTTATATCCCAGAGCCAGCTGGCCCTCCGCCGCGGCGCGCTGGACCAACTCGTTGTTGGCCTGCTGTAAAAGGTCCTCAAACCAGATCAGGTGCTTCAAGTCTTTCATGGGCAAAACTCCTTCTCAATGGGGACTTCTCCCCGGATTTGGGTCGTGGGTCTTGCTGGTTCACACACTATTTATATTTTAGCATTTTTCAACTATTTTTGCAACTATTTGCGCCGTATTTTTTGTCGTTTTGGAAAAAGAATGACCGCCTCACGGCGGTCATTCTTTTTCTGATTTACTGCCACAGGGAGCAGAGCAGGTCGGTGTAGGCGGTGGGATCGTCGATGGGCAGACCGGCGATCAGCTGTGCCTGGTTGTAGAAGACCTGGGCGAACTTTTTGGCTTTCTCCGGGTCGGTGAGCCGGGTCTTTTCGAAGGTCAGGAAGGCGGGGTGATCCACGTTGATCTCCAGAATACGCTTGGCCTTGAGCCCCAGCTCCGGCTGGGCAGCCGTGAAGTACTTTTCCATCTCGAAGGTAACGCCCTCACCACTGGAAAGGCAGACCGGGTGGGTCTTCAGGCGAGCGGAGGCCTTGACCTCACTCACCTGACCGCCCAGGGCCTCCTTGATAAAGGCAAAGGCCTCCTTGTACTGCTGCTCGTCCTGTTCCTGCTTCTCGGCCTCACCGGGCAGGTCCAGATCGCCGTCGGTGGCGGAACGGAAGGGCTTATCCTTATAGGACCTCAGGATATCGGGCAGAAACTCGTCGGCTTTGTCGGTAAAGTAGAGTATCTCCATGCCCCGGTCCTTCAGCAGTTCCGTCTGGGGAATGTGGTCCACAGCGTCCACCGTGTCGCCGGAGGCAAAGTAGATGTACTTCTGGCCCTCCTGCATACGGGAGACGTACTCGTCCAGCGTCACCAGCTTTTTCTCGGTGGAGGAATAGAACAGCATCAGATCCTGAAGCATATCCTTTTTCTCGCCGTAGTTGTCCATGGCGCTGAGCTTGATCTGGCGGCCGAAGGACTGCCAGAAGGACTCATACTTCTCGCGTTCGTCCCGCAGCAGACGCTCCAGCTCGGCCTTGACCTTTTTTTCCAGGTTGGCGCCGATGAGCTTCAGCTGACGGTCGTGCTGCAAAAGCTCACGGGAGATATTCAGGTTCAGGTCCGGGGACTCCACCACACCGCGGACAAAGTTGAAGCACTCGGGCAGCAATTCCTTACACTTGTCCATGATCATCACGCCGGCGGAGTACAGCTGCAGCCCGCCCTCGAACTCCTCGGAGTAGTAGCGCAGCGGTGCCTTCTCCGGGATGAACAGCAGCGCCTTGTACGTCACCGCGCCCTCGGCGGATACGGTGATGACGCTCAGCGGCGGCTCGGTGTCCGCGAAGCGCTGCTGATAGAACTCGTCGTACTCCTCCTTCTTGACATCGGCCTTCTTCCGCTGCCACAGGGGCACCATGCTGTTCAGCGTCTCCCACTCGAACTTCTCCTCATACTCGGGGTTCTCCTGGGTGCTGCCCTCCTTCAGCTCCGGGTGCGGCATGAGCATCCGGATGGGGAAACGGATATAGTCGGAATACTTTTTCACCAGCTTGTACAGGGGGTACTCACGCAGGTACTGGCTGTATTCGTCCTTTTCCTCCTCGGTATCGGGCTTGATGTGCATGATGATATCGGTACCCACCATCGCCTTGTCACAGGGCTCAATGGTATAACCGTCCACGCCGGTGGACTGCCACTTCCAGGCCTGGTCCTCGCCGTATTTCTTCGTAATGACGGTGATCTCGTCGGCCACCATGAAAGCGGAGTAGAAGCCCACGCCGAACTGACCGATGATGTCGGTATCGGCGCTCTCGTCACCCTCCACCTCCTGGCGGAATTTCAGACTGCCGGAGGAGGCGATGACGCCCAGGTTGTTCTCCAGCTCCTCCTGGCTCATGCCGATGCCGTTGTCGCTGACGGTCAGCAGGCGGTGCTCCTTATCAATGGACAGTTTGATCTCAAACTGGTCCCGAGTCAAGCCCACCTTGTCGTCCGTCAAACTCAGGTAGCACAGCTTGTCGATAGCGTCGGAGGCGTTAGAGATGATCTCCCGCAGGAATATCTCCTTGTGGGTGTAGATGGAATTGATCATCAGGTCCAGCAGGCGTTTGCTCTCCGCTTTGAATGCCTTTTTCTTCATACTTGCTCAGATCTCCTTTGCTCTCCCCCGCCCTTCCCTGCGCGGTGCGCGGGAAACGCGGGGCTTTGTTTAAGGGAGATGCGCCCCGGCGCATCTCCCTGTGGTATACGTTTTCGCCTTACGCGAACTTCTTCCGGCTGATGAGCCAGCCCACGCAGGACAGCACCGCCACCGCGCCGGACACGATCATCACGACCTTGCACACCGGCGGAATGAACTTCTGCACCTTTTTGCCCACGCCGCAGGCCGCCTTGCCCAGCAGGCCCTTCACAGCCTTGCCCACGGCGGACACCGCCGTGCCGGCAGCCTGCAATACGATGTGCGCCAGCTTCTTCGCCAGCTTTGCAGCAGTGGCCAGCGTCTTTTTGGCGATACCGCCCGCCATGTGTAAAAACTTCCTCATGGTCAGCCCTCCTTCGTTTTATACCAGTCGATGATCGGTGTCAGGTTCTCCGCGCTGACGGCGCTGGCACCCTTGGTCGCCATGTCGTAGGTCAGCTGCTGGGCGGGGCTGAGACTGGCCTTCCCCGCCAGCGTTTTGCGGATTTCTTTGCACTTCAGCTGCATGATCCACTTATAGGGTCCGTGCAGCTTGTTGATATCGAAGCCGCCCTGCAGGGTGAATACCGGCACCTCCGCCGGAATGCCCATCTTGGCCCGGACCTTCTCGGCTCCGGCCTGACTGGCGGGACCCATGCCCACGGCGCAGACGGCGCGGATATCAAATTCTTTGGCCGCTTTCGCATATCCCTGGACCTTGCCGGCCATGAGCCAGCCCAGGTAAATGACCGCCCTGCCCGGATGGGGATCGGCGCCCCACTTGGCGTCGGTCACAGGCAGATCCAGCGCGGCACCCAGCAGGCGGGCGTACTGCGCCGTGTAGCCGGAATTGGATGTGTAGACGATGCCGGAAATCATAGTCTTCCTCCCTCTCTGTCACTCACGTTTAGTATAGTCCCCCGCCCTGCCGCTGTCAATGCCGCAGGGCGGTATTCAGACATTCTGCCGCCGGTGTCCGGAGCGCTACCGCATAAAGCGGTCGATGGCATCGTTCAGCGCCTGGATGGCCTCCTGGTCACCGGCCTCCACCGCATCCACGATACAGTGGCTGATGTGATCCTTGAGAATGGCGCGGCCCGTGCCGTTCAGCGCGGAGATCACCGCGCTGAGCTGCACCAGCACCTCGGCGCAGTCCTCACCGCGCTCCACCATCTTCCGCACGGCATCCAGATGGCCCTGGGCCCGGCTCAGCCGGTTCAGCACGGCTTTTGTCTGGGCATGGGAATGGTGGTGGCCGTGGCTGTGCTCATAGACATGGCCGTTCTCGTCCACATGGGTGTGGGTATGACTGTGTTCGCTCAAGGGTATCGCCTCACTTGTTATACTCATATCGGGGCTTGTCCATATCGTACTTCTGCTTCAGCGGATCGCGGCGCTCCATGCGGTCGTAATGGCGGCACAGGAACGGCTCCACACCGTAGAACAGCGCCTTGCCGTCCAGGTCGAAGAAGAACACGGCGAACAGTGCGGCGTAGACGCCCAATCCGATCAGGACGACCTTTTTCAAAATCTTGAATACAGTTTTCATGTTCTCTTCCTCCTCTTACCAGCTCATAGAATCGTCGAACTCCAGCAAAGACGGATCCAGCGGCTCCTCCTGCATGACGGTGGTCATGTAGTCGTTGATGATGCTGCGGATCTCGGCCCGGGAGACATTACGCTTGTCGGGCAGGGCATGGGGCATCCAGATGGCGTGGATATTGCGGGCGCGGAACTCATCCTCGAACAGGCCGTGGACGCCCTGCATACCCTTACACAGCAGCTGGTCGTACATCATGACCATGTCGCAGTGGAAGCGCTCCATGTTCTCCCACAGCTCGAAGATGTGGTGCATACCACCCACAGCCATGCGGCGCATCGGCGCCCACTCGTGGTAGGTCGCCATGTCCTCCAGGGTGTGCTCGTAGCCGTCGGTGCGGAGGGTCATGTCGAACATCAGGGAGTCCATGTTCATGATGGTGTTCAGGCCCCAGCAGTTATAGGCCCAGGTGCACCAGTTGGAATAGTACAGCGGCGCACAGGACCAGGCAATGACGCGGTGGCGGGTCAGCGGGAAGTTGTTGATGCGCTGCTCCACGCACTTCTCCATGATCTTGCGGACCTTCTTGTCCGTCTCGTGCCAGATGGGCAGATCGCCGTACTGAGACTGGTAAATACGGTACAGCGCCTGGGACACGCCGTTGATGGGATAATAATTGGTGTTGGCCGCCACATCCCACTTCTCCCACTCGAAGCGCTGGAGCTCGTTCTGGCTCTCCAGCTTCTTGCACAGCTGCTGGTAGTCGAAGGGAACGCCGGTCTGCTCCTCGATGAACTTCCACGCCTCCTCGATCTCCTTCATGCAGTGCTTGTGGACCAGCGGATCGTCGAACTGCATGGGCTGGGGCATGGCGAACAGGGGCTTGTCGATGAGCCAGTCCTGAATGATGGACGTGGCCACGGAGCCGTCGCAGGCCTCGTTGGAGGTGATGACCGCCTTGTAGTAGTCGGGCACATCATCCAGCACGAACAGTCCGGCCTCGGCCTGACACATGGGGCAGGGGTCGCCGGGCAGGCCCAGGGACTGCACCGCGTCGATGTAGTTGAGGACCGTGTGGTTGTTCACATGGCAGGTAACGAAATAGGGGATCATCTGCAGGGGGACGTTCTCCACTTCCTTGCTGAAGGGATAGAAAATGCCGCCCCACACCGTCTCGTCGTGGGCGATGGTCTTGTCGTGCCGCGCCTGGACCTTCTTATTCCCCTTGTTGGTGTTCAGGTCGTTGCGGAACATCTGCATGAACTGGTAGATAGTGGCGTTGGTCATGGCCCGATAGTGCAGCGGACAGGCGCGCAGCGCCTCACCCCGCAGGCCCTCCATGCCGCGGTCGAACCAGTGGAGCACGGGCAGATAGGTCTGGCCCATCCAGCGATAGCGCCAGCAGCCCTTGGCAAACGTCCAGACGCCGCCGTAGCGCATGACGTCGTATACCAGCATGCCGTAGTTATACAGCCACACCTTGTTGAAATAGTAGAAGGTGTCCTTCACACCGCGCCACTCGCGGTGCTTGTACAATCCGGTCTTGTCGCAGTACAGGTCGCCCAGGCGGCGCTCGCCGTGGGGCTTGCCGTACCAGAAATCCTTAGCCAGCTTTTTATAATCCGTGGTCTTGACCTTCTCCACCACGTTTTTCAGATCAAATTTCTTCATCTCTTCACGCCCTCCTGGATCTTCTTGATCTCCACGCTCTCAATGAACGCCTGGAACCGGGTACGCAGCTGGCCGCTGGCCGCGTTGATATACTCCTTCTCGATGGAACAGACAGGATAGCCGAAGTCGCGCTGGAGAACGACGGTATCGATGACACGCTCATAGCTCCAGTACTCGCAGAACTTGTTGGAGGCCACGATGATGCCGTCCGCCTTGTACGCCTTTGCCAGGTCGGCGATGTGCTGCTTGCGCTGGCGCATCTCATGCTGCTCCATAAAGCGGGTGCACTGGCTGGTGAGCAGATAGTGGCGGGCGATGGCACGCAGCGGCGTCTCCCCTTCCCGGATCTCGATGGGCAGACGGGACTCCATGCCGCCGTAGCAGTAGCGGTCCGCCACCACCAGGGCGCCGCAGCTTTCGATAAGCTTGGTAAAGTCCGGGTCGTCGTTCTCGCTGCCGGCCAGCAGGACCTTGCAGCGGTACTGGGGTCTGGCGTCCGGCTCACGGGTCTTCAGCTCCTCCAGCGTCTCGCGGAGCTTGTCGATGATCAGGTACTTGGGACAGGCCAGGGTCACCAGGTTGATGACATGGTACTCATAGCCGGTGATGGTGGGCACGTCCAGCTTGCGGTGATCGCCGATAGCCTGCATAATACGGCAGAGCTCGTTGTGGCTCTCGATGGTCTGGCGCAGGGCCTCGTCAGAGGTGTCCACGCCGTAATTGTCATGGAGGAAATCCAGGACGTGGGCCTTGATCTGTGCCTCGTAATGGTCAATACTGTTTTCCGTCTTTTTGAACGGGACATCCATGAACTCGCACTTGAAGCGCTCATTCTGGATGATATCCATACGCTGGAGGTGCTCCTGAAAACGGCAGGTCACGGTGCAGGTCTCGGTAGCCAGCTGGGCATCCAGGAAATTGAAGCCGCCCTCCAGGGCACGCTCAAGAAGGCTGCGGCCGTAGTGACAGGGGCGGGAAGACATATAATAGGTCGCCATATCAGGAGATGTGCAGCGGGGGGCGCGCAGGCGCACAGAGAAGCAGCCGGGCAGGTCCAGCAGCACCTCCGGCATGAAATAGCAGGTGTAGCCTAAAGCCAGTTTTCCGTCACTTTTCGCCTGCTTCACCAGGTCGTTATTGGCCTCTTGCAGCAGGTTCTCAAAGTAAATCAGATGTTTAAGGTCCCTCATCTCTCGTCCTCCTTGCTGCGCGGAACGCGCAGTATTATCCAGTAAAATTATACATAATTGCAGAAAATTTGTCAATGAAATTGTGCTGTTTGCACAGATTTTTGACATTTTCAGGAGATGTGTCTGTTATCGTCGGTTTTTTGACGATTTGGGGAGAAAAATTGACTTTTCAGCGCCGCCGTGGTAGAATGAGCACAGAAAAAAACGGAGGTGCGGATATGTGTACTATTGACGAGAAAGCGGCCGTACATTCGGCCGATCATGCCGGTGCAGACGCGCCGCACACACACGCCCATACCCATGAGCATGGGCACGATCACGGGCATACGCATGAGCACCACTCGCCGGAGGAGACGGTGGCGCTGCTGGCGTACATGGTGACGCACAACCAGCACCACGCCGAGGAGCTGCACGAGCTGGCCCACAGCGTGGAGGGCGAGGCCGCGCAGCTGCTGCACGAGGCAGTGGTGGACCTGACCGTGGGCAACGAGAAGCTGGCGGAGGCCCTGCGTATCCTGAAAGGAGAGGAATAAACGATGTGTCTTTCCACAGTATGGACGGCGGAACGGCAGCCGGTGTGCAAAAACGTGGCGTCCGTAACACAGAAGGACGGACAGCTGGTGTTCACCGATATCATGGGTATCCCCACGGTAGTAAATGGGCAGATCGAGAAGATCGACCTGATGGAGAACGAGATCATTATCAAGAAAGCGACCGCCTGATGGCGGCCGCTTTTCTGTCTGCCGGTGAAGCAAAAAAGAAAGCCCTCACGGGCTTTCTTTTTTGTTGACTTAGTGCCGCTTCTTGCCGACCCACGCCATACCGGTCACGGACAGCACCGCCGTCACGGCGTAGATGCCCACGCCCGCGTCAAAGGTCTTGGGGCTGCCCTTGGTCTCGTCCGCCTTGGTGTCGGTGGTGGGATGGTAGTAGTAGTGTGGCGGGGTCTGCAGCACGGTAATACCCTCTCTGACAGCGTTGGACACGACCTGGGAATCATTAGCGACCACCCTGTCTGCCTTTACACCCTTGGTAGTATCCACCGTAGAGGGAATCGTGTTGTTCTCCATTTTAATGACGATTTTGGGGGTATCCGTTCCCGAATCCAGAGAGCCACCGTTTGCCTTTACATCATCATACAGCAGATAGCCGGTACCTGTGATGGTGTTGTTACTGATGCTAATATCCGGTGTGCCGTCAGTCTCCAAAGCAACTCTGTGGATCGTAAATGCATTACTTCCATTAAGAGTCAGATCATTGTCTTTGATTTCGATTTTTCCCACACGGCTTATCTGCACGCAAGAATAGCCAGGTGCCACAGAAATCGTATTGTTGCTGACCGTTGCCTGTGCAGTATTCTGATCAACATTTACGCCACGTTCATAACCGGAAATCGTGTTGCCGCTGATGTTGATATTCAGAGACTCGGTAGCGCTTCCCTGTACATGAATAGCAGTAGCGCCACTGGTACCAGTACCATCCAGTGTGCTGTTAGTCACAGCATACTTACCGCCCACATTGTTGTAGTTATAAATTCTAAGCCCCTTGACAGTGCAATTATCCACCCTGAAATCAAGCGCTTCAAAATAAGACTGTGTCGCCCACAATCCGTTGGGCGCACTTCCCGTGATAGTCAGATTCTCAAAGCTGATAGAGGTGGTCACCTTCTCGCCCCACCACTCGTAAGGCAGAGTGATATTGGAGTTAACAGTCAGCGTCGCACCACGATTCGCATCCTCACCGATGAACTTAAAGTTGATAAGGTGCAGCGGTTGGTTATCAGCATTATAATGCGATGCCTTTCTGCCCATGGTCAGCAAATTCGGGCAGCTTGTCTCATCATAGGTCACATTCCCGGAAATCTTATACGTGATGGTCGCGTTGCCGTCGCTATCCACATCTGTGAATACCGCTTTGAACGCCTCGACAGATTTTGCCGTCCCCTGCCCCAGTACATCAGTATCGCAAACAGACTCAATCACAGGTTTAAGCGCAGCGTATGCAGCTTCAAACGTTGCGAACTCATTGTCATCCTTGTCGTTGTACTTGATTCCATGCACAACAACCTTCCCCGCATCAACCGCCCAGCTGACGCTGCACAGTCCCAGCGCCATGACCAGCGCCAGAATGGTTGCTAACAATTTCTTCATGTCTCAAACCCCATTTGTTTTAAATTTCCGCAGATGCGCTCGTTTTAATCCTCATTAAAACGTAAAAGCAGAGGTACCTCTGCGGATAGCTTCATTATAGCAAGAATTTCCGGTTTGTCCAGAGAATTTTGTGAAAAATCCCAATTTTATCATTCCCGGTAACGGCGCTTACGTTTGATTTGCAAAAATTGGAAATTCCTTCCCCGCGGGCAGCGTCGTTACCGCCTCGGCGGGAAGCGCGGGAAACCACTCCCCTATCCTCCCCGGCGCGGCGGCAAGCGTTTCCTTCTGCCCGTGGGTCAGCTTCGCCTTGATGGCGTATTCCAGCCGCGACGCCGTTATCTTGTCCCCGCAGCGCCACAGCGCCGCCAAAGCCTCCGGCGGGTGTGCCCGGGTGTACTTGGCGCCCCTGCCGCTGCAATGCATGGCCATCCGCCGCGCCACGTCGTTGGTCATCCCCGTGTACAGGCTTCCGCCACGGCACCGCAGCATATAGACATAGTACGCTTCCATAGGCGGCTCCTTTCACGGTTTTCCCCTATCATACCCGATATTTCTTGCATTGACAAGCGCTGTATGGTACAATTCCAATTTGGAAAGTGAGGGAGAACTATGACCCTTTTTGATTACTATCTGCGCTATATGACCGAGGTATGGGAGGGCACGCGTCCTGCCCCGGAGGGAATCACCCTGCCGGAAGGCGGCGATGAGAACACCCGCATACAGGCGCTGGGCCAGCAGCTACAGGATATGGGCATGGCCGCCTTTGTCCGCGCCTGCGCCGCCCAGGACGGCACGGTGCTTCCGGAGGAGCTGTTCGCCGAAAGCGGCGACCTTGGCGGTTTTGAGCTGTTTCTTCAAAACGCGGGCAAGGCGCAGGAATCCCCTGCCGCGGAGAAAAAGTCCGCGACCCCCGACCCCGATGCCAACAAGCACGCCTTTGAGGTGTTTCTGGACTGCATTGCCATGGACGACGGTCTTGTGCAGTACCTCATCGACGTGCTGAAGCGCATGGACCGCAAGGAGTTCTTCAAGCTCAGCCAGATCACCACCAAGCTGGACCTGGACCCGGAGGAGTTCCTCTACTGGCTGGGCCGTCGGGAGACGTATGCCGACGAGGAGGAGCAGGGCTGTGCCGCCGCTATGGACCACGCCCTGCTGCGGCTTGCGGATGAGGGACGGCTGGATGTGGTGGCCGCCCTGCTCAGCGGCGACAGAAATACCTTCGAGACCTTTCGCTGCGAGGCACCGGAGCTTATGCACGCACCCATCGCCACCTTCGAGTGGTACGAGAAAAACTATCTGGATCGGGACTATCCCATCCGACTCATTATGCGCCTGAACGGCGTACAATTTCCCAACTGAGGTGAACTATGAACGAAGCATATAAGGCGCTGGGCGTCAGCGAAAACGTGCTGGCTTTCAGCGAAACGATCCTGTCCGACCTGAAGGACCGCTTTGCGGCCATCGACGCCATCGCCGAGGCCAAGGCCCGGCACCGGCCCGTCATCGCCGTGGGCACCACCTCGGTGCGCACGCTGGAGGGCGTGGCCCAGGTCTGCGGCCGGGCCAAGCCCTTTGCCGGCTGGACGGACATCTTCCTCTATCCCGGCCGTCCCTTCCGCGTGGTGGACGGGATCATCACCAATTTCCACCTGCCCGAGTCCTCCCTGCTGATGCTGGTCTCGGCCTTCGCGGGCCGCAAACGCATCCTGGAGGCCTATCAGGAGGCCGTGAAGGAAGGCTACCGCTTCTTCTCCTACGGGGATGCCATGCTCATCCGGTAGGCGGCATCCGTGCGGGGGGCCACCGGCAGCGCCGCGCGAAAAATATCTTTTGGGGATGCCCCGCTCCCGCACACGGGGCAGACGGCATCCGGCAAGCAGCCCTTCGGGGCACGAGACAAACATCCGCATGGAGAGGCACCCTGTGGCAGG
>ENA-ORMR01001993-ORMR01001993.1-human-gut-metagenome-genome-assembly--contig:-NODE-1993-length-13952-cov-2.554004_pt1 | contig 13952 bp, 11 predicted proteins | sample MGYA00242107_ERZ509003 | MGnify/ENA primary metagenome ERZ509003 (study PRJEB26280, sample SAMEA2338699) | human gut metagenome | biome: human gut; feature: human-associated habitat; material: faeces... | reverse complement strand
ACCTTTTCAGGATTCAAGCCCCGAATCAGTATATCATGTCCTCCCCTGGTTGTCAATAGTATTCGTAAAAGTTTTCTTTTGCGAATAGTTTTATGAAAAGACAGGGAAGCATACAACCTCCCCTATCGGATCAGCCCGGCCTGGATTTTCAGGGCCAGAATCCGTGCAACACTTTCGTCTATCCGTTCTTCTGTCAGGTCGCCCTGACGCAGCGCCTGATGAATGCACAGCACGGCGGCTTCCAAATCTTCCGGCAGCAGCAGCACATCCGCGCCTGCCTGCAATGCCAACACGGCGGCTTCGCCTGCATCGTAAGCATTGGTCACAGCCGGTGAACGCAGTGATGCGGTAGCAATCACGCCTGTAAAGCCCAGTTCGTCCCGAAGAATTCCTTGGATCACAGCCGATGACAGCGTGGCCGGGCAGGCCGCATCAATCCCCCTTGCGGTGATGGAGGATATCTGAATCATTTCCGCCTGAGCCGCAATGGCCGCAATAAAGGGCTTCCATTCCGTCAGGCGCATCTCCCCCATTGTGCGATTGCTCCGCTCCCGGCCGTTTTCCATCGCGCCGATTGCCGCGCCCTGGCCCGGAAAATGCTTGAAGCAGGGCGTTATGCCGTTGGACCGCAGTCCGTCCGCCACCGCCAGCGCCAAGGTGGAGACAGCACCCGGCTCCGTGCCGAAAGACCGCTCCCCCATGAGTTCGCCGCCGTCCACTGCCACATCCGCTGCCGGCGCAAAATCCAGATTCAGGCCAAATTCCCGCATTCTCTCGGCAATGGCCCGGCCGATAGCCGTTGCCTGGGCGGTATCCCCGGTTTCCCCGATCTGGGTCGCTGACGGCAGCAAATCATAGCCTAATTTGCTTTCGATTGCTGATACTGCGCCACCTTCCTGATTCATGGCCAGAAACAGGGGCTGCATTCCCTGCGCATCTGCAGCGTCCCGAAATGCCTGAATCAATCCTTTGAACTGGCTTTCTGAAGCAATATTCTGCCCGAAAAATACGATTCCACCCACCGGATACACGGAAAATACCTCCGCATCCGCCAGTGACAGCGTATATTCCTCGTTCGTCAATGTTTCAGGTGATACAATAAACAGCTGACCGATTTTTTCTTCCAGGCTCATGCCGCGCATCAGGTAATTTGCCTGCGCCAGCGCGTCCGGAAACGTGTCGTTTCCGTCCTCCTCCACCACCCATTCGGCCAGGGATACCGGCAGCGCCAGCATCAAAACCAGCACCATCATCAAAAGCCGTTTCACGGAAAAAGCTCCTTTATGCGAAATCAACCGCTGGCTCAGATCAGCGCCAGCGATTTAAGCGCGAACACGAACACAAACGTGGACAGGATTGAAAACGCGGATGTAAGCGCAACCTGCTCTGCGGCCAGCTTGCCGTCTCCTCCCATTTGCTGGGCCATGGGGAAAGAAGCCACAGCCGTGGGCGCGCCAAAGGCCACAAACACCACCGCCAGCGCCACGCCCCGCAGCCCCAGCGCCACTGCGATGGGCAGGAAAATCAGCGGCGATACCACCAGCTTGCCAATTACGCCGATCAGCAGCTGTTTCCGATGTGCCTTGGCGCTGGCAAAGTGAATGGCGCCGCCCAAAGTAAAGAGCGCCAGCGGCGTGGCCAGCTTGGACAGATTGTTCATGGAAGTAAGCAAAAACTGCGGAGGCTGGAACCGCAGAAGCCACAGGCCATACCCCAAAACGGAACCAATAATCAGCGGGTTTTTCAGAATATTCAGCAGAATCTTCTTGATTTTTACCTCGCCTCCGCAGAAGATGGACAGCGCAATGACCGACAGGATATTATAAAACGGCACCGTGGCCATCACCATCAGCGAGGCCAGAGAAGTATCCTGCCCCGGAAACAGCATGGCCACCAGCGGAATGCCGAAGAAAGCGTAATTGCTTCGGCCAATGCCCTGAATGATCACGCCAACCTTCTTTTTGTCCTTTTCAACAAGGGGAACGACGATCGTCAACACCCCGAACAGCGCCACCAGCCCCAGCGGAATCAGCAGAAATGCCGTTCCGGAAATCTCGGTGTCATACGGCGTGGTGAGCACGTTATAGCACAGGTTCACAGGCAGAAATACCTTGAAAATCAGCTGATTGATGCCAGAAACCAGGCCGTCATTTAACAGCCCAACCTTGCGGCAAAGCAGCCCCAGGCTCATCAAAATCAGCAATGGTAGCACCGTATTGGCCGCAAAGAGCAATTCTTCCATCTTCTGTTCCCCCATCCGTTCTTTCGTCCTCTGATACAATACCACGAAGCGCGGGTTTTGTAAATTCATTTTTGTCCATTGGAATAAACGCTTGAGGTTTTCAAGGGCGTATGATATACTGAAAATGCACTTTAATAAGAAGGAGAGACACTTATGAAAAAACTGACGCTGATTGCCCTTTCTCTGCTGCTGGCCTTGAGCACGCTTTGCGGCCTGGCGGAAGACACCAATCTCGAAACCGTTTCCTTCGGTGATTTTTCCATGACCATCAATACTGCTACCACGGCGGGCAGCATCGATGAAAAGCAGAATAACGCCGTCTTCTTCCTGCTTTATCCCGATTACGATGAAGACGCGGCCTTCCATTGCAATTATAACGCCGTTTGGAGCAATCAGGTGATGGATGTGACAGCGCAGGATCCCACCCAATACGCCTCCATGGTGCTGGATGCAATCGTGGAGCAATATGAATCGCTGGGGCTCCATCCGCAGGATGCTGATTGCTGCCGATCATGACGAGCAGGACGGCAAGCCGGCGCTGGTTTTCCTATATCAGGTGTCGGTGGATTACACGGCGCTGGGCCGGGCGGAACGGATGACGCTCTACACCGTGCAGGCGGTATTCTCGGATGCGGCTTTTGAAGGCTCCTATACTTTCACTGCCACTGCTGACAGCCTGGATGCGCTGGATCCGCTGATGGAAATCCTGAATACCATTACCTGGGCGAAGTAAATAACTGCCGCCTGCCCCAAAGGCTGCCGAAGCTTTTCGGCAGCTTTTTTATTGTTGCAGAAAAGCGACGATCAAGTGAAAAAAGGAGACCCGAAGGTCTCCTTCCTGATAAAGCCTGGAAGATTGTTTTGTTATCTTATTTGTACAGCGGGCCGTAATGCTTGCAGGCGGCGTAATCCGCGGCCTGCGCGTCCTGGGTGCCAAACGCCGCCCAGCAATGGGGGCGATATACCTTGTCCGCAGGCACGTTATGCATGGTCACTGGGATACGCAGCATGGAACACAGAGTGATCAGGTCGGCGCCCACATGGCCATACACAGTCACGCCGTGGTTAGCGCCCCAATTGGCCATCACGGAATACACATCCTTGAACGCGCCTTCGCCGGTGAGCCGGGGCACGAACCAGGTGGTGGGCCAGGTGGGATCGGTGCGCTTATCCAGAATATCATGCGCCTTCTCCGGCAGCGTGGCGGTATAGCCCTCGGCAATCTGCAGCACCAGGCCCACGCCGTCCACGATGTTGGCCCGCAGCATGGTCACAGGCATTTCGGCCTGCGTCTTGAAATGGCTGGAGAAGCCGCCGCCGCGGAAATACTCATAATCCGCTCTGCACCAATCCGTGGCATCAAGGCAAGCCTTAATATCAGCATCGGTCATTTCCCAGAAGGGCTTCATGCAGCCTTCGCCGTTTGCATTTTTGCTTGCGCCGGAGCCGTCAAGCGCAGTTGCGCCTGAATTGATGAGGTGAATAAAGCCGTTTGCGGCTTTGCCCGTGGGCTTAGCGCCGGTTACTCTTTCACAAGCTTCGGGGCTCCAATATGTGCGCACATCATGGAAACAAGGAGCGGAATTTGAGGTGAGCGAGCCGAGAAGCATTGCAACGCCGTTAAGAGTGTCGTTTTCGGTTGCAAACGGAGTGGGAGCCTTTTTGCCGTTCCAGTCAAACGATGAAGCCATAATAGCTTCCGTGAAATCGGCGTTGGGAAGCCAATCCGTCCAGTTTCTTTGGCCTTGGAAGCCGCCTGCAACGGCGTTTTTGCCAAGAGCTTCTTCATGCCAGCCCATTTCATCAAGCTTGGAATTGCCAAAAAGAATATCACGAACAATAAGAGTCATCTTTGTGATGAACTCCCAATCCTTATCGGCAGGAACAACCTTTGATTTTTTGATAATTTCGGGGAAATTCTTGCCGGCATTTTTATCAAAGCCCTCTTTGCAATTTTCTTTAACCCACTTGAAAGCCTTTTCATATTCATCATGATCGTAAATTTCAAGAGTTATGCGGCGGATGATTTCAGACATATCAACCCATTCTGCACGAATTCCGAGATATTTTTGAAACATTTCCGCATTGCAATAGCTGCCTGCAATGCCCATTGCGATGCCGCCGAGATTAACATATGATTTATTTCTCATCCAGCCGACCGTAACAGAGCCCTTTGCAAAGCGCAGGATTTTTTCCGCAACATCCGCAGGGATTGTTGTGTCTGTCATATCCTGCACATCTTTGCCGTAAATAGAAAATGCAGGCATGCCCTTTTGAGCATATGCAGCCATAACCGCTGCAAGATAAACGGCGCCCGGGCGCTCTGTGCCGTTAAAGCCCCAAACCGCCTTAATTGTGTTTGGATTCATATCAAAGGTTTCCGAGCCGTAGCACCAGCAAGGAGTTACGGAAAGAGTGGCAACCACATTTTCGCTTTCAAATTCTGCCGCACATTTTGCAGCTTCTGCGCCGCCGCCGATTGTTGTACTTGAAATTACGCACTGCACGGGAGTGCCGTCCGGATAACAAAGATTGCTTTCAATAAGCTCTTTTGCAGAATGAGCCATGCCCATTGTTTGCTTTTCAAGGCTTTCGCGAACGCCGCCCCAACGGCCGTCTATAACCGGGCGAATACCTATTTTTGGATAATTCATAGCTTTTACCTCTTTATTTGTTTAAAATTTCGGCATAGCGGGAATAAGCTTTTTCCCAAGCTGCGCCGTCTGCCGGAGCATAATATTTAATCTGCTCCTGCGTTTTTATCATTTTTCTGCCTTCTTCCACATTTTTAATATCACCAAGAGCAATAAGCTGCAGCATAATATTGCCGAGGGCAGTTGCCTCTGTTGGGCCTGCGGCAACGGGAATTTGAAGGCTGTTTGCCGCCATTTGGCAAAGGAAACCATCCTTTGTGCCGCCGCCGAGCAAATGAAGCACATCAAAATTTTTGCCTGTGTTTTCCTTAATTTGATCAATTGCAAAGCGGTATTTCATTGCAAGGCTTTCATAAATTGAGCGAATCAATTCGCCGTCGCTTTCAGGCACTGCTTGATTTGATGCCCTGCAAAAAGCCCTGATTTTCTCCGGCATTTCACCGGGAAGTGCAAATTCGGGAGAATCCGGATCAATAAAGCATTTAAACGGCTCTGCCTTGCGGGCAAGCTGCTCCATATCATTATATGAATATTCCCTGCCTGCCGCACGGAAGTTGCGGCGTATTTCCTGAATGAGCCACAAGCCGCTGATGTTTTTAAGATAATTTATTTTGCCGTTTGCCCCAAGCTCGTTTGAAAGCTCGCACAGCATACTTTTTTCCGTTAAAATCGGCTCATCGCATTCGCAGCCGATGAGCGACCATGTGCCGCAGGAAAGAAATGCGGCGCACTGCGAATCGGAAGCGGGCATTGCGCAAACGGCACACTGAGTATCGTGCCCCGCAACCTTAATAACCTTTATACCGTCATACTCGCCGGCAACCGTGGCGGGAGAAACGATTTGCGGCAAAATTTTTGGATTTTTGCCCGTGAGCGCAAACGCATCCGCGCACCAGCCTTTGCTTTTCATATCAAGCATTTGCGAGGTGGAGGCGATTGTTTGATCTGCGTTTTTTGCGCCGCAGAGTGCATAAGCAAAAAGATCAGGCATAAAAAGCATAAGGCTTGCGCCGTTATTATCCTCTGCCATAAGCTGAAAAAGCGTGTTTATGGGCATAATTTGATTTCCCGTGGCTGCATAAAGCTTTTCCGGCGCTATTTTTTCATATGCCTTATCGGGCATATTTTTTGTGCGGGGATCGCGGTAATTGGCAGGCAGGCCCATAATTTTGCCTGCGCCGTCAATAAGGCCGTAATCAACACCCCAGGTATCAAAAGCCAGGGAATCCGGCTTGCCGCAAATTTCGCAAGCCTTTTCAATTCCTTTTTTTATTTCGGCAAGCAAATACGGAAAATCCCAGCACAATTTGCCGCCGCAATCCATGGGGCCGTTTTCAAATCTGTGTATTTCTTCATATTTCAGGCTGCCAGAAGCGGCATCATATTTCGCAAGAATTGCCCTGCCGCCCGAAGCGCCGAAATCAAAAGCAAGCACTTGGCTCATTGAAATAACTCCTTAATAAATAATTTAATAAAGCCGAAAAACCGATTAAAGTGATTTTAAAATTCGATGATTTTAAATCATTCTAATCGGTTTGGGTTAATCAGTCTTTTTTATGGAGCATTTCATCATCGGGGTTATAAACCTTATAGCCCGGATGGCGGCCTGTTATTCTGTAGTAGCTTCTGAGATCGATAAGCTTTTGAATATTCTTTTCATCGATATCGTGGCTGCCGCCGAGAATAACGGCATTGATTGTGATTTTTGCCCAAAGCTCAAGGCTTTCCATTCTGTAAAAAGCGGTGATAACATCGCTGCCCACGGAAAGTGCACCGTGATTTTCAAGGAGCATAACATCATGATCCTCGAGATACGGCTCAATTGCATCGGGAACTTCTGTGGTTGATGGAGTTCCGTAAGGCGTGAGCGGAACTGCGCCGATAGCGGCAACATCCTCAATCATATTATACATATCCATCGCCTTGTGAGCAACGGCAAAGCCTGTGGCTCCGGGCGGATGAGCGTGAAGAACGCTTTTAACATCGTCTCTTTTTTCATAGCAGCGAAGGTGCATTTTGATTTCGCTTGAGGGGCGAAGTCCCTCGGCGGCTTCAAGCACATTGCCCTGCGAATCAATTCTGATAAGCTTTTCCGGAGTAATGAACGATTTGCTCATACCCGTCGGCGTTGCAAGAATAGTGCCGTCATCAAGTTTAACGCTTACATTGCCGTCATTAGCCGCAACCCAGCCGAGCTGCCACATTTTATGGCACACATCGCAGATTTGCTCCTTTACGGTTTCAATATCCATCGGCATAACTTCCTTTCTGAAAATATTCTCCTCTTTCAATTTGTATTATACTGTTGATTTTTCACCATTTCAAGGTGTATAATGTGATAAAGTGGTACGATATTCACCTTTAATTAAAATTTACATTTCAAAAGGCGGATGAAGCATGAGATATATTGATTATCAGGAAAAATCCGTGCGCGGCACCTTCGGATTTCCCATTCAGCTTTATTATGTTGATTACACACACCCACAATACGAAATGCCGCTGCACTGGCATTTGGAATGCGAGCTTATATTGGTTTTAAAAGGGCATTTTGATTTAAGCGTTAACGGAAATGCCCACACTCTGCACGCGGGCGAAAGCATTTTTGTGCCGGGCGGCTTCATTCACGGCGGCTCGCCGCACGATTGCATTTATGAATGCGTGGTTTTTCAAATGGAGGATTTCCTGAGCCAATCCGTGCAATGCCGCGAGGCTTATGCAAATGCGCTTGAAGCCGGGCTTATTCGCGAAATGTGCTACACGCGCGAAAACAAAGAGGGCGAAATTATTGATAATATTTTTGAATGCATGGAAAAGGAAAGCTATGGTTACACCTTCACCACCACGGGGCTTTTATGGCAGCTGGCGGGGTTGATTATGAAAAAATGCACTGCCAACGCCGAGCCGATTCAGCCTGCAAAAAACGAGCAGATAAAGCGCGTGCTTTCAAAAATCAAAAACGATTATTCGCAGCCGCTTACGCTGAGCGAGCTTGCGGAAACGGCGCGCCTGAATCCCCAATATCTTTGCCGCGCATTCAGGCAGGTTACGGGCAAAACGCCGATCGATTATTTAAACTATTATCGCATCGAATGCGCCGCCGAAAAGCTTTGCTATACTAATCTTTCCGTAACGGAAATTGCGCTTTCCTGCGGATTCAACGATTTAAGCTATTTCAACCGCCTTTTCAAGCGGCACAAAAATGCATCGCCGAGCGCATTTAGAAAGAGATACAACAGCATTAAAAATTGAGAAATGCAAGCAGAACACAATATCTTTTAATCGGCTCGCCCAAAAGCGAGCGTAAAAAATCACATGCGGTTGACAGAATTTTGCCGCACATATATAATGCAAATATATTATAATTATACATAAGCCAAATCGTGTTTTAAACAATTTAATAAATTAAAAACACACCGCAAGCACTCAAACGGCAAGCCGATTTACGAGGCGGCAAAATTTCGCCGATTAACATTTCGGCAAAGGGAGGAAACGCATATTAAATATTCGGTTATAATTCCGGTTTACAACGCCGAAAAATACATAGAAAAATGCGTTTGCTCGCTTTTGCAAAGCGCACCCGCAGGCAATACGGAAATCATTTTGGTGAACGACGGCTCTGCGGATTCAAGCGCAAAAATCTGCCAAAGGCTGAGCGAAGAGAACGATTGCGTTAAAATTATAAACAAAAGCCACGGCGGTGCAGCGTCCGCGCGAAACGCGGGGCTTGAGCCTGCATGCGGAGAATTTATTCTTTTTTGCGATGCGGACGATTATGTTGCCCCCGATTATTTCAACGAAATCGAAAAATTCAAAAACGAGGATTTAGTGGTTTTCGGCTACACCGCGGTTTACGAGCATTCAATGGATTTCCGCGAAATTCCGCATAAAATTTTGAGATGCGGCGATGATTTTGAAAAGCTTGCGTCGCTTTACCAAAGCCGACGACTTTATGAGCTTTACACAAAAAGATTTAAGCGCAGCATTATTGAGCAAAACGGCATTTGCTTTCACGAGGAGCTGCCGATTTGCGAGGATATGAATTTTTGCCTGCAATATGCACTTTGCTGCAAAAGCATTGCGGCAAAAAACGCACCGTTTTATTTTTACAACCGCACAAACAAAAATTCCGTTATACACAGCCGCAAAACGTGGCTTGCGAAGCTTTTTCCCAAGGCATTCGGCATTGCGGCTGATTCAATAGAAAAAAGCAGCTTAAGCGCCGCGCAAAAGCGGGAGCTTTTGCAAACCACAAGCCGGCTTTACACGGCAAGCTTTATCACCTGCGTGAGCGAGGAATTTAAGGACGCTTCCGTTTCGCCGCGCGAAATCAAAAGGCGAACAGAAGGCATTTGCAGGGAATTTAAGCTTATAAGCTTCGGCGGTGAAAGGCCGCGTGGAATACTGTGCGCGGGGATTCGCATTTGCGTTAAGTTGCGGCTTCGCACGGCGGTTTACCTGCTTGTGAAAGCACACAGAAAGAAAACGGCACCAAAGCAAAAATAAATTTGAAAAAGCAAAAGCAATATGCGCAAAGCATTAAGGGGGATTTATGAACGAAAGGCTTGAAAAAATCGCAAACAAATTAGCGGGTCCGCTTATGGGGCTTTTTGGAGTTTCTCAAAAGAAAGCGGAGCAATTTGAGGGCGCCGCACCCACCGTGCACGGAATTTCCGAATTGTTGAGAAAAGCCGCCGCCGAGGGTGCCGTGCTGCTTAAAAATGACGGCACTTTGCCCTTTAAAGCAGGCAGCTGTGTTTCGCTTTTCGGCAGAGTTCAATACAACTGGTTTTACACCGGCTATGGCTCCGGAGGCGATGTAAACAGGCCGTATTCGGTTAATTTGCAGGACGGAATCAGAAATTGCGATAAACTGACCCTTAATGAAAGCCTGGCAACGGAATATGAAAACTGGTGTGTTGAGCACCCTATTGAAGATGCGGTTTGGGGAATGTGGCCAAGATTTTATCCGGAAATGCCAATAGATATAAGAGATGTTTTCCGTGCATCAAACGCATCGGACTGCGCAGTTGTGGCGATAGGAAGATCATCGGGAGAAGACAGAGATTGCGCGCTTGAAAAAGGCAGCTGGTTTTTAACGGACGACGAACGCCGCCTTTTGGACAATGTGACGGATTGCTTTGATAAAGTGGCAGTGGTTTTAAACATCGGCTGCATGGCAGACCTTTCGTGGATAGAGGAATACGGCAACAAAATCGGTGCCGTGCTGTTGCTTTGGCAGGGCGGAATGGAAAGCGGAAACGCCGCCGCGGATTTACTTTGCGGCAACGCAAACCCCTGCGGCAAGCTGAGCGACACGGCGATGAAAAAATACGAGGATTGCCCGAGCGCGGCAAACTTCGGCAACAAAAAATTCAACAATTACGAGGAAGATATTTATGTGGGCTACCGCTGGTTTGAAACCTTCAACAAAGCGGGCGTGCTTTATCCGTTCGGCTACGGCCTGAGCTACACAAAATTTGAAACAAACCTGAAAAAAGCAGAAGCAACTGCCACCGGCTTTGAATTTAATGTTTCCATAAAAAACACAGGCACCATGCCGGGCAAAGAGGCAGTGCAGATCTATCTGCAAAAGCCATGCGCAGTGCTCGGCAATCCCGCAAGGGAGCTTGCGGCATTCGGCAAAACAGCATTACTGCAACCGGGCGAAGAGCAGGAAATCTGCCTTACGGTTGATTTATACAGCCTTGCATCATATGATGCAAGCGGTGCCTGCGGCAGCAAATCCGCATATGTGATTGAGAACGGCGAATATTATTTTTATCTTGGCGGCGATGTGCGCAGCGCAAAAGAAATTTTCAGATACGGCCACGAAAAAACAACCGTTTTTGAGCAATTGCGCGAATGCCTTGCTCCGCAGCAGAGCATTCAAGTTGTTACACCGGCAGACGGAATCAAGGGCAAGCTGCCGATAAAAAGAGCCTGCCCCGAGGCAAGGCGCAATTTGCGCGAGCGGATTTTAAGCGAGCTTCCCAAAGCAACGGAACCGCAATACTACGCAGGAGAAAAGCTGAGCGATGTTAAAAGCGGCAAAATACCGATGGAGCATTTTGTTTCGCTGCTCAGCAACAAAGAGCTTGAGGCGCTTACAAGAGGCGACTACACAATGAACAGCAAGCTCGGCGCGGCGGGAAACGCCGGCGCATTTGCGGGAGTGCTCCCCTCTCTGCGCAAAAAAGGAATTCCGCCTGTTATTACAACGGACGGCCCCTCCGGAATCCGCCTGAGCGAAACCTGCTCGCTTATTCCGACAGGCACGCTTTTGGCTTGCAGCTTTGACACAGAGCTTGTTGAAGAGGTTTACACCGCAATAGGCGCAGAAATGAAAGACCGCGGCAGCGACGTGCTGCTTGCGCCGGGAATGAACATTCACAGAAATCCGCTTTGCGGCAGAAATTTTGAATATTACTCGGAAGACCCGCTTTTGAGCGGTAAAATCGCAGCAGCGGCAGTGCGAGGCATTCAATCGCGCGGCGTTTCCGCCTGCATAAAGCATTTCGCCTGCAACAACCAGGAATTTGCCCGCACGGTGAATGATTCAAGAGTTTCCGAGCGCGCACTGAGGCAAATTTACTTAAAGGGCTTTGAAATTTGCATAAAAGAAGCAAAGCCGCAAAACATAATGACCTCTTACAACAAAATCAACGGTGTTTACAGCTATTTCAATTATGACCTTTGCACATCGGTTTTGCGCGGCGAATGGGGCTACGCGGGCAATGTGATGACGGATTGGTGGACGAAAAAAGGCAAATCGCCCGATTTCGGCACACTTCGCAATCAAGCCTATCGTGTGCGTGCGCAAGTGGATGTGCTTATGCCGGGCGGTTCGCGCGCCGGGCGCAGAAAGCCGGACGGCACTTTGCTTGAATCGCTCGGAAAAGACGGCGGCATAACGCTCGGTGAGCTTCAGCGCAGTGCGGCAAATGTGCTTCGCTTTGCGATGAACAGCAGCGCCTTTGATAAAAACACCACCGCGGATTAAGCCGAAAAGTGCCGAACCCGATAGGCAAAAAACGGGCGCTTGACACGGGTGTTATTATATATACGGAAAAACAAAACAGGAGTGAAAAACAATGAATAAAAAAGGACTTGTGCCGGTTTCCCTGCTTACAGGCTACCTCGGCGCCGGAAAAACAACACTGCTTAACCATGTGCTTTCAAACCAAAAGGGCTACAGAGTTGCCGTTATCGTAAACGATATCGGTGAGGTTAATATTGACGCTTCCTTGATTCAAAAGGGCGGCGCAGTTACGCAAAAGGACGAAAACCTTGTGCCGCTTTCAAACGGTTGTATTTGCTGCACGCTTAAAGTGGATTTGATGAAGCAAATCATAAGCCTTGCTTCGAGCGGAAAATTCGACTATATTTTAATCGAAGCCTCAGGCATTTGCGAGCCCGGCCCGATTGCAGGCTCCATTTGCATGCTTGACGGCACCGACCCGCAGGTTGAGCTGCCGGCAGTGGCTTATCTTGACAATATCACCACCGTTGTGGATGCCAAAAGAATGGCCGATGAATTCGGCGCAGGCGATTCGCTGCTTAAAAAAGATATGGATGAAGAGGATATCGAAAATCTGCTTGTGCAGCAAATCGAATATTGCACCACTATTATTCTTAATAAGGTGGACGAGGTTTCACCCGAGGTTAAAGAAAATGTGCTTGCCGTTATAAAAGCGCTTCAGCCGCAGGCAAAGATTATTGAAACCACCTTCGGCAATGTGGACGTGGACGAAATTTTGAACACGGGCAGATTTGATTATGAAAAGATCCTTGAAAGCGCAGGCTGGATTCAGGCAATGCATGATGAAGGCGAAAATTCCGAAGATGACGACGATCACGATGACAATGAGCATCACGAGCACGAACATGAACATGAGCATGAGCACGAACACGAGCATGAGCACGAACACGAGCACGGTCACCATCACCACCATCATCACCACGATGAAGGTGAGGCGGAGGAATACGGCATCGGCACCTTCGTTTACCAAAATGTGAAGCCCTTTGAGAAAAGCAAATTTGAGGAATTTGTTTTTGCGAAATGGCCCAAAGAGGTTATCAGGGCAAAGGGGCTTTTCTGGATTAAGGAAGATCCCGAAACGGCATATATTTTTGAGCAAAGCGGCAGGCAGAAAACCGCCACGGACGACGGAAAATGGATTGCCTGCTTCCCCGAAAGGGAAAGAAAGCAGATTTTGCAGATGAATCCCGATATTGCCGAGGCCTGGGACCCGGTTTACGGCGACAGGATCAACAAAATCGTTTTCATCGGCAGAAAGATGGACAAGGCCGCAATCATCGCCGCGCTTGATGCCTGCATAGCAAAATAAGCGAAAACAAAATCGAATAAACGCAATGCAAAAGAGAAGCAACGGTGCAGTAATAAGCTCCTTGTTTCTCTTTTTATTATGCCGAGGCAAAAGGCAGAAAGCGCACGGTTCATTTTTATGCCGAAGCCTGCCTTGTGAAACTTACACACACGAGAGTGGGCTATTTTGTGCAGTTTTGGAATTGACTTAACGCACGCCGTTTTTTATAATATAATTAAGTATAAATTCAAGCGCCGATTAAGCCGTGTTCGGATAATCGGCAAAAGAGCGAGGTAACGCCTATGAAAAAGCCAAAAATCACAAAAGCCGAGGCCATGCCGCTTGCGGCAATGGCGATAGTTTTTATATGCTATGCCGCCGAAAAGGCATTTAAGCGACTGACGGAATGGGGCAACACCGCGGCAATTATTCAGGCATTTGTTTTCACGCTTGCAACCGCGGCGGTTTTTCTGCTGCTGAGCAAAAGCAAAAACACCTATTTGGGAATTTTGGCGGGCGTTTTCGCCTTTAAAATAATGCCGCCGGACATTGTTATGCTGCGCAGCGTTAATTTTGATGCCGCATGCGTTTATTACCTTGTGCGCAAGGCAGCGCTTGTGCTCTTTTTATATGCCGTATACAAACTTTACAAATCCCAAAGCGATAATGAAGACAGGCTTCGTGCGCTTCCTATTGCATCTCTTTTCCTTGTTATTCCTTTTGCGGCGT
>ENA-ORMR01001987-ORMR01001987.1-human-gut-metagenome-genome-assembly--contig:-NODE-1987-length-13987-cov-2.786391_pt1 | contig 13987 bp, 15 predicted proteins | sample MGYA00242107_ERZ509003 | MGnify/ENA primary metagenome ERZ509003 (study PRJEB26280, sample SAMEA2338699) | human gut metagenome | biome: human gut; feature: human-associated habitat; material: faeces... | reverse complement strand
TGTATTTTATGTTGAGATTATAGCATAATTTGTAGAATAATGGTGTCGAATTTTCGAGAAATATGGTAGAAAATTTGATGAAATTCAGCTAATTAATTGTGCAATTTGACAAAAGCATGCTTGCCGTAAAAAGTCCGTGCAAAAGCGAGGGATTAATTACTACGTTTCAACTATCTTTGCGCGCGGCAATGAAGGCGTCGATATCGTCAATTATATACGCTCTGCCGGTTGTATGCAAAACATCATAACAGGATCCAAGATAATCAAGAACACCATATTTTTTAAAAAGATTCATTGCTTCACGCCCGGTTAATTTTTTCTCGGCACGGTAAGCTTCAAAGCAGAAATCTTTAAATTCAAGAGTTTTACTCATATTATGCCTCCGGTAAAACCAGTCTACCCTCTCGCTCCTCATTGAAAAGCTGTGCAAGTAACAGTGATCTGTATTGCCACACCTTTGTTTCCTCTTTTTCAATATAGGAATATAATTTAGAGTCAGTGAATCTTTCGAGTGCAGCATCTTCAGACCAGCCGTTCATTTCCTGTATAAGCACATTGTAGCATAATGCTGTCATTTATGCAACATACATTTAAAGATATTTGACATTTTTTCTGATATAATTTCTTGTTAAATGTCATTTTTTCGCAGAAAGAAACCGGAGTGCTGTATAAGCCTCTGGTTATTAATAGCTTAGAACATGGCGCTTTATAAGGTATTTTATGCCATTGTCATCACCATGATTTAACATTAAATTATCTATACGCTTGTTGAACAGTTACGCTTGCTGTCAAGGCTTAAAGCTTTACATATTAGCAACAGCACTTGTTGCCCCGCTCGTCAGCCAATACGAGATTGTCGCTATGAACTCGCCGTTTGTCGGCTTGCCCTTGGCTTCATTTATTGTAAAGCCAAACATCTTGTCGATGAGCTTCAAGTCACCTCGCGTAAAGCAGATTCCGACGGCGTGTCTTATCGATCTTTCTACGCACTGAGAGGTGGTTCCATACTGATGCGCTACTTCCGGATAGATATCCTGAGTAATTTTTATGCGACTGTTGGTCTGCATAAGAGAAGAATATATATTAACTGCTGAGCAGAGGTATCTGTGTCCACTCAAGCTTAATGGTATGCCAAGCTTTATTAATAGTGGTGAAACTATCAGCGAATTTTTGTTGGATATAATCTCGTGTAACGACATTGAAGCCGCCCCTTTCATTTCAGATGATGTATTTTATGTTGAGATTATAGCATAATTTGTAGAATAATGGTGTCGAATTTTCAATAACAGTGGGAGAAAATTTGAGACAATTTCGCTGTGAAATTGTGTAAAACAGCTAAATATCATAGATATTTAGCGAGAGGTTACATTTTTCGAATTTGGGGACTCGTTCATCTATGGATGTAATGGTGATTTATTTTATGGGCTCTTGTGATGAATTAATACACATTTTAAACGTTAGTCCTATTATAGGGCATTATTTACTAATGCTTTAGGTGAAAACATATAGCAAACCCTTAGTGTAAACCACCATACAGCTAAAGCATCTTGAGAATTTAGATCACTATCCGATTCTAAACCATGTGCTATTATATCTCTCATACCAAAGCCATAGCTGCTAGTGTAAAATAGCTTTAAGTTGAACAAAAAAGTTTCATCAAGGCATTCAACAACTTCAGGCAACTCCAATAACGAAGTTAATGACAAAGCACTTTCAATGCCATCGTTATCGGTTTTATATACAACTGCACCACACTCTTTTGCCAAAGCTCTTATTGCATACTCCATTCGAGGCATTAATAGATGCATGGAAGTTGAATAATCAGAATTGAATCCACTAACCAAGCCTTTTAAAACAGTTCTCTTTATTTCATCTGGAATAAAAGCGTTGTTATCTACTAGAAAATTAAGATTATATTCGTTAAATTCATACTTCTCTTTGGCTATATCTAAAAAGCGACAAACAAACATATTTGCTTTATTACGATAGCCTTCTGTAATCCTATGAATAGCTATCTTTTCTTTTTCTTCGTCAGTAGCATTAATCGCAGACGGAATTATGCACCGCTTCTTTCCATTATTATCAAGTACAGTCATTGAAAATAACGAACTGAAAAATCCCGGAGCTTTACGATTATCGTTTATTACGTCCTCAGGCCCTTCAAGATTAAATAGGTACGCTAGCTTGTGCACACAATTTATAAACGATGCATTTTTAATAAAATCATCAAAATTTTTATTAACAACTGACATATCTATTGGACCGACTTTAAAGATAGGCATTTGTTGTATAATTTGTTTTTGAACTGGTTCAATTTTCTTCGCAAGCCGGTTTCTTTCTTCTTTGCCACGCGATTTATCATTACATTTATCCCATAAGGACATCGCGTTGTGCAAACATTTCTCTATTCTATATAGATTTCCGCTTTTTCCGGGATCAAGCGAGTCTGCTTGTTGTTCATACGATATTGCTATTTCAACTTTTAACTTATTAGCCTTTTCATTATTGTTATGCTTAATATAAAAGTCCAATAAGCTCTCTTGCAGCATTACTTTGTGATAATGCCAATTATTCTGATTGCAGTTTGCAATAGCTTTTTCATATATTTTTTCTATATCCTCAAGTCGTATTTTGCAAGATGACAATGCTTGAAGTATAGAACACAAACCATGTTTTTCTACAAATACATACTCATGCGCATATGTTACAGCTCTATCGAAGAAATCGCTATAGTTAAAATCAGCAGAACTAAACTTCGAATATATTCTGCAAATTGAGAATATTACTTTATGCTTATAATATTCATCTTTGTGCGATGGGACATCAAGCTCTTGCATATAAGAATTAAGCGCTTCAATAGCAAATTTAGCCTTATGATAATGTGTCCATAGTAGTTCGTTACAGGTTGCATTAAAAAATACACAGGTAGAATTGTCAACTATATTTTCTAGAACATCATATATATGATCGTTAATGTTGTTTGATATCTGCATTGATTCGTTATGATTATATGGCAAAACATAATCACTAAGCAATCTGCAAATAATAGACACGCATTCAGTATCCGGATCGTGCTTGCTATATTACAAAAGGTATATATTTTTGATTCTTTTGTACCTATATCTTCTGTGCTATTAAGCACAGTTATAATATAATTCTTTGTACTATCATTCATCATACGAGTTCCTTATTGAAAGAATTAAGTTTGCTGGCTGTTCGGTTACTTAATATTTTTAACAGTGCTATATAAAGCTATTTCTATTATACTATTATTTTGAATTAAATCAATATAAATAAAGGAACTTTTACGAATTATCAAACAATTCATTTTATCACGACGATAAAAGAAATATCATGCCTTTATTAATTCGCATATCAGCAAGATACATCGATTTCTAAATTTACAATGTTTAATCCAAAAATATAAATCTGCGACCAAATAATTTTTCTATAATAAGTTATAAAAACCCATAGCAGCGGTTTTTCCACTGCTATAGGTTTGTTTTTTCTTATATAGCGTCTATCGCTATAAACGGGATTAACCCGCTTACAGCGATAGCCACAAAAGATTGGATGTTTTTAATATAAAAGTTTATCTTCACCTTGGTATCATTATTAATGCGCAACACAGCATTCATAACATATTCCATCATAGAGACATTAATATAAAATCTACTCATATATTAAACTCAGACCTTTGATGCATCTATCTTATTCTGAATTGCAGATATGATGGTGTCTTTTTGGCTGTCGTTAATCGGCGACTTTTTTGATACGGTATGATCATTTGCGGCAGCGACTTTTTCAGTTTCTTCTTTGGTGATATCACAGGCTTTTACGAAATCTTTTTGTGTTACTGAATCTCTATTATCAAGTGCAGCAGCTATACAAGCGCTTTTTACAGAACTCTTGATTTCACGTCCTGAAAACTCATAGTTCTCAGCTAAAAGCTTAATATCAACGTCGTTGCTAAGTGGAACGCGTATAGAATCTGTTTTCAAATGCTGCCACCAAATGCGCTCCCGTTCTTCTGCAGATGGCATGGTAAACTCTATGTTAATCAATCTCGACAAGAATGCCTTATCATAATTGACAACTAAGTTAGTTGCGAAAATTACAATTCCCTTGAATCGTTCCAGACTGATTAGCAACTGGCTTCTCATAGAATTGATTGCTTGTGCGGATCCATCAGAAACATTTGTCAATCTTTTGGAGAGCAAGGAATCAGATTCATCAAGAAACAGCACCGCATCATCCCGCTCTGCTGCCATAAAAATGGCTTTAACCATTTTGGGACCTTCACCATGATATTTGCTTTCGATGTCTGCATATGTAGCACTTAATATCTTTTTTCCAAGTTTATTGGCTATTGCTTCTGCTGCCATGGATTTACCTGTTCCCGGCGGTCCATAAAAGCTCAAAGCTGAGTTTGCCGTGGGAATAATTGATCGCAATCCCCACTCATCAAACACTTTATGTTCAACCTTGATGATACCTATTGCCTGTTCAATTTGCTCAAGTGTTTTCTTAGGAAGAATAACCTGCTCAAATGAATATCTTGGCTCTTCTGCACAATAGTTTTGAGACAATTTTACGTAATCAAACTCGTCACTTTTTGTCTTTACATTCTGCTTATCTGTTTTAGCGTTATTTATTGTAGAGTTAGAATCATTACGATTTGCTGAATCAGCATTGTTAACCGGATTGAATTTTGGGTTAAGCTGTGAGTAATTTATTCTGACATCAATGGACAAAGGCTCAAGCCCTTTAATCTTTAATGACAGCGTATCTCTTATTAGTTTCCGAACACTATCATCACTTCCTGAATATCTGGGCTTGTCCATGACAAATACTTCTGCAGCCTGTGATTCTGCATTATCAACAAATTCAACATTTAGATTAACTCCAAAATACGGTCTTAAATCATTTGATAAGGAGTTTTTTATGTTTGAAATCATTTCAGCAGTCACTCTGTATTTTTCATACGGCAACTGTATATAAACTTTTCCGTTCATTTCCACTCACCTCTCTATGACGACCATTCCCTTGCCGGTCCTATTTATAAGATTATCAACTTCTTCATCTATTTCATCGTTAGTATTTTTAATAATCTCAACATCTTCGACTACGTCATTATCATTCACGGATGCTATAATGTGCGTGTAACCTTCATTTGCAATCTCATCTAAATCACTAATAGTTGTTTTGTTGTCACATTCATCTATTAGCTTATTTAGATCTGCAACTGCAACTTTTTTCGCTTTCTTTGCAAATATCCTTTCCTTTATATTGCGTTTTAACCAATTGAAAGTAACAATAATTGTATGTGCCACAATAGCGCCAACGGCTACTAACGCAATTATTCCAGCAATTATACCAAACAAACTATCTCAATTCCTTTCTGAAATTATAATGTGAAAACTTTTGATTCGCTTCCGTCTAAAGCTCGGATCAATGCATCATCTATCGTCTTAGTATGTAAAATTCGACTAACCGTTTCCCCGTTGCAAATAATAGGCTTATTATTTTTATCAAGCAAGCCTTGCACTACAATATAAGAATCCCTTTCATTTCTCGGGTCATAATTCTTTTTTACTGAAAGAACGAAACCGGCAGCTGAATGCGGACTTTTTAACTTATCAGACTCTGTCCTGAAATATTGTATGCAGTCTTTTAAAGTAACTATAGGCAAATACGAATTTTGATATTCTTTCTCGGCAATTGCATCAATCAAAACAGAGCCATTTCGTATTAAACGATCAATCAGATCACCACGATTATGTTTTTCTTCCATCTGTTTACCTCCACTTATCTCTAATATCACAATGGACACAGTTGTATGTCAAGCGTATATTTCATCGCCTTCATCAACTATATCATCAATGTCGTCTCCGTGCACCTCCATTTCTTTGCCTTTGACTCCATCTTCATCCAGCTCTTGGACTTTAACGACGTTATCTGCCTTATTAACCGCAGTCACTATGAATCTTTTAATATCATTTTCGCGCGCTTTTTCCCTAAGCTTTGCACGAGTTATTGTTCCTGCAACATATACAATAATAGCTGCTACTGTGCCTGCGGCTAAAGCAGCAAGTAATAACTTAGCTCCTAATCCCAAAAACATATGTTGTTACCCCTCAACGACAAGAACCCCGTTGCCTTTTGCAAGTGCATTTTCGAGAGCCTGATCGAGCCTTTCATATTTTATTAATACCGAATCCTGAATATCGCCGCTGTCCTTATCAACAACAGCCATAATTAAATAGTTTTCAACACCATCTAAGTTGAGTTCCTTGCCGAGATTTCCCATGGTCTTACTATTGGCTTTTAATACTATTGCTTTTGAACCTGCCTGCAATGAATCTTCTCTCGCCTTAATCCACTCTTTAACTTCTTTGAAGGTAAAAGTTGTTGTACACATGGGCTCGCCAAAGCAATCCCTAAGCGATTTGATATGTCCTTTAACAGTTGATTCCTGAATCTTTAAAAGAACAGTTTCCAATACAACGCCGGCTGCAACTCCTGCTGCAAATGTGATAATGTAATCAATCATGATAAATCCTCCTACTATTTAGCACATATTAGTTTTCTGTTATTAAGTAATGTTCCGTATTCCTCGATAGAATACTCGCGCAATCTATTCTCAAGTTTTATGGCGTGAACTGTTTTGTATAGACTAAATGAAAAGTACATAATTCCGACTGCTGTTGATACAATTATGCCAACATAGTTACTGTTAGTCAGTGTTTGCACAATGATAGAAATAGTGAGCAATGACAGCGACGATAAAGCAGTCTTTCGTACTGCACCGAATGCGTCACTTGAACTACAACCGGAAGCACGAAGCTTTACATACTGATAAGTACAAACAATTGCAGTTGATAAAACTCCAACAGCAAAAGAATTCAATACTGAACCAAAATTGCTTTCCAAGTCCAGTCCTAAATTAACCATAGCGTGCGTAACAGCTCTTCCCGGAATATACGTTGCTCCAGCAACTAAGCCGGATTCAGCTCCAATAGCAACTGAATTAAATACTATATCATTCATTTGCTTGTTGCTGATACCACGCTGCGCTATTTCAGATATAAAACTCATAGTAAAGCTTGCGCCAAATCCTATTGCAACAGCAAGTCCTAATCCTTGCAGCTCATTTGCTAAAACCCGGCGTTTGTTACCGGTTTCCATTTCACCTATTCGATTCAGCTTTTCCTCATACACCGGCTTTCGATAATCAATCTTTCCGGTTTCTTGGTCAATATGTTTTGCATCATGATCTGAGGTATATAATGCGTCGACATTGTCCGCCAAGCTTTGATTATTCGGATTTGATGATATGCTTTCTCTATGATGGAATTCAACACGTTCACAATAATTCTCCAAAAGATGCTTATATTGATCTCTTGTTATCTTGTTCATATCAATATTTTGAAGTTCTTTTGATAGCTCTTGCAATTTGGATTGTTGAAGCAAATCGTTAGCTTGTCCTGTATTTTTATATTCAATTAGCGCATCTAAATAAATCCTGTCATCAGCTTTTGTGATTTTTTCGATAAGGCTATTGATAGCAGAATCATTTTCATTCGATAAATCTTTTCCCTTAATAAAGCCTAATATATCCTTCTTATCAAATCCGGGAACAGGGATATCAATTTTTCCGGTAATCTGCGCCTTCATTAGCTCTTCCCTAACAACAAGCTTTTTAACAGACATCCATGTATTCTTATCTCTGAGCATCGTTGCAGTTGGGTTTTGGACAGTTGCGGAAATACGATCAATATACTGATTAGTACGCTGCAATAATAACTCTTGATTTAAATTGCACGCATTTATATAATCGTTTAACTGCGCATTGAAATTCAGTGTTGTATTTGCAGCAGCTGCTGTAATACTCGCCGTACACACAGGAGTGGCAATAAACTGGAACGAGGTCGAAAGCGGTTTATACAATGCATTTCTGCCGAGCAATGAAAGAGATTTATTCATCCTTCCACCTCCGAGCATCACAGTATATTGCAGCCTTTGTTAATATAAACTTTTCTTCATCATTCAATTTGCTGAGAATATAAGAATATACATGGTTATAATAAGCGAGAGTTTCATTATATAATCGTGTTGAGTCATATTCAAATAATCCAGATATTATTTCCTTGTGATTGTCACAATTTTTATTCTCTTTGAAATAATTGAATACCTTTCCATATGCCTCTAAGGCCTTCATATTATACTCGTTATTCTTCTCTCTTTCAAATTGACGTACTTTTTTATCGACCAACTGCGTACACTTCTGAGTAGCGCAATCATATTCGCGCTGTTGACGGTCAGATAAATAGGCTTTATCAATTTTTGAATCGCATTTCTGTAATTCTCTTAACTTTGAATCAAATTCCGGCTTGTTAGAAGCTTTGGATATCTGGTCAATTATCCTATTAGCATTCTTTAAGCACTCATCGTTCTGTATTATTTTTTCTTTAACAAACGCGCGTTTTTCCTGCAATTTACATTCTTGAACATCATTGAAAAGCAGACTAAGTGAATTCTCTTTAGACTTGATATACTCAATGGTTGAATTATCAAGTATGACTGCTTCAGAAAAAGCAGTCAGAACAGATGATAACTGTTGAAAATACCGCAGCTTTTCTTCTGAATTGTTTGCTGATGACGCTAAAGACCACAAAACAGAATAGAAGATATCAAATACTTCTCGATTGTCGGGATTATGAGCAAATAAATTCTGACCGATAATCAGGGCGTCGTGAGTATTTCCATCAGCGATGCAGTCTCTCATTCGATTTAGCATATATTCTCGCTTCCTTTCAAATAATATCATATTCAATTATACTGCTTAGCTTATTTCTATGCCTCCGATGTCACTCCAACACCTTAACCATATCCCCCTGACTCCTCAGCCACATATCAATTCCTTCCTCTCCCAGTGTTTCAACGCTGACGACATATACTCCGTTTTCCTCTGAGAGTATCTTGGCTGTAGGAAGTCTGTCAATAACAGCGTCTATATCCCTGCCGCTGTATGTGAATCTGACCCTGTTAAGCTTGCCGCTGTACATATACTGTACAAGTTTGCGGAACTTACCCTCCTCAAACCTATCGCTATAAGGAAGGCTAAATGTTTCATCAAGTACCTTCAAATTATTTATCCTGTCTATCCTGTAAGTCGTGGGAGACGAATCGTTAGCGACCTTGAAATCCTTGCGGACGTTCTCGTCATCGATAATGGCGGCAAGATAGAAATAGTACTCCGAAAACATTATCGCCGCAGGAATTACCTTTCTTTTTACGACCTTCCTGTCCGTTATCCTTTCATAGGATATTTCTATGTATCTGCGCTTCTTTATGGCTCCGGCTAATGTCCAGATGCTTTCAATAAGCTTTTGGTTATGCCTTGGCTGAGTATAATAGTGAAACTCATTGCTTATAAGCTCTCTGACCTGCTTGCGCTCGGAATCTGTGGTGCAAAGGGCGATAAGCTTATCTATAATGCCCTTCATTTCCTCTTGGGTAAACGCTCGGCTGTCCAAAAGGATTTTGCATACAGCCAGTATTTCACCGCTTGATAGCAGAGTCTCGCTCTTTTTCTCAAGCCGATAGCCCTTTTTCGACCTGTCATACTCGACCTTGCTGTCGTGTCCTACCGTAACGTTACCGAAATACGAGCGTATATCATCAATATCTCTTTGTATGCTTCTCTCATTCACGTTGTAATTTGCAGCCTCTTCCGGCTTTTTTACAAGAGAGCCGTTCAACAGCTTGGTGTAGATGCCAAGAACCCTTGATATCTTACCCTGACCGCTTTTATCCATTCGACCACCCCATCCTTACTTATTTCAGTCATCATACAGCGATTTCTGCCAGATTATTGATTTAATTCATACTAAAATTTGTAATTATATTATACAGAGCTACAGTGACATAAAGTGTCAATGTAAGCAAAAAGTCGACAAATACTTATGACTTTTTGCATTTTACTTAGTATGAACACAGTGTAGCATATGACGGGGCGGCAGCTGTAATCCTGATTTTACCGACAAAAACGCCCTCCGCACCGAAAATGCGGAAGGCGTTGGTTAAATGTACCTATACATCTGATTCAATCCGGTTGTCTCAATTCTCCTCGCGGGACATCTCCCAAACGTCAGAATAGGTGCAAAGAGGATCATCCGAGAGCATACACATCATCACGAAGCATTCATATGTATTTGAGATCATCAGCTCGCCCATGGAACATTCGTTGAGGATAGCGTTTATGGAATCGGTAAACTTAAGAAACCTCTGCTTGGGGTCGGGGTATTCGTCAAGCTTCTGGGAGTAGATGAAAAATTCAAGGGTGATAAGGTCGAATCTGTCGATATCGCAGTTGCCGTTCAGAATTTCAGAGATGTGCTGGCGGCTGAATCGTCTGTCACTGAAGCCGGCGGTATGCTCCGAAAGACTGAGCTTTGTAAGGTTGCCGTTTTTGTCCCTTGGAACGGTCGAGCAGAGCATTCTTTCAACATCTCCGGCGGTGATGTCTTCTGCTGTATAGGCTTTCCCTTTTTCGTTGCTCCAGTCGCTATTGTAGATATCGGCAATTACTTTCTTAGTCTCGGAGTAAAGCTTATCAAAATATTCTCTTGCGGTGACGCTGAACATCGATTGATTGTCGGCGCTTTTCATTTTGCTGAGTTGAGCCATAAGAGAGTCATCGTCGTTTATGTGGGAGTACAGATTGCGAATTGAGACGGTTCGTTCGCCGAAGATATCCTCGCGGAGCATTTCATCCGGCTTTAAGCTTTCAAACTGTTCAAGCAGCTGCGCACACTTGGGATATCCCAAACGGTTGCGTATGCAATACCAGCAGATAAGCTCGAACGGGTCCTTGGGGTTTATATCCCGCTCGCGGAGAACCTTTATAAGAAAGTAGGAAACATCCTCCTCACTCATGCCAAGACCGAAGGCGAGCAAAAATACCACCTTTCTTTTTACCGTGTCCTGAGTGAGCCAGTTTTTGGTGAGTGCGCTGAGCTTGGCTGTGGTCGGCGAAAACGAAGCCGGTGTGCTGTTGTCGTCGAACGACTCCATTATTATGCGGCGGTAGACGTTCAGCGGGATATCCCGCCAGGCACCTTCAAGCTCTGCCCGGCGGCAGATGTATCTTTTAAGATAATCCCCGAAGGAACGCTTGACAAGCCCGCTTTTCAGAGCCTCGAATATAAGCTCGGCGTCGTTATCTCCAAAAAACTCGTGATTTACCGTTTTATCAAATACTGTTTTGTCGTCGACTGTGAAATTCAGTCCATCATTATTTCTTTCGGACATAATTATTTCCTATCTATTTTGAAACAAATTTATAGCCCTTTTGGTGCGCAAGTTCTTCTGCGTCTGTACCGGGTTCGCCGTAAACCGTGATGTTGTTTACATCGGAAAATGCACTTGGGAAGATATAATTAACCGTTGCCGGAATGGTTATTTCTTTGAACTGCGAGCTGTACAAAGCGTCATCTCCGATTACTGTAACCGTATCCGGCACGGTATAGCTTTTATCGGTCTTACCCTCGGGGTATCTGAGCAGAGTTTTTACTTCCTTATCATAAAGTACACCGTCTATACTGCAGTAGTATTTGTTGTTTTTATCAACGTTTATCTGCGAAAGCTGCATAGACGAACGACAAAAGCGAATGTCTATAGATGTGACACTTGCAGGTATATCCAGCCTACGTATAGAGCTGCAGCCAAAGGAAAAGCTTCCGATTTGTTCAAGACCGTCGGGCAGTTCGACCTCGTTAAGGTTATAGCACCAAGAAAACACCTCGTCATCTATTATCTTGACGGTTTTCGGGACGGTGTACTTTGTATTCTCATTCATATTCGGATACTGCAAAAGCCTTGTCATATCCTTTGTGAAAAGTGCGCCGTAATCATCTGTTACAAAGTATTTATTATTCTTATCAACTTTAATATCGAAAAGGACGTGTGCATCCGGCATACCGAAATTTCCGCTTATATCTTTAACTGTTGAAGATATATTATATTCCATGACGTTATTATAATCCCGGAAGGACATATCTCCGACATATGTAACCCCTTCGCCGATAACTATTTTCGATACCCTTTTGCCGATATCATGCCAAGGAGCATAATTGAAATAGCTGTAATCAGGCATTTCCCCGCTTCCGCCGATATACAGCGTGCCGCTGTCGAAGCTCCAGGTTATGTCGTATCCCGGAATACTGTGGACTTCTGCGGAGGTCGGAGCGGAATCCGGCGATGAGGTCTTCTTCGGCGGAGCAACAGTATTATAATCCGGCTCAGTGCTTAGGGCTGTTGTCTTCTTTGTCGTGGGCGTTGTATTTGGCTCGGTTTTCTTCTGCGACGTCGTTGTGGGCTTTGTTGTAGTCACCTTGGGAGTCGTTGTCGCCGGCGGCGTAGTTTTGGGCTTTGTCGTAGTCACCTTGGGAGTTGTAGTCGATGGCGTAGTTTTGGGTGCAGCAGTTGTTGTGGGCTGCGGCGACGTTGCAGGTGTTGTCGCTGTCGGCGAAGAGCTTTCCGACGGCTTTGCGGCTGATTCAGCTGTCGGCGGCTGTGTCCCTACAGTCGGCGGTGAGGTTACCATCTCGGGATCTATAGTTACATTTGCATTCGCCGAAATTGGCGGGGTTCGCTCCTGTTCGGTATCGGATGTCTGCGGCGAAGTAGCGGGCGCGACATCGGATTTTGGCACGGCTGCGATGTTGCTGCGGGCATCTCCGGCTGCGTTTCTTGCGTATCCCAATGAATATCCTATAATCATAACAGACAAGAACGCCGCCGCAAGACCCGCTATCAACGGTGCTTTGCGAAGCTTTTTGGGCTTGTGTTCAGTGGGCGGAACTTCCCTACCCTCGTCGGGTTTTATAAGCTTTTGCAGGGCTTTTTTCATCTCGGTCGCCGTTGCGAATCTATCCTTTGGGTCGAACGCGCAGGCTTTGAGGATGATATCTGCCATTTCGGGGCTTGCTTCGCGCGGAGGGGTAAGCTTCTCGCCGCTGATTCTCTTCATAAACGCGGTCTGACGCTCGGATGGGCTTAGGAGCTGCTTTTCGGAATCCAGAAAAGGCAGACGGTTTTTATTGAGGAGGCGATAAAGGACTATTCCGAGCGAATATATATCCGCGCGGGAGTCATACTTTGTACTCATATAGATTTCGGGAGCCATATAGTAAGGCGTGCCGACGCACTGTGTCATGCTCAGCGAATACTCAGAAAGAACCCTTGCCGTTCCGAAATCTCCAAGCTTGTAGTTGCCGTATTCGTTTATGAAAACGTTCTCCGGCTTGATATCGCGGTGGACTATACTCTTTTTGCTCAGGACTTCGATTGCGCTGCAAATATCTATTCCGAGCTGAGCAGCCTGCTCCTCGGTGGGCGTCTTGTTGAAGAAATACTCGTTTACTGGAGTCAGCAGCTCCATTCTTATGAATATGTCCCAGCTGACTGTATCCTCAGCTTCGTAGACCTTATAATCCTCGATTCTGACGATATTCGGGCAGTTCTTAAAGGAGTCCATGGTTCGTATCTCGTTCAGGAAGCCATCGACTATCTCTTTAAAATATGTTCTGGAGCTGTCGCGATCGATACCGTCGTTTTTGCAGAGCATATCTGCCTCGGCCGGGTCGGCAGGTACGGTTATGACCTTTATCGCCGAGTAGGATGTGTAGTTGCCATCGCTTTTTGAAGCCTTGTAGACTCTGCCATATTGGCCGCTGCCGAGCAGTCGTTCTATTGACCATTCCGGCCACACCTTGGAAATGTTTTTCTCCGACATTTATTTTCCCCTCTGAATGTTTTCGGTGACGATTTATTGTAGCATATTGGTTTTGCGGGGGTGTAATCTGGGTTTTACCGTGATTGTTTATCGGATTTAGTATAGCATATTTTTTGGGGGATTTCAATGGTGGGGTGGATATTTGGGAGATTTGTAGGTGTGGCTGCTGTGGGTGTGGGTAAAAAA
>ENA-ORMR01001983-ORMR01001983.1-human-gut-metagenome-genome-assembly--contig:-NODE-1983-length-14015-cov-3.934169_pt1 | contig 14015 bp, 11 predicted proteins | sample MGYA00242107_ERZ509003 | MGnify/ENA primary metagenome ERZ509003 (study PRJEB26280, sample SAMEA2338699) | human gut metagenome | biome: human gut; feature: human-associated habitat; material: faeces... | reverse complement strand
GAAGCGGCTTCAATGGCATTCGGAGCCGACGACAACGAGGAGCGCGAAGCCGACCTCGAGGACAGGGTCTCCGCGATGAAGCACGCCTGCCGTAAGTACAACATGGACCCCGACCAGCTTGTCGACTACCTCGGGGAGTGCCGGCAGGAGCTGTCGCAGCTCTCCGGGCTGGACGGCGAGATAGAGCGGCTCTCCGAGGAGAAGCACGAGCTTGCGGGTCAGGTGAAGCGCATGGCGGAGGACATCAGCGCAAAGCGCCGGGAGGCCTCCGAGAAGCTCTCAGCGGAGATATGCGAGGTGCTGAGGTTCCTGAACATGCCGAACGTAACGCTGACATTCGATGTGCGGCCGGATAAGATCACGATAAACGGCATGGACGAGGTGGAGATACTCATTTCCGCGAACGCCGGCGAGGAGCCGAAGCCGCTCAACAAGACGGCGAGCGGCGGCGAGCTTTCCCGTGTAATGCTCGCAGTAAAGAGCGTAATGGCGGAGGGCGACGATATACCGACGATGATTTTCGACGAGGTAGACGCGGGTATAAGCGGCAGGACTGCGGCGAAGGTCGGCATAAAGCTTGCGGAGACCGCCCGGAAGCGTCAGGTGCTGTGCATAACTCATCTGGCGCAGATAGCGGCGCTTGCGCAGACCCATATGCTCATTGAAAAGCAGACCGACGACAAGCGTACCTACACGCGTATAGTTCCGCTAGACCACGATGGCAGAAAGCAGGAGCTCGCCCGCATAATGGACGGCGGACTGACCGAAAGCGGTCTGAAAGCCGCGGAGGAAATGCTCAGCAGGCAGGTGGAATAATGAATGCATGGTACATGCTGGCGGCTTATGTCGGCGCAATTCTGATTTGTCTGGCGCTTTGCGCGGTTTCGCTTGCAGTCATGATGCATGGTATAGTGAAGCAGAGAAGGCTCGGCGGAAGGCTGGCTTTTCTCATTGCGGCGGGCGCGGTAACTGCGGCGGTTCTGCTGTTCACTAATTCGCACGCGACCTACTACAGATTCAACGATTGGGCTGTTTCCGGAAGCACTGTGCAGGATATCGTAAAGCGCTACGGCGAGCCGGATATCAACATGTATACCCCGGGCAGGGGCGGCAGTCTGTGGTACTATATCTACACCGATGAAGGTCCGATAATGCCAGATCATCTTGAACATTTTTACCGTATTGGTATCGACGAAAACGGCAGAGCGGCTGAAATCAGTGATACTGTAAGAAAAGGCGGCTGAACGTGCATAAAAATGCAGTTTCCGGCGAAAATACAGTCAGCATCATATATGGAGGAAGAGCATGAAGGAGAAAATATCAGAATTCGTATATTCTCACCGTGAGGAAATGGTGGATATCATAAGGCAGCTTGTGGAGATACCGAGCGTAAAGGGAAAGCCGGAGCAGTCCGCTCCCTTCGGAGCTGAACCCCGCCTCGCCCTCGACAAAATGCTTGAAATATGCCGCGAACACGGCTTCGTGACCGGCTGTCATGACAACGTGATGGGTACAGCAGATTACGCTCCCTCCGGGAAGGTGGGACTCGGCATACTGTGCCACCTCGACGTTGTTCCGGCGGAGCCGCTCAACTGGAGCTGCCCGCCGTTCCAGCTCACCCGCCGCGATGGAAAGCTGTTCGGCAGGGGAGTTATCGACGACAAGGGACCATGCGCTGCTTCACTGATGGCGCTGTACTGCATAAAGGAGCTCGGAATCCCGCTAAAAAAGGGAGTGCGCCTGCTGTTCGGCACTGACGAAGAGAACGGCTCCGAGGATCTGGAGATCTACCGCAGCACCCACGAGCTGCCGCCGATGGTGTTCACGCCGGACGGAAGCTTCCCGGTGATAAACATTGAAAAAGGAATGATACGCGCCGATATCTTCGGAAAGTACGAGCCGGGGGTGGTTCGTTCGTTCGAGGGCGGAAGCATTCCGAATGCGGTCCCCGACAAGGCGTCAGCGGTGCTGCACGGGGTTTCATACGACGAGGTTCTCACAGCCGTTCAGGCGAACTCCACCGGGGCAGTGATCAGGGCGGAAGCCGCCGAAAACGGCGATATCACGCTGTACAGCTCCGGAAGGTCGGCGCATGCGTCTACGCCTCAGACTGGTATCAACGCTGTGACCGCGCTTATTGCACTGCTGAACAGACTCCCGCTTTCCGGCGGGGAGCGGCAGATATTCCGCGGTCTGGAGCTGATGTTCCCGTTCGGCGAGACCGACGGAAAGTCGGCAGGGCTAAAGATAGAGGACACGGAATCCGGCGCGCTGACCCTGACTTTCAGTAAGTTTGCAATGCAGAACGGAAACGTCACCGGCTGTATCGACATACGCTACCCGGTGTCGGCGGATCTCCCGGACGTTGTGGCGAAGCTTTCGGCGGCGCTTGAGAACTGCGGGCTACACTACGGGAAGAACATTGAGGAGCAGCCGCACTGCGTTCCTGAGGACAGCGAATTCGTGCAGAAGCTGCTGAAGGTCTATAGCGAGGTCGAGGGCGAGCCGGGTCACTGCATTGCCATCGGCGGCGGGACTTACGTCCACACGGTGGAAGGCGGCGTTGCATTCGGCGTAGAGCGCGGCGACACCGACTATCACATGCACGGCAACGACGAGTTCATCACCGAGGACGAACTTCTGAAAGACGCCGTACTGTTCGCCTGCGCGATAGCGGACATCTGCGGATAAAACAGCAAAAGAGCGGCTCAGCGCCGCTCTTTTGTTTACTCCGCAGGCATTTTCTTGATTCCGAACACCGCGCGAAGCAGTCCTGCGAACAGCTTCGGACTTTTCAGTACTACGATCTTCATATGTACTCCTTTCCAGTATCAGCACCTAAGCAGAAAAATGCCTATGACGATCAGCAGGAATGCGACCGCAAAGAGCAGCACCTTCAGTGAGAAGAACGATATGCACATCACCGCCCCGAAAAATGCCGCGACTGCAAGCGCAGCGCCTATCCCGCAGCGGCGTTTCCGCTTTCTGGGTCGTCTCAACAGCCTCACCCCGCTTTCCTTACTGCCTTATAGTATTCCAAAGCCGGAAAAATGGTTACAGTATTTTCGCTGAACAGCCATTGCGACAATTTGTACAAAAATTTGCACTAAATTTTGTTGAATCAGCTTATTTACAAATCGGACAAAATTACTTAAAATATTAGTATATACTTAATTTGTTCTACATGCCTGAAAGGATATAAAATGACTAAAAAATCTGTTACGATGAGCGATATCGCTAAGGTTATGAACGTCAGCACTGTGACCGTCTCAAAGGCGCTGGGCGACCGCGACGGCGTAAGCGTGGAGCTTCGCGAGAGGATAAAGCAGAAGGCTACTGAAATGGGCTACCGTGTACATGCAGGTTCCCACGGTGCGAAGGACGGCCTGACCTACAACATAGGGATAATCGTAGCGAAGCACTTCATCAGCGACGCAAGCTCGTTCTACTGGATAGTTTACCGCAACATCGTGGAGCTGCTCCAGAATCAGAACTACTACGGAATGCTCGAGGTGGTCGACAACAAGAGCATGACCGACCCCAACGCCGTCGAGGAAGTCCCCAACACCGTTCTTGACCACAAGGTCGACGGACTTATCGTGCTGGGTCAGCTCTCTGAGGACTACATCGACCGCCTGATGCAGCACAACCTTCCGACTGTATTCCTGGATTTCTACGCCAGCCGCGATGACGTTGACTCGGTGCTCTCCGACAGCTTCTACGGAGCCTACATGCTCACAAGCCACCTCATCGAAAACGGACACCGCCGCATAGGCTTCCTTGGGAGCATAAGCTCCACAAGCTCCATTCAGGACAGATACCTCGGGTATTATAAGGCGCTGCTTGAAAACCGCATTCCGCTGCGTCAGGACTGGGTAATAGCCGACCGCAGCAACGAAAGCGATATTTTCCCGGAGTTCACCCTGCCGAACGATATGCCGACCGCATTCGTCTGCAACTGCGACGAGACAGCATATAAGCTTGTCAATCAGCTCAAGGCGGCGGGCTATTCCATTCCCGACGATATCTCGGTTGTGGGCTATGATAACCACATTTACTCCACGATATGCAATCCGCGTCTGACCACGATAGACGTAAACAGCCGCGTAATGAGCACCGAGGCAGTGGACATCATACTGCACAAGATACGCGACGGAAACTACCGCCGCGGAAGAACCCTCGTCACCGGAAAGCTGGTACGCCGCGGAAGCGTCAAGAACCTCAACGAAGCATAAAAAAATCCCCCGGAACCAAAATCCGGGGGATTTTACGTTAATCCAGGAACATTCTGAGATTTTTGCTGCGTGACTGCTGACGCAGCTTCCTGAGCGCCTTCGCTTCGATCTGGCGGATACGCTCGCGGGTAACGTTGAACTGCTTCCCGACCTCCTCAAGGGTGTGCGAGCGGTCGCTTCCCACGCCGTAGCGGAATTTCAGCACGTCGCGCTCTCGGGCGGGGAGGGTATCCAGCGCCTTGTTGAGCTCATCTTTGAATACCGACTGCATAGCGCTGTCGATAGGAGCCGGAGCGTCGTCGTCAGGAATGAAGTCGCCGAGAAAGCTGTCCTCTTCCTCGCCAACCGGAGCCTCAAGCGAAACCGGATCCTGCGCGATACGCACTATCTCACGTACGCGCTCGGGGGTCATGTTGAGCTCCTGCGCGACCTCTTCAATCGTAGGCTCGTGTCCGTTCTTGTGGAGCAGCATATTCTGCGCCTTCTTTACCTTCGTGATGGTCTCCACCATGTGAACGGGAATGCGGATCGTGCGCGCCTGGTCAGCAATGGCGCGGGAAATCGACTGCCTTATCCACCATGTGGCGTAGGTGGAGAACTTGTAGCCCTTGGTGTGGTCGAACTTCTCGACTGCCTTTATCAGACCGATGTAGCCTTCCTGAATCAGGTCGAGGAACGGCATGCCTCTGCCGACGAAATGCTTTGCAATGCTGACAACAAGCCGGAGGTTTGCTTCAATAAGGCGGTCGCGGGCGTACTCGTCGCCGGCGCTGATCTTTTCTGCGAGCTGTATTTCCTCCTCGGCGGAAAGCAGCGGGATCCTGCCTATTTCCTTGAGGTGAACCTTGACCGGGTCGTCCACCGCAATGCCGTCAGACGAAAAATCCGCGTCCTCCTCGCTGTTGAAGTCGAGGGCGTTGTTGAGGTCGTCAGGCGCGATGTCGTCGACTATCTCAATGTTGTTCGCTTCGAGGTCGTCGTAAAGCTTGTTTATCTGCTCGGCGTCGATGTCCATTTCTTCAATGGCGTCGGTTATCTCCTTGGTAGAGAGCTTACCGCTCTGTTTTCCGCGTTCGAGAAGTTCGCTGATAACTTTTGCGTTGCTCATTGTTTTTCCTTTCCAGTTCTGAACGGATCTCGTGTTTCGAATATGTATATCATTCGAGGAAGTCCTTCAGCTTCTTGCTGCGGGTGGGGTGGCGGAGCTTGCGGAGCGCCTTGGTTTCGATCTGCCTGATACGCTCGCGCGTTACCTGGAACTCCTGACCTACTTCCTCAAGCGTTCTCTGTCTGCCGTCGATAAGACCGAATCTCAGTATGATCACGCGCTTCTCGCGCTCGGTCAGTGTGTCGAGTACTTCGCCGATGGTCTGCTTGAGCACGCTGTTGCATGCCTCGTCAGCAGGCGCGGGAGCGTCCTCGTCGGGAATGAAGTCGCCGAGGTGGCTGTCCTCCTCCTCGCCGATAGGGGTCTCAAGTGAAACGGGATCCTGCGCTATGCGGATAATCTCGCGAACTTTGTCAAGCGGCATGTTGAGCTTTTCCGCGATCTCGTCCTCGGTAGGCTCGTAGCCGTTAGCGTGGAGGAGCTGACTCTGCATTTTCTTGACCTTCGTGATAGTTTCGACCATGTGCACCGGAATACGGATAGTACGCGCCTGGTCTGCGATAGCACGGGTGATGGACTGTCTTATCCACCATGTAGCGTAGGTGGAGAACTTGAAGCCCTTTGTGTAGTCGAACTTGTCGACCGCCTTGATAAGTCCGAGGTTGCCTTCCTGAATAAGGTCTAGGAACTGCATGCCTCGTCTTACGTACTTCTTTGCTATACTTACTACCAGACGGAGGTTTGCCTCGCTCAGGCGCTTCTTTGCGGCGGGATCGCCGTTTGCCATGCGCTCTGCGAGCTTTATCTCCTCCTCGGTGGTGAGCAGCGGGATACGTCCTATCTCCTTGAGGTAGAGCTTTACAGAGTCGTCGGCGAGCATGCCGTCGGCGTCGTAGCTCTCGTCTGCGCTCTCGGTCTCGGCGAGGTCAATGAGGTTGTCAATGTCGAGATCCGCGGTGTAGTCGTCTACTATTTTAATGTTGAGGTTCTCAAGCTCCTCGTAGATGCCGTTGATCTGCTCTGCGTCAAAGTTGAGTTCCTCCAGTACGTCGGTTATCTCCTTTGTGGTGAGGCTGCCCTTCTGCTTGCCCTGCGCCAGCAGCTCGCGAAGAGTTGTTGCGCCGCCGTTGTTCTCTGTCATTTGTTTTTCTTCTCCTTTTGCTTCTGTGCGAACTCCAGCAGCTCGTCAACTGACATGCTGCCGGGGTCTTTATTATTTATATTCTCATGATACTCGTTGAGCACCGTGATGTAATCGTTCATAACGTCCTCGGAATGAGCGAACTGCGCGAAGTCGTTCAGAATGCCGTATATCCGCCCGACCTCCTGGGTCGTGAACGCTTCGTTGAAGAGCCCTCCGGTGAGGACTTGTCCGGCGTTGTGCTTCTGCTCCATGAACTCGAACACCCTGCGGTTGAACTCGGTGGCAAAGCCGCCCGTGAGCTTCCTGCGGATATATTCGAGCTTGTCCTGATTGTGGAACGCAAAGCAGATAAGCCCGCGCTCCGCTTTTTCCTCCCTGGGGAGCTTCGCGGATTCGGGATTTATCCGGTCTACATTGCGGGGATTTATCAGCTCGCGCTGTTCTTCCCGCGCAGATTTCTTCCTTTGTCGCGTAATTTCGCTCTCGACTGCAAAACGAACGGTCTCCGCGGGGATACGCGCAGTTTCGGCAGCCTTCGAGACATACACCGCCCGCTCAAGCGGGTTATGTATCGTCGCGAGGAATACTACGGCCTTCTTGAGGTACGCCGCGCGGTCCTCCTCCTTGTTGAGGTCGAGACCTGCGGACTGCTTGCCAAGCTCGTAGTCTATTGCGCCGCCGGAGGATTCGATAAGGTGGGCGAACGCCTCCGCGCCGAATTTCTTGATGTATTCGTCGGGGTCCTTAGCGCCGGACATCTGAAGCACCCGCGCCTTGACTCCCGCCTCGCTGAGCAGGTTGATGCCGCGGGAAGCGGCTTTCTGCCCTGGACCGTCCGCGTCGTAGGAAAGAATGACCTCAGATTTGCCCATGCGCCCGATGAGCCGCGCCTGGGTCGCGGTTATAGCGGTTCCCAGCGTAGCGACAGCGCTGTCAAACCCCGCCTGGTGCATGGATATCACGTCCATGTAGCCCTCGCAGAGTATGAAGTAGTCCGCCTTGGAGTTCTTTGCGTAGTTGAGCGCGAAAAGGTTGTCGCGCTTCTGGAAAACGTAGGTTTCCGAGCTGTTGAGGTACTTTGCCGGGGCGTTAGGGTCGAGCGCCCTTCCACCGTAGGCGATGATATTGCCGCGGGTGTCGAAAATCGGGAACATCACGCGGTTCACGAACTTGTCGTAGACGCGGTTGTTGTTCCGAACCAGCAGGGAACCCTCCACCAGCTCGTCCTCTGAGAAACCGAGGTTCCTCATATAATAGTGCAGCTTGTGGTAGTCGTTGACTGCATAGCCGATCCCGAAGTGACGTATCGTGTGCTCTGTGAGCTGCCGCCCGGTGATGTAGTTCCAGCCGTCCGCGCCCTCCGGGGAGAAAAGCTGGCGGTGGAAGAACTTCCCGGCCTCGCGGTTCATTTCGTAGAGCCGCTGGCGGCGCCTTGCGGAATCGTCGTTCCTGTCCTCCGGCATGGGAAGCCCGGCGCGCTGTGCAAGGAACCTGACGGCTTCGATGTAGTCGAGGTTCTCAATAGTGCGGATAAATGTTATCGCGTCCCCGCCCGCGCCGCAGCCGAAGCAGTAGTAGCTCTGGGTGTTCGGGTAGACGTGGAACGACGGAGTACGCTCCGAGTGGAACGGGCAGCGGCAGGAATAGGTCGCCCCTGAGCGCTTCAGCTCGACATAATTTTCAATTAGCGAAACGATCTCGTTTGCGTCTCGCACTTCCTGGAGGAAGCTTTCCGGGACTGCCATGTTCTCACCCCTGTCTGATATGTGAAATAACGCCGTTCCAGCCCTTGGGGATCGTGATCTCCTTAAAGAGGTCAACGGCGTAGTCGTCGGTCATGCCGCTGATGAAGTCCCCGACTGCGACCGGAAGCCCGAACCGCTCCGCGAGGGTAAGATACAGCTCCGGCATTTTTTCCGGCGTGTCTATAAAGTATTTGTAAAGGAACCGGACAATATACTGTGCCTTGTCCTTTTCGGCGATGGTAGGTTCTGCGCGGTAGACTTTCTCAAACATGAACGCACGCAGCTCGTCGTGAGCCTTTTTGGTAATATCGTCCATATGAATATTTTCCGCGCCGTTGTCGATGATGGAGCGCACCATCGTGGTTATCCTGGCGGATTTGGTAGCGCCGAGAACCTTCACCGGGAATTCCGGAAGGTCGTTCTGACTTAACACGCCGCCGCGGATAGCGTCCTCAATGTCGTGATTGATGTATGCGATCTTGTCGCAGAGCCTTACGACCATGCCTTCCCGCGTGAAGGGCAGGGAAGCGCCTCCGGAAGTGGAGTGCCCCTGGATCCCGTCGATGACCTCGGCGGTGAGGTTCAGCCCTCTGCCGTCCTTCTCGATGACCTGTACGACGCGCTTTCCCTGCATGTTGTGGGAGAATCCGCCGGGCATGATCTCATTCAGAGCGCGTTCGCCGTCGTGCCCGAAAGGAGTATGCCCGAGGTCGTGCCCGAGCGCGATAGCCTCGGTGAGATCCTCGTTCAGCCCGAGCGCGCGTGCAACAGTGCGGGAGATCTGGCTGACCTCCAGCGTGTGCGTGAGCCGCGTGCGGTAGTGGTCGGAGTGCGGGATAAGGAACACCTGCGTCTTGTGCTTCAGCCTGCGGAACGCCCGGCAGTGGATTATCCTGTCCCTGTCGCGCTGGAAGTCCGTGCGGATATCGTCCGGAGCCTCCGGAAGCTCGCGGCCGCGGGTGTCGGCTGCCTTGCAGGCAAATTCGCTGAGGATAAGAGCCTCGTTCTGCATGATACGTTCTCTCGGAAGCATAGCGGTTCCTTTCGCAGAATGCCAAAACGTAAAAAGGGCATAACTACCCTCATTAATATATACAGATTAAAGCTTCCTGTTCCTTTAAAAAAAACGTCAATTTGTGACATCTGCACAATAAAAAGAAAAACAATTGTGCAGAATTACTTTAAGCAAAATCAAAGTTGAGCTTCTCAATCTCCTCGACAGAAACCGCGCCATTGCACACGTCAACGAGCTTGTCAGTGAGTTTCTGCGAGTTTTCCGCGCGTATATGGAGAACGATCCGCACGTTATCCGCGAACCGCTCGTCCTCGACGCGGGCGTCGAAATCGGCGAACACCTGGGCAAGTCTGCCGTACAGCCCGTAATCCACAGTAACGGCTAGCTTGACTGCCTCGGCCATGCACTTTATCTGCGCCGCGTCAACGGCGTCCTTGGCACCCTTGGTGTAGGCGCGTACGAGCCCCCCGGCTCCGAGAAGCACGCCGCCGAAGTACCTCGTGACAACGCAGCATACGTCGGTCAGCCCCTCCTTGCGAAGCACTTCGTAAATCGGGACTCCTGCCGTGCCGCCGGGTTCGCCGTCGTCGGAGTGGCGCGCGGCGTTGTTCTCACGCAGAATATAGGCGTAGCAGTTGTGCGTAGCCTTTCGGTGCATCGCGCGTATCTCCTCAATGAACGCGACCGCCTGTTCCTCGGTCTGGACAGGGCAGAGGTAGCCGATGAATTCGGACTTCTTTTCAATGAATCTGGCTTCGCAGCGGCGCGCGATGGTCTTATATTCCATGAGTCCTCCATAAACGCAAAAACACACGCAGGAAAATCGAGCGTGTGTTTTTTACTACATTAGTACTACCTGTTACTGTGCAATTACTTGCCCATGTTGTAGCGCTTCTTGAATCTGTCAACACGTCCGCCGGAGTCAACCAGCTTCTGCTTACCTGTGAAGAACGGATGGCACTTTGAGCAGATTTCTACTCTGATGTCCTTCTTGGTAGAACGTGTCGGGATCTCATTACCGCAAGCGCATCTGATAACAGTAGCTTCGTATGCGGGATGAATACCTTCCTTCATTGATTTTCACCTCAATCCGTATATGCCAAACCCTGGTTTGCTTACCATCAGCGGTTCAGACTATGGCATAGTCATTAACAATTATATAGTATATCACAATTCTTCCGAAATTGCAATAGGTTTTTCAAAATTTTTTGAAAAAATTTCGGAAATTGTGAAACTACATCAGAAATCAGAAGCCGAGGATCTTTGTGAAGTCAGCGGAGAGCTTCTCCTGGAGAGCCACAGCGTCAGCCTTCTTAGCGCCAGTGGTGGTGTAGTAAACCTTGATCTTGGGCTCGGTGCCGGAGGGTCTGATAACAACGCTTGCGTTATCCTGGAGGAAGAAAGTGATAACATTGGACTTCGGCAGGGTGATCTGTTCAGTCTTGCCGTCAGCGGAGGTCTTTACGGAAGCTTCGTAGTCAGCGGTTGCAACTACGCTCAGACCGCCGATAGCCTTCGGACCGTTCTTTCTGAGGTCGGACATGATCTCGCTCATGCGCTCCATGCCGCTCTCGCCCTCGCAGGTGAAAGTGTCGAGCTTGTTGAAGTATACGCCGTACTCGTCGTACATTCTCTTTCTCGCCTCGATGAGGGAGATACCCTTTGTGCGGTAGAAAGCAGCCATCTCGCAGATGAGCATGGAAGCTACGACGGCGTCCTTGTCGCGTACATAGCCGCCTGCGAGGTAGCCGTAGCTCTCCTCAAAGCCGAAGATAAATCTGTCAGCCTCTCCGGCAGCTTCGAGATATCCTATCTGCTCGCCGATAAACTTGAAGCCGGTGAGGACGTTGCGCATCTCAACGCCGTAATCCTTGGCGATTTCGTCGGCAATGGCAGTGGAGACTATCGACTTTACGGCTACGGGGTTCTTGGGCATCTTGCCCAGCGCGATTCTTTCCTTGCAGATGTATTCAAGCAGCATTGCACCTACTTCGTTTCCGCTGAACAGAACATAGTTGCCGTCCTTGCCCGGAACCGCTATGCCGACTCTGTCGCAGTCGGGGTCGGTAGCTAAAAGAAGGTCGGGTTTAACGGTCTTGCAAAGCTCTAAGCCGAGGTGCAGAGCTTCCTTGATTTCGGGGTTCGGGAAGGGGCAGGTGGGGAAGTGACCGTCTGGCATTTCCTGTTCGGGGACGACGGTGACCTCGCTAACGCCGATTCTTTTAAGTATAGCCCTTACCGGCTTGTTTCCGGTGCCGTTGAGGGGGGTGTAGACAACCTTAAGTCCGCTTGTTGCGCAAACTTCGGGGTGAATCTGCTGCTTCTGAACCTCGTCGAGGTAGGCTTCTATTACATCCTGCTTGATGAACTCGATCATTCCGGACTTAATGCCTTCGTCAAAGTCGACAAGCTTTGCTCCGCCGAACATCGGAACGGCGTTGATTTTTGAAAGCACGATATCGGCGGCTTCAATGGTCATCTGGCAGCCGTCGGCACCGTATGCTTTATAGCCGTTATATTTAGAGGGGTTGTGCGAGGCTGTGCAGACGATTCCCGCCTTGCAGCCCAAAGCTCTTACCGCCCACGAAAGCATCGGGGTGGGCATAAGCTCGGAGTAGATATATGCCTTTATTCCGTTGCCTGCAAGCACCCTTGCGGCTTCCTTGGCAAAAACGTCCGACTTGATTCGCGAGTCGTATGCTATGGCGACTGCGGCGTTTTCAAATGCGCCGTTTACGTAGTCGGCAAGACCCTGAGTGGCGCGGCGGATGGTGTAGATATTCAGCCTGTAGCTTCCTGCACCGATAACTCCGCGCAGACCTCCGGTGCCGAACTCGAGGTCGCGATAGAAGCGGTCGTTTATCGCCTCGTCGTCGCCCTTTATTGATTCAAGCTCCTCGATAAGATCCTTGTCCTCGGTGGCGTTTGCAAGCCAGAGGTCGTAAAGCTCGTGGACCTTTTTAAGATTTTCTTCCTTCATAATAAATCTCCCTTCAGAATTTTATTCGTAATCTGCTGCAAAACCTGCTTTATGTGCAGCCGCAAACAGTTATTTACCATTTAATTATACCTCTTTTTTCATCTCTTGGCAAGTGGATTTTTGATAAAATTGCAAATCAAACAGAGATATTTCAGCTCGATTTTTGGTGAAAATTACTTTTCGGCGGCGACTTCTGCGTTTTTCCATATCCAAACAAGCTGATCATAAGCCTTCTGTGCCATAGCCTTATATCCCTCATCACCGGGGTGGAGATAGTCCATGCCGGGCGAGCAATACTCGTCCCTCATCTGCGATGGGTCGTCCTCACGGGCGATGGCAGACGCAAAGTCGATAACCCCGTCGAAGCCGGAATCCTCGGACATGATGAAGTCGTTTACCGTCCAGCGGATAGTCTCGTGAAGCTCAGAGTAGTAGAAATTGCCTTTTACCGGAGTCAGTGTTCCGGCGTAGACCTTTATGCCCTTTTCGTGGCAGCGGTCGATGATTGATTTATAGTCTGCTATCATGTTTTGAGAGATATCCGCCTGAGCGGTTCCTACATCGTTTATTCCAATAAGCAGAACGACATACCGCACTCCGGGAATGTTTAAAACATCCCTTTCAAGCCGCTTGACAGCGGGATCGCCGTACTCGCTGGAAAGCATATTTCCGCCTATGCCCATGTTAACTACCGAGATTTTTGAAGTTTCCGGATTGGCTTTCAGCAGGTTGTCGAGCTGATCGGTCCACGAATTATACTGATTAAAGGTGCAGCAGGCGCGGTCGGTGATGGAGTCGCCGAGGCAGACAAGGGTTTTTGTGCCGGCGCTTGCCCATGTCTGTGCGTTTACAAGATAATACCACGAGTTCATAACCTTAACTCCGCCAAAGCTTTCGTCTCCGACTCTGTCGCCCTCAACTATCCACGAGGAGGTGTTTGCGGTGCGGTGGCAGGTGATATCTCCGCCGGTGTATTCGCCTATCTTCATGGAAACGGCAATGTTATCCAAAGCCGCAAATTCAAAGCTTATCTCATCGGTGACGGCGGTCTTTCCTGGCTGTATGGTTATATCATTCTTACCGCCGAAGGTGACGACCGTATCGGTTGCGGGGTCGATGGCTGGATTTCCGGTATACAAAAGCTTGGCTATATGCACGCTTTCTATTACCAGCGGCGTTGAGCCGTATTCATTTGAAAAGGTGAGCTTTATTTTATTTCCGCCGATAGAAGCGCGTATTACCTGACGGCAGGTGTTTCCCGCAAATCCGGGATTAGTGGGTATCTGTTCGTATTCCGCAATCTGCGGAGCTGTCGCCCATATGGAAAACCAGCCGTCCTCTTCGGGGAGAATGACCTCGTTTGTCTTCTGCCCGCAGGAGGATAGAATCGCAACAAAAAGAAGGCAGGAGCAAAGAACAGCGGTAAGCTTTTTCAATCGCAACATATATATCAGTCCTTTCTATACAATTATACTATTATAGTATAGCATGGTTTTTCAAAAAAGTAAATAAGCGCAGAGGGTATGGAAGGGGTATCACGCAAAAAAATTTCGCGTAATGCAAACTATTGCAAAAAAACACTTGACATTTTGGGAATTTGCTATTATAATAGATATGCTGTCTCGGTGACGGTGTTGTCACCGACAGAAATATTGTTTTTTTATTCATTACGTGGAGAAATACCCAAGTGGTGAAGGGGCTCCCCTGCTAAGGGAGTAGGTCGGGATTTCCGGTGCGAGGGTTCAAATCCCTCTTTCTCCGCCAAAAATAAGAGTCGCCAGAGTGGCG
>ENA-ORMR01001978-ORMR01001978.1-human-gut-metagenome-genome-assembly--contig:-NODE-1978-length-14039-cov-5.364059_pt1 | contig 14039 bp, 13 predicted proteins | sample MGYA00242107_ERZ509003 | MGnify/ENA primary metagenome ERZ509003 (study PRJEB26280, sample SAMEA2338699) | human gut metagenome | biome: human gut; feature: human-associated habitat; material: faeces... | reverse complement strand
GCAAGCTGCCTGCCATTGCAGTCAGCGGTCCTTTTGGTGCAGTAAAGGAACAGTCCTCCGGTTTGTATGCCCAGACGATGGCAGAGTACGGTTTTTTGGCAATCGCTTTTGATCCCTCCTTTACAGGTGAAAGCGGCGGCATGCCCCGGTATGTGGCATCTCCCGATATCAATACCGAAGACTTTTGTGCTGCGGTAGATTTCCTGTCTGTTCAGGAAAATGTTGACCCTGACCGTATCGGCATCATCGGCATCTGCGGATGGGGCGGGATGGCAATCAAGCAACAGTTGCATCTACTATGTATGATATGACCCCTGTTAATGCCAATGGATATTTTGACAGTGAGAATACGGAAGCAGCTCGCTATGAAAAGAAAAAGGCAATGAATGTGCAGCGTACCCAGGACTATAAAAACGGAAGCTATGCTCTTGCCGGAGGCGTGGTTGACCCGCTGCCAGAAAATGCGCCTCAGTTCGTAAAGGACTATTACGCCTATTACAAGACCCCGCGTGGTTACCATCCTCGTTCTCTCAACTCCAATAACGGTTGGAATGTTACATCTTCTCTGTCATTTATGAATATGCCAATTTTGCAGTACAGCCACGAGATTCGCTCTGCGGTTCTGCTGGTACATGGGGAGGAAGCACACTCTCGCTATTTCAGCGAAACTGCCTACCAAAAGCTGGATGGCGATAACAAAGAATTGATGCTTATTCCGGGCGCAAGTCATGTCGATCTCTATGATAATATGGATATGATTCCATTTGAAAAGCTGAGGAGATTCTTTACGGAATATCTGATATGAAAAAGTTTTCTATGCTGCTCCTGTTTCTGATACTGGTATTCACATTTGCTGTATGTAGCCAACCAATCTCCAGATCGTCTCAGAACACAGAGAGCCTGGCAAGCGGCTCTGCTAATGCAGGTCAGCCAGGCGCAGAATGGACAACGGAAAGTACAGCGCAGATAAATTTATCTGATGAAAGCAAAGTGGGTGATGAGGATCAAATGAAACAGAAAAAAGAGCTAATACTGAGCATAAACGGAAACAAGATGGATGTGAGCTGGGAAGATAATGACACCGTAGAGGAGTTGATTGACCATATTCAAAATGAGAATATCATCGTGAATACAACACTTTACGGAGGATTCGAGCAGGTTGGTAGTCTTCCACGGAGTTTTTCAAGAAACGATGTCCAGACAACGACGCAGCCGGGAGATATCGTTTTATATTCCGGCAATCAGCTTGTCATATTCTTCGGCTCCAATTCGTGGAGCTATACGCGTCTGAGCCACATTGAAGGACTTTCTACTGATGAACTGACCGCATTGCTGGACAAAGACGTAGCAGTTATTGAAATAAAAACGGCTAAAATAACAATCGATCATAAGGGCTTGGGACTTTCCCAAAAATGAAAACAGAGCGTTTCGGCAGTCAGCCGGAGCGCTCTGTTTTTCCGGTGTGGGGCCACACAGGATTTGCTTGCTGCTCTGCAAGTAAATCCCGGTCAACCCACGCCGTTTTTCGCAAGTGTATCTACACTTGCTGTGCTTGCTCTTCCTCCAACAATCGCATTGACTCGAACGTTTGTTCTTGTTATAATTGGAATGAGAGATTGAAAAAAGCCTTGGAATGCAGCTAATTTTCATTGGCAAATGGCGGCACCGCCGCCTTGATTACCTATCTGCACAGCAGAGCATTGCTGTCAAGGACGCGCAGCGAGGCGAAGCCAATTCCTTGACAGATTTGCTCGGCTGTGCTACCAGCCATCCCGAAATTACGGAGGACATACGAAGATGAAAACAGACAATTTCTGCAAAGAGAACCGTCCCGAAGCAAAGAAAAAATTGCGTCTGCCCGATCAGTTGGAGCTGGTGATGGAGGATGGGACTGTGTATCGTGTACGCAGCTTCTTTGTCGCAGAGCGGCAGATGGGGGACGTGCTGGATGCCCTCTCCCTCGAAAAAGTCAATCGGGAGAACTGAATCCCGGCACATTGCCCAGTGGAATCCATAGCCGTGCTGTGGTATAATCATTGCAGATTTCTGATTGTATCACGCACTGCATTTCGGGAGGTTAAATAAGAAAATGCAGGAAAATTATATCGTTGGTATTTACGCACGGCTGAGCCGGGACGATGAGCGTGCCGGGGAATCCGTGTCCATAGAAAATCAAAAGGAAATGCTCTCCCGCTATGTGCGGGAACAGGGTTGGACGCTGTACGATTATTACTGTGATGACGGCGTTTCGGGTACGACCTTCGACCGTCCGGGACTGAACCGACTGGTGCAGGACGCCACGGATCACAAGATCAATCTTGTCCTCTGCAAAGACCTATCGCGCCTCGGTAGAGATTACATCGAAGCGGGCAAGTACACAGACTTTGTGTTTCCGTCCCTCGGCTGTCGATTCATCGCTTTGAACGACGGCGTTGACACGCTCCGCAAGAACAATGAGATGCTGGTCATTCTGAAAAATGTGATGAATGACCTCTACGCGCGGGACACCAGCAGCAAGATCAAGGCGGTGAAGCTGTCCACGTTCAAGAGCGGCAAGTATGTCGGCTGCTATGCGCCCCTCGGCTATAAGAAAAGCGAGGCGGACAAGCACGTTCTTGAGATCGATCCGGTGACGGCTCCCGTGGTGCGGCACATCTTTGACCTGCGCTTGCAGGGATATGGTTTCCGCAAGATCGCCTTGCAGCTCAACGCGGAAAAAGTCCCCGCGCCAAGGAGCTTCTATTACATGGCAGAGGGACGGGAAAATCTGCGGGGCGAAACGCCGTTCTGGAACGATGTGACCGTGAAAACCATTCTCCGCAACGAGGTTTATATCGGTCACATGGTACAGAACAAAACCGGGACGGTGTCCTACAAGAACCACAAGCAGGTCAGCAAACCGGAATCCGAGTGGATCAAGGTGGAAAACACCCATGAGCCGCTGATCTCACAGGAAACGTGGGACGCTGTTCAGCGGATGGACAACCACCCGGCGAGAGGGCGAAGCGGCAAGAACGGCACGATTGCCCTGTTCGGCGGTCTGCTGCGGTGTATGGACTGCGGCTCGTCCATGCGGTATATGCGGGACTATCGCAAAAAGGTTTCCGAGAAGGAGCCGGAGTACAAGGCGTATGTCTGCAACCGTTATGCGTCGGGCGGCAAAAATGCCTGTTCGTCCCATTACATCAACCAGAAGGTGCTGACGCAGATCGTCATGACGGACATTCGGTGCAAAGCGATGTGGGCGCAGAACAGCCGTGAGACGCTGAGAACACAGCTTTTAGCGAGGGAACAGAACGCCAGCGTGGAGCGTACCCGAACATTGCAAGTGGAGCTGACCGCCATCTGCAAACGGCTGCCGGAGCTGGATAAGCTGATCCAGTCCGCTTATGAGGATAAGGTGCTGGGGCGCATCCCGGAGAGCGTGTGCGTTAATCTCCTCAATCAGTATGAGGCCGAGCGCCGGGAAAAGCAGGAGCGCCGCAAGGAACTGACAGAACAGCTTGCCGCCCGCCTCGAAACAGAATCCTCTGTGGACGCATGGCTGGACATGATGCAGGATTACGCCCAGCTTGAGGAATTAGACCGTCCCACGCTGGTTCGCCTGATTCAGAAAATTGAGATCAGCGAACGCTATCCCGTGGACGATCACAAGGAACGCGATATTCACATCTACTACAATTTTGTCGGATATATCGAAGCATAAGCCGTCATTCTTTATTCGAGGTTGACTAATGAATGGTTTGCGAAAGATACGAGCCGCAAGGTAAAGGCCGCTTTCAAAGCGAAGTTTGCCACAGGACAGCGTATCGGCGCCTATGCTCCTATCGGGTACAGGAAACACCCGGAAATCAAAAACAAGCTGATAATCGACGAGGAAACCCGCTGGATAGTGGAGAAGATTTTTGACCTTGCTATTCATGGCAGAGGGGCGGCCAGTATCACAAGAATACTGATTGAGGAAAAGGTTCCTACGCCGGGATTTATCAACTTTCAGCGTGACGGGACTTTTGCAAACATCTATGCGGGTGCGCCGGAGGAAAAAAGCTACGCATGGACGATAGCCCAGGTCAAGAGCATTATGAAAGATGAAACCTATATCGGCCATACCATCCACTACCGGGAAACGAACATTTCCTTTAAGAACAAACGGAGGGTACGCAAGCCCCAAAGTGAATGGGTGCGGGTGGAGAACACGCAGGAGCCGATTATCAGTGAGCAGGTTTTCCGGCAGGTACAGGAGCAGATAGCAAACCGCCGCAGAAAATGCAAGGACGGTACAACACAGATTTTTTCCGGATTGGTAAAATGTGCGGATTGCGGCTGGTCGCTGTCCTATGGGGAGAACAGGCAGAACAGCAAGCCTTACGGCCATTATCATTGTAGCAAGTACGGACAGGGCACACGCCAATGCTCCATGCACTATATCCGCTATGATGTGCTTTACGCCTATGTCCTCTCCCGTCTGCAATACTGGTCGGGGCTGGTACAGCATGATGAAGAACGGCTTTTGAAGCGGCTGTTAAATGCCACTGATAAGGGACAGGCCGCCGCAAGAAAGAAGCAGGCCGCCGAACTGAAAAAGGCAGAGAAGCGGAAAGCCGAAGTCGATACCCTGTTTGCCCGGATGTATGAGGACTGGGCGGCGGGGCGTATCACAGAATACAACTTCTCTATGCTGTCCGGGAAGTACCAGAGCGAACAGGCTGAACTGGACACAAAGATTGAACAGCTTCAATCCGCTATCGCCACTGAAAGCCAGAACGCCGCAGACGCAGAAAAATGGATTGCCTTGATGAAAGAGTGCGTCAATCCAACAGAACTGACCGCCGAACTTTTGAATACGCTGATTGAAAAAATCGTTGTCCATGAAGCGGTCAAAGGTGAGGACGGAAGCCGGGAACAGGAGGTAGAAATCTTCTACCGCTTTATCGGCAAAATTGATTAAATGACACCAATATCTTTAACTATGTGATACCGGCAGCTCGCTGCCCGATATCCAGCTTCTGCCCGCGCTGTCCGTCGCGTTGGGAACGAGCATTGATTCTCTCTTCTCCCTCACGGACGAGAGCCGCTTTGCCCGCATCGACAACATGCTCTGGGACAAGAGATTCCTCACGCAGCAGGAATTTGACGAAGAGGAACGCTTTTTGCAGGAAAAGTGCCGCGAGGACAAAACGAGACCGCGCGCGACGCTGCTGCTTGCGCAGCTTTACTGCAAGCGCGCACGGGAATACAACGACCTCGCCTCACCCCTCGCCCGCCAATCGCTTGAGCTGAATCCCGACTGCAAAGAGGCACACAACGCTATTTTTGACGCCGAAAACGGCGCGTATCTCGACTGGAACGCAACGAACCACTACCGCACGATCGACTTCTACAAGAGTTTTCTTGCCGCACATCCGAACAATCACAGCGCGCATCTGTGGCTTTTGGACCTTCTCATCGCCGACCGCCGCTGCGCGGAGGCGCGCAAGGTCTTGGACCAGATGCACCGTCTGAAGCCGACCTACAACGACGATTTCTACCTTGGCCGCATTTTATTGCAGGAGGGGCACATTGATGACGCGCTCGCCCAGTGGAAAACCATGTGTGCAAGCTATCCCGACACATGGGAGGTCTACGTCATGCGTGCGAGCGAGCTCGCCAAGCTCGGATATTACGACGAAGCCATCGCGGATTATGAGAAGACGATGACTCTCATGCCGTCCCCGCGCTTCATTGACCCTGACGAGGCCATTGCGCAGATCTGCGAGATCCGCGGCGACTATGAAACAGCCATCGCCTGCTATGAAAAGGTCATCGAACTCATGCGCACCGACTGGAGCGAAATGCAGGGCGAAGCCATCGACGCCCCGCAGAGAAATATCGCACGCCTGCGCGAGAGAATGGCAAACAGCTGATTCTTCCATAAAAAAACCGCCCTGACGAAAAGTGTCAGGGCGGTTTTTCATTTTAGAAGCGTTTGCTCACATATTGAAGCGCCTGCGCGCTTCCTCCCGGAGGGACGGAACACGGCGCACAATGCGCAGCGGAATGATGAGCCCGATGCAGATGACCAGCACGGCAAGCGACCACGACGGCTGACACGCGCCAAGAAAATACCGGTCGAGACAGTATTCCACGCCGAGGGCAAGAAGCCCCACCGCGCCGATGCACATGGCAAGGGTGGAAATGCGCGATCTTCTGCCGTCGCGCAGGAAAAAGCTCAGCAAAAACACAACGATGCAGGCCCAGCCGAGCATCGGCAGCGCAAGACCCCGGAACCACCGTCCACCGTGCAGCGCAACGGAAATGATCCACACATAGATGCCGATGGCGGCAACATCCGCCGTGAGCCGGAAGAAAACCGGAATCCGGCGCGCCAGCATCGGCAGCGCAAACCAGATCCACAGCATCACCGCCGCGCCCGCAATGTAAAGAGACCATGGGTGTTCGGTCGGCAAAATAAGGTTCAGAAGCCCGCAGCAGAGCGACACCGATGCAAGCATCGCCGTGAGCAGCAGGGCGGCCGCTCGCCGCGAGGCAGGGGGAACTACAGCCGGCTTTGTCGGAAAATAGGGCAGCGCTTCCCGGTCGGGCTTCCACGCAGGCGTGCCGCAGAGCGGGCAGCTCGCCGCACCGTCTGACAGCTCCACGCCGCAGTTGACACAGTATGACATCAAATTCCTTCTTTCGTTCAGCGGTTGCTTTCCACATGCACGGGAATGCCCTTGCGCACAAGAAAGCGGAAAAAGTCGCGCTCGGTGTCTGTCTCCTCCTGCGTGCCGGCAAAGGTGATCTCCATGGTATCACCGTAACTGATGGACGCGCAGTGGCAGCGCGGCACCGTCGCCTGCCCGAGAATAACCTCCGCCCCGCGGATATACGGTGCCATCTCCGGCGGCACGGTAAAAGCGCCGGGATTGGTATAGGTGCAGGAATAGGGGCGCACACCGTGCAGACGGTAGTTGAGCGCCATGACGGGATTTTTGAGCGCGACCGGCACGAGCCGCAGCGCAAAATTCTTTGTAAAGCGGACATTCCCCGTAAACGCCGCCTGCATCTCCTGCCGGTTGATGTGCAGCTTCATATAATGGCGCACCTGCGAGACGATCTCGGGAAAGGTGTAGTCGCCAAGCGCGGGGTCGATAAAGGGGCGCACCGTGGTGATAAAGTTGCGCAGCGTTTCCGTCGGGAACCAGGCGCGCAGGTTGATTGGAACGGCCAGCGCCACGGGGCGCAGTCGATAGGGCTTCTCGCGCTTCTGCTTTTCCAGAATCACGTAGATGAGCACGGCGGAGAGATACTCCGTGATGGACGCGCCGTACTTTTTTGCTTCCGCGCGCAGCGCCTGAAGCGGTACAAAGCCCATCGTCACATGGAAGGTATAGAACGGCTCCGGCGTTCCGGTATTCTGATACGCCTTCGGCTGGCGGTGCAGCCCCAGCGCATGATGCCCCGCGTAGCGGGCGTAGGCGTCCTCCAGCTCCTCCGCGCGCGGCGGCTCGGAAAGGTCGAGCACGCCGTTCCCCGGCGGCACGTCAACGCCGGTCTGGCGCAGGTACTCGGCAAGCAACGTGCGGAAAAAGACGATCGCCCCGCCGCCGTCGGACAGCGCATGGAAGACCTCAATGGAGATGCGGCTGCGGGAATAGTAAAAGCGCACGAGCCAGCCGTTGTCCTCCTTGAACCGGACGGGCTGGCAGGGGTCGGACACATCTTCTTTCAAAAACGGCCCCGGCGCGGTATTCGGCTCAAGATAGTACCAGAATGCGCCCTTGCGGATGCGCACGGCAAAGCTCGGAAAGCGCGGCATACAGCGATCAATGGCACGCTGAAGCGCGGCGGGGTCAACGTCCCGCTCCATCAGCGCGGAGAAGCGGTAGATGGCAGAATACTCTTCCTTTTGCAGCGCGGAGTACAAAATGCCTGCATTGTCGAGCCGATACCATTTGCTGTCCGGTTTTGCCATCGTTTCCCCCTCCTTCGCGTATCAGGATCATTCGGACAGTATTGTAGCACAAAGCGCTGCGCACGACAAGAAAGATGACGATTTCCCTTTTCTTTTTTACAGAAATATGATACGCTGGAGCAAACGCAAGATCCGGAAAAATATGGGAGGCGCCTATGGAATCCAAGCTGCACATCATCAGGAAGAAAAAAAGCGATCTGGAAAATTCCCGGCTCGACCCGCTGATGCGCGCGCTCAAGGCGCTGCACAGCGCCGGCGCACCGGAAAACATGACCGCCGAAGAGCTGGAGCGCCAGCGCCGCAGTCAGGAAGTGCTCGGCAGACTGACTGCCCCGATGGCCGGCATGGACTATGAAGAATTTGCTCTCTCCGGCATGAGCGCAGCATGGACGCGCCTGAAAGCCCCCCACGGCAGCCGCCACGCGATTCTCTACTGCCACGGCGGCGGCTACACAAGCGGCAACCTTGGCTATTCGCGCGTATTGTCCTCCAAGCTCGCCCATGCGACAGGCTACGACGTGCTGAGTTTTGAATATCGCCTTGCGCCTGAATTCCCCTACCCCGCCGCTGTGGAGGACGCGCTGCGTGCGTGGGACTTTCTCATGCTGCAAGGCTACGGCGCGCGCGACATTGTCCTCGCAGGCGACAGTGCAGGCGGCAACCTTGCGCTTGTGCTTTGCAGCCGCTTGAAAGCGGCCGGCCGCCGCCTGCCCGGCGCGCTCATTCTGATGTCTCCGTGGACGGATATGACAATGTCCGGTACTTCCTACCGCGAGCGCGCGGAGATCGACCCGATGCTCACGCCCGAGTACATCGAGGCCGTTCGCCTCGCCTATGCCGCGGGACAAAACTACCGTTCGAGCGACTTATCCCCCTTGTTTGCAGATTTTGAAGGCTTCCCGCCGACGCTCATACAGGTCGGCGACCATGAGATCCTGTATTCCGATTCCGAATCGCTCTATCAGGCGATGAAGCGCGCGAACGTTCCCTGCCGCTTGCAGGTCAGCGAGGGAATGTGGCATGTTTTCCAGATGTTCCCGATGAAAAAGGCTTCGATCGCGATGGATAATGTTGCAAGATTCTTACTGGAGCAGTGATTCCCCGCAAAATACCGATAAGAACAGGAGGCTGCCCTCTTTTGCAAAGAAGGCAGTCTCCTGTTTGACCCGTGGCCGCGCAATGCACCGCGCTCTTTCTGCTCCGCCATTTTGGTGCAAAAGAAAATAAAGATTTTTGCGAAATCCACTTGACAAGCAAAATGCCCGTGCTATAATGCGAAGCAACAAGTAAAAAGCTTCAAACCTATGACGGAGAGAAGTAACCGGCGCAGATAAGCACAAAGAGAGTCCCGGGTGGTGTGATCGGGGCAGCGGACGGCTGGTGAATGGACTCCGGAGGGCGGATCGAACGGCGAACGCCAAGTAGAGACCGACGGGTATCCCACCCGTTATCCATCGGGGCGCGTATGATGGTGCGCGTAAGCGAGCGGGCGTTTTACAAAACGTCAATTTGGGTGGTATCGCAGAAGTTTGATGACTTTTGTCCCATGTGTATGGGATGAAGGTCTTTTTTCTTTATATTCCTCCTGTTCCGGCAAACCAGGACCTCATCTGCCACCCGAAATCAAATAAATTTGGAGGAAAACAAAAATGAAAAAGAAACTTGTAGTCGCTTTAATTTCAGCAGCTATGGTAACATCTATGCTCGGCGCATGCGGAAGCAACAACACATCCAGCAGCAGCGCAAGCAGCACAGCAACAAGCAGCGTAAGTGCATCTTCCGCATCTGAGGAAGACACCACAGCAGCAAGCAGCAGCGTAAGCGCATCTTCTGCATCTGAAGAGGTATCCGCAGATGCAGACCAGGAGGCAGCAGATAAAGTGGCAGCTCTGATTGACGCAATTTATGTACAGGAAAGAAATGATAACACCGACGAGCAGTGCAAAGAAGCAAAAGAGGCATGGGATGCCCTGACAGACGCACAGAAAGAACTCGTAGAAGGCGAGAACGCAGATCCGGATTACTTCGGAAGAGACACAGGTGATGCATCCAAGGATGATCCGTTAAACGGAGACGAGATCGGCGAGAATGAGCTTCTGGTTGTAAGCTTTGGTACTTCCTTCAACGACAGCCGTGCTGAGGATATCGGAGGCGTTGAGAAAGCTCTGCAGGCTGCATATCCGGACTGGTCCGTAAGACGTGCCTTCACCGCACAGATCATCATCAACCATGTACAGGCCCGCGATGACGAGAAGATCGACAACGTGGATCAGGCACTGGAAAGAGCCGTAAGCAATGGCGTGAAGAACCTGATTATCCAGCCGACTCACCTGATGCACGGAGCAGAGTACGATGAGCTGAAAGAAGCAGTAGATGGCTACAAGGATAAATTTGAGTCCGTAACCATCGCAGAGCCGCTGCTTGGCGAGGTTGGAAGTGACGCTACCGTAATCAACGAGGACAAACAGGCCGTTGCAGAAGCAATCACGGCACAGGCAGTAAAATCTGCAAATTATGACAGTCTGGATGCAGCAGCAGAGGACGGCACTGCTTTCGTATTTATGGGACATGGTACTTCCCACACTGCAAAAGTAACCTACAGCCAGATGCAGACACAGATGGATACTCTTGGATACAAAAACGTATTCATCGGAACCGTTGAGGGCGAGCCGGAAGAGACCGCTTGCGAGAACGTGATCGAGGCAGTAAAAGCAGCCGGATACAAGAAAGTAATTCTTCGTCCGCTGATGGTTGTTGCAGGTGACCACGCAAACAACGATATGGCAGGCGAGGATGAGGATTCCTGGAAGAGCCAGTTTGAGGCATCCGGTGCATTCGATGAGATCGACACTCAGATCGAAGGTCTTGGAAGAATCGATGCTGTTGAGCAGCTGTATGTACAGCACACCAAGGCAGCTATGGACGGCAACGGCGTTCAGGACGATGCTGAATAATTAGGGGTTGTATTCCGAACGTAAAATAGAGTAAAATAAGATCCGGCAGTACGGCTGAAGAGACTCAGTGTGCTGTCGGATTTTAAGTTGAGCGGATGAAAAAGATCCGCTTCAAGGTGATACAAGGAGGAAATTTATTATGAGAAAAAAATTAGCAGTTCTTTTTCTTGGAGCAGCACTGACTGTATCCATGCTCGGCGCATGTGGCGGAAAGGATGCAGCGTCATCTTCTGCATCTGCAGTATCTGCGTCTTCTGCGGCAGACGCATCTTCCGCTTCTGTACAGGATGCATCTAAGACAGAGAGCAGTACATCCACATCAGATGTTTCGGCAGAAAGCGCATCGGCAGAGGAGACTGCAGGCGAAAGCAGCGCATCAGAGCTGGAAGACGGTACGTATACGGCAGATTTCAATACAGACAGCAATATGTTCCATGTCAATGAAGCAAAAGAAGGAAAGGGTGTCCTGACGGTAAAAGACGGAAAAATGACCATCCACGTCAGCCTGGTATCCAAAAACATTGTCAATGTCTTTGTGGGAACAAAAGAAGAAGCGCAGGCAGATGGTGCAGAGCTGATCGAGCCGACCACAGATGAGGTAACGTATTCTGACGGAACCACAGATGAAGTGTACGGCTTTGATATCCCGGTAGAAAAACTGGACGAGGATTTCAATGTTGCGATCATTGGTAAAAAAGGAACCTGGTATGACCATGTAGTCAGCGTATCCAATCCGGTACCGCAGGAGTAATCCGGGAAAAAACAAAAAGATATCCACAGAAGGTGAACCATTTTGCACCGTCTGTCCACAGAAATTGTGGACAGAGAGGGGAAAAACGGTTCCCTTTGTGGATATCTTTTCTTATTTCTCCGGAAACAGTTTGCGGAACAGAAAACGGATGAAGGGTCCGCAGTATATGAGCTGCCAGAAGAAGGCAACCGGAAAATTTAAGAACGTGGTCTGGAGCCAGACAGCGACAAATTCTTTTCCGGCATTTTTAAACAGCAGCGTTGCAATAAAACTCATAATCGGACACATAATAGCAATAATCATAATGGAAATTGCCAGCGTGATTACGATCGGACGATCCTGCGGTGTTACCATGCAAAAAGCTAATTTGTGAGCCAGATGATCCACGAGGAAAAACTCGAGGATAAAAGCGGCCGGCCACATGATTATCATCTCATGAAACGCCATCAGAAAGACCTGATTTGTCATTCCGCCGATGTTCATGGAAATGTTGTAGCAGATCATGGCATAGACCATCAGAAAGGACATCATGAGGGTAAATACAACGTTTTGAAATTTTGTTTTTGGCATCGATTGTTCTCCTTTTCTTTGCAATTTTGAAAAATGGGCGCAAAAAAGACACATGTGTTGTTCGTTAACCAAGCAATGCACTTGTGCCGTTTCCAATCTGATACCAATCTTTTCTGCAATTTTTAATTTTGAACCGTCGATTATTATAACGTCTCCGGCGGCGTTTGGCAAGAGGAAATTGAGAAATTTTTTGAAAAGATAGATAAACAAGAAAATTCGATGCGTGCTGGAAGCACGGTTTGGCGAATGGTGCGGGGAACGGCACCGGCGGGAAAAAGAATGGATTGCGAAACGGGAGCGGGATTGCTACAATAGAACATAGTGAAAACAAAGAGAAAACGCAAAAGGAAATCAATATTATGTCAGAGATCAGAAAAATCGAAAACTTTGCGGCGCCGGAGCTCGACGTGTATGCGCGTCTTTCAGAACCGCAGTTATTGCACTATTATGAACCGCAGCCAGGCCTTTTTCTTGCGGAGAGTCCGCGTGTCATCGAGCGTGCGCTGGATGCCGGATATGAACCGGTTTCGTTCCTTGCCGGAAGCGCAGAGCTTGCCGCAAACGAAGCACTCTTTGCGCACTGCCCGGACGCGCAGGTCTATACAGCAGAGACGAAGGTGCTGGAACAGCTCACAGGCTTTGCCCTCACGCGCGGCATGCTCTGCGCGATGCACCGCCGCACGCTTCCGGCTATGGAGGAAATCTGCCGGAATGCCCGCCGCGTGGCGATTCTGGAAAATGTCGTGAACCCGACGAATGTCGGTGCGATTTTCCGTTCTGCCGCCGCGCTTGGCATCGATGCCGTGCTCCTCACATCAGGCTGCAGCAACCCGCTGTACCGCCGCGCCATCCGCGTGAGCATGGGAAATGTCTTCCAGGTCCCGTGGACCGTGCTGCCAGGCGGCAGTTACTGGCCGGAGCAGGGAATTGCTGCACTGCAGGAACTTGGATTTTATACTGTTGCGATGGCATTAAAAGAAGACTCCGTTCCGATGGATGATCCGTCGTTAAAAACGCATGAAAAGCTCGCCATTCTGCTCGGAACCGAGGGTGACGGACTGGCAAGTGATACGATCGCTGAAACAGATGCAACCGTGCTGATTCCGATGACACACGGTGTGGATTCACTGAACGTCGCTGCGGCGAGCGCTGTCGCATTCTGGGAGCTGGCGGGAAGAAGATAAAGATGTTCCGTCGGTACCGGAGATTAGGGAATAAAAATAGGATCAGAGATAGATTTTCGGGATGCATATTTTGATACATCCCTTTTTGAATTTACGAATTTTGAAATTCCTTCCGATACATCTGCGGCGTACATCCCACTTTGTTTCGGAACTGCCGGTTGAAGTTGGAAAGGTTGCGGAAACCATTGTCGTACGCGATTTCGGACACACTCCGCGTCGTACTGCGCAGCGCCTCGCAGGCGGCTTTGATCCGAAGCTGTGTCAGATATTCAACGGCCCCGAGTCCGAAGGTCTGCTTAAAACAGCTCATAAAATAGCTTTTGCTCAAATGCGACAGCCTGGCAAGTTCCTCTATGGTAAGCGGGTCGGCGAAGTGCTCCTGGATATAGGCGAGCACAGGCCGCAGGTTTTCAGCAGCCGCAGGCATGGCGGGACGATCGGTGCAGAGTTCCGGCGATGCGGCGAGCAGATAGAAGAAGCGGAGCAGCTCACTTTTCAGCAGAAGATCGGAGACAGCAGAGTTTTCACGGATGCAGCGGAAAATCTGATGGACGGATGCAGAAAGTGCAGTATAACCGGAATGTTCGGGTGAAATCGGTGCTTGGATGCGGCGCCGGGCGGAGAAA
>ENA-ORMR01001977-ORMR01001977.1-human-gut-metagenome-genome-assembly--contig:-NODE-1977-length-14047-cov-3.933391_pt1 | contig 14047 bp, 16 predicted proteins | sample MGYA00242107_ERZ509003 | MGnify/ENA primary metagenome ERZ509003 (study PRJEB26280, sample SAMEA2338699) | human gut metagenome | biome: human gut; feature: human-associated habitat; material: faeces... | reverse complement strand
CCCCCCCCCCCGTCTGAACAGGAGCTTATTACAAGGGTTTTCAGATGTTAGTTTTTTCATATATCCTATCCTTTCTTTGTCAATATAATTATGAGCTATTTCTTTTATTCTGTCAAGACCGTTGACTAAACTTACACCCACAGTAGTTTTGACGGTATAACCCAAGTTCACGTGAAATTTTATTCGTCTTCAAAAATCCGTCCTTTTTCTTGAAATCAATTGCTAAGTAATTTAATCCCTCTGTCGCTGCTATTTCTTCGCCAATTTTAGTCAATGTCGCAAAATTTTTGTGCGGGCTGATTACAATTGAGGTGGTAAATGTCTCTATACCCAGGGCGCGCGCTTGCCGCGCGGTCTCCTCAAGACGCATTCGAAAACACAGTTCACAGCGCGCGCCCTTCTCTGGACATTCCTCGTAGCCTTGAACATAATCAAAATATTTCTTAGGTTCGTATTCACCCTCAATCAGTTCCACGCCGAAATGTTTGCAAAGAGTTCTTTCTGCCTCAAGACGTCGTTGATATTCATTGATAGGAAAAATATTCGGGTTATAGAAGTATACTACAACCTCATAACCCGAATTCTTCAGTTCTTCTATTGGATGTGCCGAACAGATTGCACAGCACGCGTGTAAAAGTATTTTATTTACGTTCTGCTCCATTGCGTTCCAGCCATTTTTGAGCCTCTTCCATTGTGTTTAAGCCCATTTTTTTATGTTTACCGACTATCATCGCAGGAGTGCCGCTTAAACCTACTGCAAGCGCGTCTTTAATGTCCTTTTCAATTATTTCGGCAACGGCTTTGGATTTGGCATCTTGTTTAAGTTTTTTCATATCAAGCCCTAAATCTTCAGCGATTTTCAGAACTTTCTCTTCTGTATCAGGCTGTTCTGCAAAAACATGTGCTGCAAAGTCTAAATATTTACCTTGCATCATTGCGGCTTCAGCGTATCTTGCTTTCATGCAAGAGTTTTGGTGACCCGGGAACGGAAGATATTTGTTGCATTCCTGATCCAGCGGATAGTTTTTGTGAACAAATTCTACGTTAGGGTATTTTTTAGCCAAATAGTAAAGTTGAATATGCAAATATCTGCAAACAGGACAGTCAAAGTCAGAATATACATTAACCTTTACCGGTGCGTCTTTAGAGCCTAACTGGTTGCCGGAGACTAAGTAGTCTTCGATTTTAGCTTTTTTATAGAATTCAAATTCTTTATTACTTTTAACGTGCGGCGCGAAGACAAGGCTTGTGCTTGTGTAGGTTAAAATAGCGACCGCTGCAACGACAACAGCACTGAAAGCGATTGCATACGGTTTTATTTTAATCGCGTCCAAGAAGTCATTAACGCTCTGTTTGAGTGACGCCCAGAAAGAGCCCTCTTTAATTGGTCTTGTTGCAACAAGTGCAATAGCAAGGTTTATCAAATATGTAATTGCACAGAAAATACACAACTTTTTGATTTCAAAAAGGCTTACAAGTAACAGAATTACGGAAACTACGAAAGAGAAAAGTCCCAATACCGCGATATAATCAAGCGGATTTTTGAAAACTTCCATAAACTTGAAGAGTTTATGTTCTTTCAATTCCTTAGCTTTAAGCATTAAGAATACGAAAGCATACCAAAACATTCCCCAGTAAGCAAGAGGAATTCCAAAGAATTGGGATTCATTTGTGCGTGCAACGCCGTCACAGTCGATAAATTCATTTACCGAACAAATACTAGGCGCAGCATCTGCTGCAAATAAAGCGTTATAATATACCATAGCCAATTCCACGGTTACACAGAAACCTAGTGCAGCAAGGATTGCGATTATTACCGGTTTTAGCTCTTGTTTAATCATATTCTCTCCTTATAAATTAGCGATTATTTCTTTAATAAGCCCTTTAAATTTATTTTTTGCTAGGTTAGCACTTTCAATAACTTCAGAGTGTGAAAGTTTTGTTTCTCCAACGCCGGCAGCTTGGTTGGTAATACAGCTTATGCCTAAAACATTTAAGCCGCAATAATTTGCCACAATCGCCTCCGGAACCGTTGACATCCCAACCGCGTCCGCTCCCAGAAGTCCATAAGCGCGGATTTCCGCAGGTGTTTCGTAGCTAGGACCGGTTGTTGCGAGATAAACTCCCTCTTTAAGGTCTATATTAAGTTTTTGTGCGCAGGTTTTTGCAAGTTCGCGTAAATTCTTTTTATAAATTTCGCTCATATCAGGGAACCTTACGCCAAATCTGTCATCATTTCTGCCTATAAGCGGGTTCGTTCCCATAAAGTTAATATGGTCGCGGATTAGCATTAAATCAGCCGGTTTAAAGTCAGAGTTCACAGCGCCTGCCGCATTTGTAAGAATAAGCGTTTTAATCCCGAGTTCTCTAAGAACTTTTATCGGATAAGTAACCACATTTAGCGGGTGCCCTTCGTAAAAGTGAATTCTACCCTGCATCATAACGACCTTCTTTCCGTTGATTTCAGCGAAAACGAGTCGTCCTTTATGACCGGCTACGGTTGAACTTGCGAAATCCGGTATATCTGAATAATTTATCCCGACATTACAAAATTCATCAGCCAGCTCACCTAATCCGGAACCAAGTATTATTCCTATTTCCGGTTTGAAGTTATCGGTTTGTTGATTGATGAATTGAATAGTATTTTCCATAATTTTCTTTAAAATCAACCTACTAAACGGCTGTCGTCAGCTTCTGACGCTTTAACCATAATTGCGTGTTCAACAGGATTTTCTTTTTTATATTGGCTTTCGTAGCTGTCTTCAAAACTGAACTCTTCGTGCGCTTTTTTCGCTTGATTTTCGTCAACAAGTTTTTTTGCAAGTTCCGCAATTTCATAAACAAGCTGGTATCTGTTTTCAGTATTTTCATTCAAATCCCATGCTACTTTTATTATCTGTTCCATATGTAAACCTCACAACTTTAAATTATTATTTTCATATTATAATACAAAAAACTTTTTGGCAAGTGGCAAAAACCATGTTTTGTGTATAATAATTGTATGGTAAAGGATTTTAAACTGCATTTTTACGCGTGGATTGAATTAGTCATCTGGCTTGTGATTATAGGTCTTGTGCTTGGCGGAATTAAAATTCACCAATACCACAAAGCAAAAGAACTCAAAACTTACCAAATCTTCATGCCGGACGTTGACGGGATGATTGTGGGTTCTCCGGTAAAGTTTATGGGAGTCCAGGTCGGATATATCCAAAAAATACATATTGTAAACAATACGGTTTATGTAAAATTTGTTCTCACAGAAAAAGATGTTGAAATCCCTCAGGGTTCAGTTGCAACCGTTGAATTTAACGGCCTCGGAGGGTCAAAATCTCTTGAAATTACCCAGCCAACAGAAGAAACTCTCGCCTCAAATAATTTTATTGTAGTTAACGAGCCTAAACGGCTAAGTGCATCAATGACGCTTTTGAATGAAATGTTTGATAAACTGGGCGCGATAGGTGCAAGAAGTTCATTTTTCATGAATCAGTTTGCAGACGAGACCGAAAATATAACCGTAACCCCCAACGAGATAACAAACAGTTTAATCAAAATAAACACTGCGCTTGATAATATGCAGGAAAATAATCAAAAATTTAAAACAAGGATTAAGGAGTGGGAAAAATGAATTTGAAAAATGTGAAAATAATTTCAAACCCTGTTGTACTTTTAAACCTTTGCGTAATGCGCGACGAAAAAACAGACAGCCAGGGTGTTAGGATTGCCGCAAGAAAAATCACAAGATGCCTTTTGTATGAGGCCTCCCAAAACCTTCCGCTCGTAGAAAAAGAGGTTAAAACTCCAGTTGCGTCCTTCATTGCAAAAACTATCGACCCTGAAATTAATTTAATTATTTCACCGATTTTACGCGCGGGCCTGATATTTACTGATGAAGCCATCGACATTCTTCCACAAGCCTGCATACGCCATATTGGAATGTACAGGGATGAAAAAACTCTTAAACCAATCTGGTATTACAACAAAGTTCCAATGGAAGCGCAAAATCCTGAAAAGTTTTATATCTATATTACAGACCCTATGCTTGCAACCGGAAATTCGCTACTTGAAGCAATAAAACTCTATGCCGACAAAGGAATTCCGATTAAAAACATCAAATGTATCTGCATTATTGCTGCTCCGGAAGGTATTGAAAATATCCGCAAGCATTATCCTGATATAGAAATTATCACGGCTGCAGTTGATGAAAAACTCAATGAAAAAGGCTACATTGTTCCCGGGATGGGAGATGCCGGAGACAGAATTTTCAATACGTAAAAATTCTTTACAAAATTTTCTGATTTTTTAAAGTTTTTCAATTAATCTGACGTATTTTCTCATATGTGTAGAAAATAAGGAAATTTTTTAATGCCTGATTTTGATTATGAAAAACTTTTCAAAATGTTTGATTTTAATGAGATAGTTTACGGCCAAAAAGCCGCTTCTCAGACAAATCCAAAATACAGCGCACAATATACCCTCCCAAAAGGTAAAGGCTGGAGAAGTATCGCGTCGAAATTTATAATTTCCAAAAAAGATTTCATCAAAAACAATCAACATTTGGCAAAATATTTTGAAAATGAAAAGCTTTCAATTCCGGCAGGCACAAAGTTCAATGTTCCGGGTCACAAAGCCCAAAAAGGCGACACCGCAACCTCAATTGCAACAAAGTACGGAATGACAGTAAAAGAATTTTTAGAACTTAATAACATGGACAATAAAACTGCAAAAGTACTTAAGGATAAAGTATATTACGTATACGCACAGCCATCGGAAGCGTTTAAAAAGAAAATGCAGGCACCAATTCCGGAACCACAGCTTGAAATCAAACCGCCTTTAGCACCTCAGCCCGTCCCAAGCAAAGCACCTGTAATAGAAAGAACTACGCAAACAAGACCAAATAATCCAGTAAATAATTCCGTTGAAATTTCTGAAATGTCGGATGCGCAGAAAATCAAATCAGTTTCAAAAAAATCTGATGTAAGCAAGGTTACCGGAATCAGCCAGGAATTTATAAATAAACTTATTGAATTTGAAGGAGTGAAAAGAGAACTTTCAGAAGATCCTATTTCCCGTCCTATTGTCGGAATTGGACATGATTTAGCCTGCAGACCGAAAAAAGAACTGCAAAAATACAGAAAACTCAAAGCACGCGGATATAAATTATCTGACAAAGATATGTATCAGCTTTTGACAAAGGACATTCTGGAAGCCCAAAACGGATTGAAGAAAACCTTTGGCGCTAATTACAACAAGCTTACGCATGCGCAAAAAGAAGCATTAATTGATTTAATTTTTAATACAGGCGTAAGTACATTTAGAGAAAGCAAAAAGCTTATCGGACATATTAACGAAGGCTTTAAACACAAAGGCAAAAATCCTAAAAAAGCAGATGCTTGTTTTTACAATGCAGCAATGGAATTCGACCACAGAGTTGCTGGCGGAGAAGTACTTCCGGGTCTTTGCAAAAGAAGAATTAACGATATGATGATTTTCACAAACCATAAGCCCTCCCAAATGCCCCGAAAAGTCCTTGAAAAATTATATGAAAATTATGCAAAAGGTCTATATGCCGCAAGAAATAAAACCGAATATTTCAGAACAACAAACGAACTTATGGGCTGCCAGCTTGTTAAAAACAGAAGAGGTCGAATTGAAACAGCTTCCCTTTCTAAACCGACACGATGGATTAATAACAAAAGAAACATAATGACAGATGTTGTTTTAAAATAAACCTACATTGCAACGATTTGCCCAACTGTTTCGCCGTGGAGAGTGCGAATTATCATATCAGAAGAAATATCAGCCCAGTGAAGATTTTTAAGTGATTGCACCACAACATATTCACGCGCCTTCATATCGCAGTCGCTGATTTTTACGACAAAAGCCTCTTCTTTTTCAAGGTTTACAACAATACAAAGCCCGCCGGCACCGACTTTTGCAATAATATTCTTCGAATTTTGTATAATTTTTGTATCCAAACGATTTTCACCGCCGATTAAATACGGATGATTTAAAAAGGCATTTTTAATCTTTTCATAACGCGGGTTTGTGAATAAGTTCAGATAACCTCTTAACATATCCTCCAAAGGCATTGACATAATAGGAACGCCGCAGCCGTCTTTTGTCATCGGAAATCTGTGTTTGAGAGCGCAAAGCTCTGTAATTTTTTCTTTTATTTTTACTTGAAGCGGATGTTCATCTTCATAATAAGTATTTAAATCCCATCCGTTCATTTTACAAAGCCCGAGCATCATAATATGTTTTCCTGCACAATTGTTATGAAGGACGTTTTCAACTTCATTTTTTAGCAGCATTTCCTCCTGTTTGGTTTTGGATAAAGGCTTGTGAATTCCGCATTTCAAAAAGGTTTCATCAAGGCCGAGTTTGTTTAAAAGACTTTTTTCAGCTTCCAGATGGACATCTTCACCCGCATGCGACGCACAGCAGATTGCAATCTCCTGTTCCGACATATCATATTTGATATCCATGCCGTAATCTATCAAAAGACTTGCCTGCAAAGGCTTGGCACAGGAGCGCAGGTAAAACGGGTAATGTCCGGTTTCGCCGGAATATTCCAGAACTCTTTCCTTATTTGCCAGCATTCTAAAGCCGTAATGTTCTTCCTCCACAAGAGTTCCGCGCAGGTATTTTACCAGAATTTCAGGTCTCGGGTTAAACATCTTTCCTCACAATCTTCAAAAGCTGTACAAGTTTTTCTTTTAATTTTTTATTTTCGTCTTTAAGTTTTTCAACTTCTTCAGATGATTTTTCTTCCAAGTTCATATACGCTCTGCTTGCTGTAGGAGCTGAAGTATAATCCAGAATAAATCTTTTTTTCGATTCCTCCTGAAGAGTAAAAATCATTTTTGTATCATTTTTGTCAACCAAGTTCATTGAATCAAGAACCTGCGCGTACTTAAGCTGCTTGCCTTCACTGTTAATCCTGCATTGTTCGTCAAGCGCATTTTGAACCTGGTTAAAGCTGAGTTTTTTATTATGCATAAAGTACTCGCCTGTCTTAAATTTGCCGGAAATAAATCCTGCCATTGCATAAGCTTGATCAGATTCAGGACGCTCAAGATATTTTTGTTCAACACAAAACATGAAATATTTTGCGGCCTCTTCCATTGTCAAATACATGCTCAACGCAATTTCCAAAATCGAATAATCGGCATTGCAGAGATTTAAAAAACTATACATATTTGCGTCAAGTCCGCAGTTTTTTTGCATAAGTTCAGTTCTGCCGTTAAATGTCAAAACGGGTTTGTAAAGGGCAAACAAATCATCTTCTTTTGTTTCAAGGATTTTTTCGCAATTGTGTTCTTTGATGTCCTCTTTTAATTTCACATAAATCACCTGCTTAATCCAAAGCGGTAATTCCAGAAGCTTGTTCATATATAAATCGAAAATATTCTTCTTCATTCTTTAAACCTTCCCGCCGCACAGGGACGAGGCAAATTAGTTTGGCAAATTTTAATAAAAATTTCAAAAATATAATATCACACATATTCCTTAAATTCCACGCTGTTAAGATATTTAAAGCGGAAACTCCGCTCAATCTAATCGTCTGCCAGAAGGAAAAATCCCCTTTTCTTCCTATTGATTTAACTTTTAAATAATTGTAAAATAAGTTTACCGGATAGGAGAAATAGTTATGGAAAATGAAAACAAATCACATTTAGTGAAAAAGATTGTTATATTAATTCTTACTTTTATAGGATTTGTAACAACTATTAAACTGGCAATTATTTATTACAATGCAAACTTCAATCCGTACGCTTTGCCAAGTTTCTGTTCAATCAGCAACTTCATCGACTGCGACGGAATTGCAAAAACAACCGAATCCCAATTCTTTGGCATTCCGCTTGCGTATTGGGGATTGTTCTTGTATTCGTTCATTATTATGCTGCTTTTTGCAAAAAAATTGAAGGACTTCAAACTTTTAAGATTTCTGGAGGTTTTCAAAAATCCGCTTGATTACATTGCAGCGCTCGGTCTGATTTCGTTTACAATCAGCATGATACTTCTTTGTGTAAGCCTTTTTGAAATCAAAAAACTTTGCATACTCTGCGCCTTCACGTATATTCTAAACCTTTTGATAGCTCTTATCGCAGCAGACTGGCAAAACGGCGGATTTATAAAAGCCTTCAAAAACAGCGTTGCAGATTTTCTTGACGCATTAAAAATTAAAAAATACTTAATTGCATTTATCATTGTAGCGCTTGCCGCAACAGGATTTTTAAGCTGGGCAACCTTATCATACAAATTCACGCCCCAGGTAAAATCTAAAAAAGAATTCGGAGAATTCGTCAACACAAAACACAACAAATATGCCGTTTCCGGTAATGTTTTAGGTGACAAAGACGGTAAAGTAATTGTTTATGCATATACAGATTATCGTTGTCCAATATGCAGCGCATATAACATAATGATTCACAAAGCTGCAAAAGAGTTAAAGAATGTAAAGATTATTCACAAAAATCTTCCGCTTGATACAGAATGCAACAAATATCTTCAACAGCCCTTCCACGTAGGCGCATGCCAGATGGCACGATATGCTCTGGCAGCCGAAAAACAAGGAAAATTCTGGGATATAAACTCGCTTTTCTTTGAAAAACAGCCAAACACTGTGGAAGAAATTCTTAAGATTGCCGAAAAAATCGGGCTTGACACAGAAAAGCTTCAAAAAGATGCTGAAAGTTTCGAAGTTAAAAAACAAATCGAATATGATATCGAACTTGGAACAGCAAAAGGAATTAACGGCACACCGGCAACCGTTATCGGAAGTACAGTATACATGGGGATAAAACCTTACAGTGAACTCAAAAGAATTCTTATCGAAGCAGGAGCAGAAAAACGCGGATTCTAAAATCCTTCTGCATGCCTGCTGTGCAATATGTTCTTCATATCCCGTATCTTTTTTGAAAGATGCGGGATATGAAGTTGTTGTATATTTTTATAATCCAAACATTCACCCTGCAGAAGAATACCAAAAAAGACTCGACGCTCAAAGAACTTTATGCAAACATTTCGGCGTCGAACTTATTGAAGAAAAATATGAACCGGAGGAGTTTTTCGAATATGTAAAAGGATTTGAAAATGAACCTGAAAAAGGCTTACGATGTGACAAATGTTTTTCTTTGCGGCTTGAGAAAACTGCGCAAAAAGCAAAAGATTTAGGGATTAAAAATTTCACAACCTCAATTGTCATAAGCCCGCACAAAAATTTTCAAAAGCTTTCTGACATCGGCACAAAAATTGCCTCACAATATGATTTAAAATTTGAAGCGATAGATTTTAAAAAGAAAGACGGTTTTTTAAATACGAACAAAATCGCGAATTCTCTTGGGCTTTACCGGCAGAACTACTGCGGCTGCAAATTCAGCATACGAAAAAATTGATTATAATATTTTAAAAGTCCGGCTTTTTGTCATCGCCTATTTTCATGCTACAATATTTTGGGAGAGAAAATATGCACGAAATTCTTGTAAAAATTAATGACTTGTTTCAAAGCTTAGGCGTTCCGGGATTAGCCTTGAATTCGTTTATCGAAAGCTTTTTCCTTGTTCCGCCGCCGGATATTCTATTAATCTCAATGGATTTGGCAAAGCCTGAAAAATCTTTATATTATGCTACTATTTGCACTATTGCATCAGCTTTTGGCGGTGCCTTCGGATATTTTATAGGAAAATTCGGAGGGCGTCCGGTTTTTAATTTTCTTTTCAGAAATAAACACGAACAGTTCGACCACGTTGAAAAACTTTATGAACAATACGGGTCTATGGCAGTATTTTTTTCCGCTTTTACGCCAATCCCATACAAAATCTTCACAATCGCAAGCGGAATTTTAAATATGAATTTCTGGAAATTCATGCTGGCAAGTTTTCTCGGCAGAGGAATGCGCTTTTATCTTGTAAGCATTGTACTCATGCTTTTTGGCCCCATGATTAAACAATATATAGAATGGGTTATTTTGGCTGTTACGGTTCTAATTATACTTTTCTTTGTAATCCTTTATAAAAAAAGACACATGTTTAAAAATACAAATAATTAATTTCATATATTTATATTAGTGTATATTTTTGAAAATGGGTATATAATATAATAAATCAATTTGTCCTATCAGATTGATTTTATTAAAAAAATCATTATAATTAGGAAAAGGATGATTAAGATGAATAAAAAATCAGTACTATTACTGGCAGCAATGATTGTTTTGGCGACAGCAGGAACGTCTTTTGCAGCAAAGCCCGGCAATGTAATAAGCAAGGAAACAATCCCGACACAGAAAGAACTTGTCCCTCCTGTTAACACTACGGCGATTGAATATGACCCTGGTTTATACCCGAAACCAAACCTAAACCATGCCGTTCAAAATTATAAAAAGGCGAATTACACCGGAGCCGCTCAGGAACTTTTCGCATACTTAGAAAAAAATCCAAAAGATGCAAAAGCTTTCTATTATCTGGCAATGACGCTGGCTAATCTCGGTGATTCAGATGGTGCGATTGAAGCTTACGAAAAAGTTATAACTCTAAACCCCGGTGAAGGGCTTATGACTCTTGCCGCAAAAGGCAGAGATTGTATGACAGGCGGTCCTCTCTGCGCTGCAACAGCAGCTATTATGCAGGATGAAGAACCCGATCCGCTTGATGAATTTATTAATGCACCATATGGTGACGGTTTCTCACCGGAATTAAAAGATCAGATGAAGTTGAAAGAACTTGAAAATATACAGAAAAATATTAACAGAAAGCCGGAACTTCCACCCGAAGATGTTCAACAGATTAAAGAGTTTGATAAAGAACATTCAGGTTATGAAATCACAGGCGAAAAAATTGCACTCGCTGACGGTAATGTTTCAAACGACGAAATTGTTTCAGCTATAAATACGCTGAGGCAGGCAGGTATGACTGTTTCAATCCAGCCTTCCGCACCGTCGGCTTATCATAATCCGCAGATGGCGCAAATGAGCATGATGCTCGGGAACAATCAAAATAATAATAATGATCCTATGACACAAATGCTTCCCTACATGATGCAGGCCGGAACACAAGACGGAGCTCAAAATGTCGACCCGCAGGTTATTCAGGCAATGATGATGAGTTCAATGATGAATAATTTAGACTTTAATACTTCAAATGACAAATAATTTGTTTTACAATTATGAAAAAGCTAAAAATATTCTTTTGACATTCGCCGTTGATGACGAATGTCAAAGTTTTTTTGAAAAAAATAATTTTCCTCTTGAACTTGCATACTGCAAACTTTTAACAGGAAAATTGATTGAAGCAGAAAAACTCTTCACCGGAATTCAGGAACGCGAACCCCGCGCAAGATGGGGGAAAATAATCTCAAAAATTCTTCTTGAAAAACAAACACCTTATCCTACTTATTTTGATATCAGAAATTTTCTTGAAATAGATTTAAATCTTTTAATCAATTACGAAAAAGGTGAGTTTGTTGAGGAAATTATCAAATACGCTGACATGTTTTCTTCTGTAAATCCTGAAACGCACAAATATATCGGGCGTGTCTTTTGGAACAACGAGCTTTATTCCTACGGCAAATTTTACCTGGAAAGAGCAAAAAATTACTTTTACCAGGACCCGGAACTTCACGTTTTACTCGCCATGGTTTACGAGGCTGAAGGGCGCCGCCAAAAAGCTCTGAATTCAATTGAAAATTGCTTAAAAATTTTACCGGATTACTTTCCTGCAAAAAATTTAAAAAGAAAATTAACCGGAAATTGATAAAAAAAAATCTTTGTGCTACACTGGTAGCGCAATATTTTATAAAACCCCGAGGAGAAGAAAAAGATGATTATTATAATGGAGCGCACAGCCACCAAAGTAAATGTACAAAAAGTTTTGGATTTACTTAAAGAAAACGGCTTCAAAGTAAGATGCAACGAAGGTGAAGTTCACACTGTAATCGATGCATTAGGCGACAAAACAACAATTACGCCCGGAAGAATTTCTGCATTTGAAGGTGTTAAAGAAGTTAAAGTCATAAGAGAACCTTACAGACTTGCTTCTCGTGACAGCCAGAACGAGGATACTGTAATTGAATTTCCGAACGGAGTTAAAATCGGCGGAAACAACAAACCTGTGTCAATGGTTGGGCCTTGTTCGGTTGAAGAAGATTATGACGGACTTTTAAAAGTTGCTTTTGCGGCAAAGGAAATGGGATGCGAATTTTTGCGCGGCGGCGCTTTCAAACCGAGAACTTCCCCATACGATTTTCAGGGATATGGAGAAAAAGCGCTGAAATATCTAAAACGTGCAAGTGATGAAACAGGGCTGTTAACTGTTTCTGAAGTAATGGACGCTTCAGATTTAGATATGATGTGCGATTACGTTGACGTTTTACAAATTGGTGCCAGAAATGTTCAGAACTTCAAGCTTTTACAGGCTGTAGGCCGCTCTAACAAACCTGTAATTTTGAAACGCGGTCTTGCAAGCACAATAAGAGAATTTTTGCTTGCTGCCGAGCACATTATGTATCAGGGAAACCGAAATGTAATCCTTTGCGAACGAGGTATTAGAAGTTTTGACAGCGCATTCACAAGAAACGTAATGGACATAGCTTCAATTCCGGTAATCAAGAAGTACTCACATCTTCCGATTATTGTTGACCCGAGCCACGGCACAGGCCAGAGATATTTGATTGAACCTCTGGCAAAAGCAGGGCTTGTTGTCGGAGCAGACGGGATAATGATAGAAGTTCATCACGACCCTGAAAACGCACTTTCTGACGGAAAACAAAGTCTTCCAATCCCGATGTTTAAAGATGTTATGACAAGGCTGAACAAATTCAGCGAAAGTCTTCACTATGAACAAAACTGTCTGAGTGCTAATGTTAATTAGGTTTATAAACAAAAAAAGCCGGGTTAATACCGGCTTTTTTGTTTACAGGAATAATTCGCTCACTCTTTTGCCTGATATCCGAAAATTACCAAGGATAAATTTTTACCTCGGAAGATTATTAAAATAACTCTTGTCTGTCAATGCGTAATAAGTACAAGCAATTCCATTAAACTGCTCTGTGGAAGTTGTTGAGCAATACCTGCTTTTATCCGCATATTGGGTATCTGGAGCCCCCATCGGAAGTATACGACCATCATTCATGAGCTGAAAAGTAAAAAGATCATGCCCCCATCTATTAGGATTTTTTAAGTAACCGTTTACATCAACAGTCATAAGACTCGTAGAATATTCAATAAGTATCAAGCTTCCATCCATTAATACGAATTGGCCGTCATCGAATAAAGATAAACGTTTTATCGAATTTCCGCTGTAAGTCCTGTATTTTTTAAAATTACGTTCATTATCCATAGTTCCGTTTCCAGAATATGGAATACAGGCTTTATCAATTTGCGCACCAATGCCACAGTCACGTAAAACATTAAAATATGGCATTATTATGTCTTTAAATTTCAGATACGATCCGCCATTATATAAAATTTGATGAGTTAACCTTTCCCCGTGTTCAGCCTGATACATCTCAAAAGCCTGTTGAATAACTGAATAGTTTTTCTTCAAAGCAGTTTCTAAAGCTTTATTTTGGTTACGGCTAATCAACGAAGGGAGAGTCATTGCAGCGAGAATTCCTATTATGCCAAGTGTTGTCAATACTTCCGCAAGTGTGAATGAAGCTTTTGGAGATAAAAATTGCTTACTCGAGGCTTTAGACAACAAGGCTAAAAACCTTACAGGAGCGTTATTTTTGGGTGCCCCCCCCCCCCGAAAATCCAATCATAGTCTGTTGTTTCATACTTTTAGCTCCTTATTTATGTAATTAAAATGTGCAGCTTTGACTGCACATTTTAAATTATATCAAATTTCAAAAATTTTACAATAGGAATTAATAATCTCCTACAACAGAATCCTCATCATCTTTTAAAGAAGATAAGTCGTCACTATATTGTGCATCAAAACCTTCGGGCATTAATTCGTTGTCAGGCCAAACTGTATCTTCATCAAAACGGCACGCATGAAGATTTACGGAAGCTGACAGGTCAGAATTGCTTAAATCGCTTTCTGAAAAA
>ENA-ORMR01001971-ORMR01001971.1-human-gut-metagenome-genome-assembly--contig:-NODE-1971-length-14121-cov-2.618939_pt1 | contig 14121 bp, 14 predicted proteins | sample MGYA00242107_ERZ509003 | MGnify/ENA primary metagenome ERZ509003 (study PRJEB26280, sample SAMEA2338699) | human gut metagenome | biome: human gut; feature: human-associated habitat; material: faeces... | reverse complement strand
TCGTTGGCGTTTTCGATTAAGCAATCAATTTTGTTTATCATTATTATTTTCTTTTTCTTCCAGTTGTTTAATTTTCTTTTCGAGTTCGTCGTCCTGGTATTTAATCCTGTTGTGTTTCATACCGCGCAAAATTCTTGTGAACGTTGCCGCAATTGTTTTGATATCAAGAAGAGTAAGCGGACTGTCGGAGAGCTGACCATCGGTAATTCTATCCATAATAATTTTGTCGATAACAGCTTCCATTTCCTCTTGTGTCGGATTATCAAGCGAACGCACAGCAGATTCCACAGCGTCTGCAAGCATAAGGATTGCGGTTTCTTTGGTGTTTGGTTTCGGACCTGTGTAGCGGAATTGTTCTTCCTTAACGTTTTCCGCGCCCTCTTCTTTTATCGCCTGATTATAGAAGTAGCTTGCCAAACCCTGACCGTGGTGCTGTGTAATAAAGTTTTGAATTGCCTGTGGAAGAGAGTATTCTTTTGCAAGTTCAATACCGTCTTTCGGGTGCGCCGTAATAATCATTTTACTGATACGCGGCGTGAAATTATTATGCGGGTTTTCGATTTTGAAATAAGATTGGTTTTCAACGAAAAACAGCGGACGTTTCAACTTACCGATATCGTGATAAAGTGAGCCTACACGTGCAAGAACCGGGTTAGCGCCGATTGCCTCTGCTGCGGCTTCACAAAGATTTGCTACCATTAAGCTGTGATGATATGTTCCCGGAGCGTCAAATTGAAGACGTCTTAAAAGCGGCTGGTTCGCATCTCCCAATTCAGAAAGCCCGTACGGCGTAATAATTTTGAAAGTGCTTTCAAATAACGGCAGGGTTCCAAGAACGATAATGGAGCTTAAAACGCCGTTAATCATCAAGCAAACTATATTTTTCAAGATTAGATAGCTGCTTACATCAATCAGACATTTTTCGAGTAAGAAAATACTAACAGCAATCAAAACGCCGGCAACGGATACGAAAAATCCGACTTTCAGTAAATCCATACGTTTTGAGTAACGAATTTTAGAAATCGCGATTGTGGAAATCATTGTTAATAAAATGAATGTGCACAAGAACGGTGAATTATATTGAAAACCGATAGTTAATATTGTTAAAAGTACAGTACCGGCAACGAAAGCAATTCTCGGAGTAGTAAAGATTGCGAGAATAAATACATACGCCGGGATAGGCAAAATGTAAGGTGAAGCGCCTGACGGTAAAAGCATTGCGATAACAACAACGAGAGTTGAAAGCGACGCAGAAACCGAAAGATATCTAGGTTCAAGGAACTCTTTTTCAAAGAACTTCATATAAGCGAGGTAAATCATTGTACCCAGCGCAACGATAATAAACATAGCAACAAGCCCCGGGAAATTGAGTTCATAAACGTTGTAGCCCGCCTGACGCAGAGCGTCGCGTTTAAGTTTGGTAACGGGTTCGCCTTTATAAACGATTAAATCGCCCTTTTGGAACTTCATTTCGTAAGGTTTAACTGTGCTTTGCGCATTTTGGCGAGCGATATTGGTTGCGAACTCATCAACAACGAGGTTCGGAACAATTACCTGCTCCAAAAGCGCCGTAATTATTGAAATTTGGCGTTTAGAAATATCTTTTACCAAATTTTTCTTAATAATTTTTTCAACATCATTTTCAGCGAAATCGTTTTCCGTGATACCGACTTCCAAAACCTTTTCCAAAGTTTGGTTAGCTTTAGCGAAAGCCTCGCTCAAACTTTCACTGTCGGACTTCAAGAGGAAATCAAGTACAAAATCTTTTCTTGAGTTCGGCAGGTCAAAAAAGACTTCCAATTTTTCACGTTTTTGGCTGTCAGGGATGTCTTCAAGCCTTATATTTTCAATAGAATTTTGCAGTGTGCTGAAATTAATTCTGACGAAGTTATCTTCTGTTTGAGTTAAAATTGGTTCAACTTTGCCGGCAGCTTCTTTTTTCAAAAGCTCGGTTCTGCGCGTATCAATAACGGTAAGCGTTTTTTGCGCATAAATATCTTTTTGGCTGATACCGTTTTTGACGGTATTTTGGAAAAAGAAATTTTGAGATGAAATAAGTGCTGTTAAGATAATAGTGAAAACGAAGAATGAAAAGGCTTTAACAAATGATTGCGAGTGTATAAAGCCCGTAAATTTTTCTAAATATAATTTAATATCCATAAGTTACCTATGTTTTTTACTTATCAAATTATAATATATTATAAAAATTTTTCAAGGGCGCTGAATTTCAATGGATTAATCCGGAACATACTTAAACAAATCGTTAGGAGTACAATCCAAAACATAGCATAAGCGATTTAATGTAGAAAACTCTATTCCAGTAGTTTCGTCATGGTACAGTTTATAGACAGTATTGTACGCTACGCCGGCTAGCCTTGCTGTTTCTGCTATAGACATTTTTCTCATTCCTATTAATACCGAAACGTTATTTTTAATCATAATTTAATCTTATAACGTTATGTCATATAAGTTGACATTTTTCATTATACAGAGTAATATTTCTGTATAGGTTATAATTTTAGAAACATATTTTAACATTGAGGGTATGTGGTATGAAAAATATCTTTAGGCTTTTATTGATTTTATTAGTATTTTCGCAGGCGACGTTCGCGGATGTTCGCACACCGGTCGAGCTGGTAAGGATTTCCGACGGCGACACCGTCGTCGCACGGATTGACAAAAATGAATTCAAAATTAGACTTATCGGCATCGACTGCTACGAAACCGCCAAAATTAACAGAGCTTACAAACAGGCTTACCAAAATAATTTGTCAATCGACGAAGTCGTTAACAAGGGCTTAAATTCAAAACGCTACCTCGAAGAATTGTACGCGCAAAATAAAAACTCCAAAACCACAATAGAATTCAAAGGACTTGATATCTATAACAGGGTTTTAGGAGTTCTTTATTTTGACAAACTAAACGTCAACGAAAACTTGAAACTGCACGGCGGGTGCATGATGTATTAATTTATTCTATAGTTTTCAGTTTTATAAAGTTTGTGGTCTGACCCGGTACGTACGGAACCACGCCCGTCAGGATTACCTGGTCGCCTTTCTTCATATCAAATTTCTCAACCAAAAGCTCGTTCAGGGCTTTCAATGTCGTCATACTGATTTCCTGCTGCCAATCATATCTATACGGAACTACGTCACGGCAAAGGTTCATTTGACGGCATACCGTTTCACTCTTCGCAAGAGCATATATCGGAACGCTTGGCTTTGATTTACTCAAAAGCGCAGGCGTATAGCCGTTTGTCGTAAACGCAACAATCGCTTTTATCGGCAAAGTTTCAAGCATTGTAACCATTGCGTGGCACATCGCAAACGCCTCTTGATTGTCAAATTCTTCCATTTTTCTTGAGAAATAATTGTGGCGGATAACATTGTTTTCTTCAAGATTTTTAGAAATTTTTGACATCATCTTAACAGCCTCAACAGGGTATTTACCCACTGCGGTTTCGCCCGAAAGCATTATCGCATCCGCGCCGTCAAGAATTGCATTCGCAACGTCAGAAGTTTCCGCACGCGTCGGAATAGGCTGTTCTATCATAGTTTCAAGCATTTGGGTCGCTACGATTACAACCTTATTTTTCGCGTTGCACTCTTTGATTAACCTTTTTTGTACTGCCGGAACTTTTTCCGCTGAAATCTCAATACCCAAATCGCCGCGCGCTACCATTATTCCGTCTGAATTTTTGATAATTTCGTCAATGTTATCAAGCGCCTCCGGCTTTTCAATCTTTGAAATCAATGGAATATGACCGCCATACATTTCCATACAGTGTTTTGCTTTCAACACGTCTTCCCCTGTTCTCACAAAAGAAAGCGCCAAATAATCAACGCCCCATTCTAGCGCAAGTTTAATATATGAAATATCTTTTTTGGTAATCGCAGATAAGCTCGCCGTACGTCCGGGAAGGTTTAAACCTTTGTTAGCCTTAAGCAAACCACCGCGCACGACAGATGCTGTGATTACGGTGCCGTCGGTATTATTAACGCGAAGTTCAAGTTTTCCGTCGTCAAGATAAATCGTGTCGCCGGACTTAACATCACGCGCAATACCCTCATAATCAACAGGAATAATATTATCTTTATATTCAGCCGCGTGACGAAGTTGGACAAGTTTGCCCTCGACAAGCTCTATTGGCTCCTCAAGTTTTGCAACCCTGATTTTCGGTCCCTGCAAGTCAAGCAGAATGGCTGTGTTTGTACCAAGTTTTCCCGCAACTTTTCTAACCATATCAATGGTTTCCTTGTGCGCGTCCGGCGTTGAGTGAGATGAATTTACACGAAACATACTCACGCCCGCATTTATTAATTCTTCTATTTTTTGTTCGTTATTGACCGCAGGCCCTAACGTTGCTACTATTTTTATTCCGCTGGATTTTAACATTGTTTTTCCCTCTTTTTCCCAATATTATCATAAGAACATTGCAGCGCAATAGGATTTGTGGTAATATTGCTATGTTGATAAGGAGTTAATTAAATGAAACTAGACAAAAGTTTGACAACACTAGGCGTCAGCGCACTTATTGGCGCAAGTTTATTATGCAGCGGATTTCGTTTCCCGTTCTTTCAAAAGGCTGAAAAACCAGCCGTTACAGTATCACAAGGTTACGAAAGCGTCAAAGATTCAGTGTGGTGTGTAACATTCCAGCTTGTTTGGAACGATTTAATGGATAAATTCACACACGGCAAACCTGTTCAACTAGCAGGCGGAAACCCTCCGATTGCCGATGAATTAAACAAAAAACTCTACACTGCGGACGTACTTTCCCCAGAGTCTTATTACAAAAAACAAGGTGAAATCAGCCCGAAACTTAAAAAAGAAATTGAAAAAGCAATCTATAAAAAATTCAAAGAAACCAGCGACGTCCTTGATATGATTGACTGGAACGTTAAAGACGGATATCTTTTCTACGCAATGCTGAAAAAAGATTTCACGTTCCTAAACCCGTTTAACGTTCTTGCGGCTGCGCCGTTTGCGGGTTCTGCCGAAAACGTTAAATACTTCGGTATCAATAAAGACACAGACAAAAAAATCAGAGATAACGTCGAAGTCCTTTACTACAACGGTGACGAATACGCGGTAAAACTTCTGACAAACGAAAATGAAGAAGTAATTCTTTTAAAATCTGACAAAGAGGGCGATTTTACAGAGCTTTATGACTATGTAACAAAAATTTCCAAGCCTGAAAAACTTGCTCACTCGGACACCTTGAAAGTTCCAAATATTGATATTGACAAAACAATTTCTTATGACGAGCTTTGCGAAAAACGAATTATTGGAACAGAATACAAAATTACAAAAGCGCTTCAAACAATCAAGTTCAAAATGGACAACAAGGGCGGAACCCTTAAAAGCGAAGCCGTAATCGGCATAATGAGAATGTCACTAGCGCCTGATATGAGCCGTCATTTTGACTTCGACCAGCCGTTTGTAATGTTCCTCAAGGAAAAAGGCAAAGACAAACCGTATTTTGCGGCACGTGTAGAAAATACAGAATTTTTAGTTAAGGAGTAAGCTATGAATTTCAAAGATTATCAAGTAATTATAGTAGGTTTACTAATCGCAGCAGGTGCTGTGCTTTCAACAACAATCCTCGCAAAATCTGTTGTTGAGTTTCAAAAACTTCAAAACCAGACAATTCGTGTAACAGGTTCTGCGAGCCAAAACGTTACATCAGATTTTGCAACGCTTTCACTTCGTATCGCGACCAGAACCCCTGATATGAGAAGCGGTTACGCAAAACTTGACAACGATGTAAAAGCTATAAAATCATTCCTCACAGAAAACGGAATGGATGAAAAAGACATTGAAGTTGGCACAATCGACAGTTACGAATACTACCGCAGAAACGGCGCGTATTCTTCAAACGAAATTGAAGGATACAATCTTTCTCAATTCGTAAAAGTTTCTTCAAAAGACATTCAAAAAATTAAAGAGGTTTCAACCAAAACCGATGTGCTTATCAACAAAAACATCAATGTAACCTCAAACAATGTTGAATATTTTGTTTCAAACCTTGATGATATAAAAGTTAAGATGGTCGGCGAAGCAACCAAAAACGCAAAAGCGCGTGCAGAAAGTATGGTTGCCGGCACAAATGGCAAAATCGGAACAATGAACAGCGCAAGAATGGGCGTTTTCCAAATCGTTCCGGTAAATTCAACTGATGTTTCCGACTACGGAATTAATGATACATCTTCAATTGAGAAAAAAGTTATCTCAACTGTAAACGTAACTTTTAATGTCAAATAGTATGGAAAAGAAACTTGCAAAAATTAAAGAAAAATGTCTGACCTGCGAGAAGTGCAACCTTTGCGCAACGCGTACCAACGTTGTTTTTGCAGACGGAATACCAAACCACAAACTCGTCCTAATCGGCGAGGCGCCGGGGTATTGGGAAGATCAGAAAGGAAAACCTTTTGTTGGCAAAGCGGGTCAGCTTTTGGATAAAATTTTTGCATCTGTGGGTTTGTCGCGCGAACGCGATGTTTATATCTGCAACACGATTAAATGCCGTCCGCCTGATAACAGAAACCCTCTTCCCGAAGAAAAAGAGGCGTGCCGTGAGTATTTAGACGCACAGCTTGAAATTCTTCAGCCAAAAATTATTCTGCTCTGCGGAGGCGTTGCACTTAGTTCAATGCTTCCGCTGCAAAGCGGAATAACAAAAGTTCGCGGCAAATGGTTTGACGGTCCTTACGGGTCAAAAATGATGCCAATTTTTCACCCCTCCTATCTTCTGCGCAACGATTCACGCGAAAAAGGCAGCCCTAAATGGCTTATGTGGCAGGATATTCAGGAAATTAAAAAGCAATACGACCTCTTAGACAGCGAAGTCGCGGGTTGACCTGCGAGAGCGGGGCAAGCAGGCGACGGAGAACTGCTTTATTCCTTAATTTTGCTTTTTAAATTAGCCTTAACATCCGCAAGAGGTCCGTTATTAGGCGATTTTACAGTGTGAAAATAGTTTTTTGCATAAACAAACGGAAACTTAGCAAGCCAGGTTGATTTCATTAAAATTCCGGCTACATCCGCACCGTGGTTAAGTACAAGTTCATCAATAGTCTGTTCGTACGCAGGAGAAATTGATGAAAAAACTTTTATAAAATAATCGCCCGCACTTACTACACCATAACCCGCAGACGGAACCGGGTTTGAAATTAATTCGGTAACTTTAAAGTTTTCATTTTCTCTGATTGTACGAATATCTGACGGCAACTCAAATTCGCCGCCCGCAATCTGTTCGATTTCGTACCACTTTCCGTCATATTGAATTTTCATAATATTAGGTTTCGGCATATAAATATCATCAACAACAGGTTCCAAAATTACTCTGCCGTCAAAGCCGATTAACCCGTATTTGTAATTTTTTCCGACCAAAAACATTCTTCCGTATAGTAAATCTATAGAAGAATATTTATGCTCAACAACAGCATTCCCCTTATCGTCATAAAGTCCGTAAACACCGCCGCTGCCAAATTTCACAAACCTGCCGACAATTCTTTCGGCTGTTTTATATTTAGGTTTAATAAGGTATTCCCCGTTATTATCCATTAACCCGAAATTTGAACCCTTTTGAATAATCCAGGCACCCTCGCCGACACGAATTAATTTTTTATAATCCGCGTCAGTCACAACCGTACCCTCAAGCGTTTTCAAACCAAATTTTCCACGCTCGCTGTAAGTCGTAACACTGTTTCCCGCCGCAAACACAGCGTTGTTCAACAAAACCAAAAATAATAATGTTAAAAATACCTTTTTCATAATAAAATCATAGCATAAAAAAATTTATGGTATAATTTTGTTATGAATAGAGAGAAGTTAAAATTAATTTTAGTTATAGCCGGAAGCCTGCTTGGAGCGTGGTTTTTATTCTATTTGCTCCTGCTCCCGAAATTTATCGCGTCAGATTTTACAATAAATGCGGTGAAAAATATTGTTAATAAACAGACAGGTTTGAGCCTGACGCTCGAAAAACCCGTTTTAAAAACACACTTTTCACCAAAAATCGGGTTTACACTTGATAATTTGGAATTAAAAAAGGATGATAAAGCCCTAATTAATGTCAAAGGTTTGGACACGCAAATTGGCTTTGGCAAAATTTTAGCACGCGAAATTACTCTTGATACATTTACAATCAAAAGGCTTTTCGTAGACGGTAACAATACCCTTGAGCTCGTTCCTGCGCTTGACACAACACAGCCGGCGCCGGAAACGGATTGGAAATTTGATATTTCAAAAGCAAAACTCGGTATTGACGACGGACTTATTAAATATAACAAGTCCAAAGTTCTTCTTACAACGCTGGTTGACGGTCAAAATATTGAGATTAACGCAAAATCTGACAACGTACTCGTTGCGGATATTTTTGAACTTGTAAATTCAAACCTTTTCATCCCTAACGGCAGCGAAATGCTTGCACCGCTTGTAAACCCTGCCGGTGCGGTTTCTATGGATATACACCTTAACAACAACGGCATAAGCGGTAAAGTAAATATGAAAAATGCAAAAGCCTGCGTCAAAGATTTATCAAAACTTCCGCTTGTAATGCCAAAGGGTACAATTTCCATCATGCCTGACAAAATGGTCTTCTCAAATTTTGAGGGCTACTACGGCAAAAATAAATCCAATAAAATCAAAATTGACGGCACGATTAAGGATTACTACAAAACCTTTGATTCAGATATCACGATTGACACGGTGGCAACAAACGAATTTCTTTCAGACTACCTCGCAAGCCTAATGGGCGGAACCGCAATAAAAATTTCACAAAACATTCCGACCCGAGTGATTTATAAAGCAATCAACAACAAAATGGATATAACCTGGCTTACAAAAATTTCAAAAGGTGTAAGTTTTGGTATTGATGACACACCGTCACCGCTGAATAACTACGATAGAGCTGTCAAAGGAGAATTCTCTCTTGAGGGCAATAAACTTGACATCAAAAATATTAACTACTATATAGCACAGGATATCCACAAAGGTATGGGCAAAATCGACCCAATACTTGTATTTGACGGCAAAATGGATATCGCAACCGGCGAACTTCACGAGGCAGGATTTAGCTTTGGCAGAGAAATGCCAAGTGAATTTTTAAATGTATTTGCCGGTCAAAAAATGTTCAAAGGCGGAACAATCAAGGGCGATTTGCACGTTCTGTTCAGGAATAATATTCCAAAAGTTAAAGCAAATATGCAGCTTGCCAAAACCCGTATTCCGTCACAACGCCTGTTTATCAAAGATGCAACTCTTACAACAAACAAAGATGATATCAAAATCGCTGCAAAAGGCGGGTTTAAACGTATAAAATATGATGTCTCCGGCGTCATAAAAAATGAAATGATAATGCCTATCGTTATCAGAGATTTGGATATGAACCTTGATAAAGTTGATGTTGACAGACTTTTAAAATCGCTGAATAACCAACAACCGCAAACAGAAGAGGTTCCGGTTGCTTACACTGAAGATGACGAAACAGAAACTGATGATAACTTTATGTTTGACACCAATCTCATCGTAATTGAAGATTGCGTTTTCAGACTTAAAGAGGGTATTTATAACGGTCTGACATTTGGCAACATTGAAGCGAAAATGACACTCGATAAGGACGGAATATTCAATCTTCAATCAAATAAATTTGATATCGCAGAGGGGATTTCAACGCTGAAAGTAAACTGCGACCTTAAAACCCTGAAATATTACCTCCGCTTAGGTGTAAAAGAAGTTAATTCCGATATGTTCTCAACGGCATTATTGAACCTTAGCAAAGAAATTTCCGGTAAGGCAAGCGGTTTGATTGAGTTAACCTCCGATGCTTCAATGAAAATGAACGGCTCTATAAAATTCCTCATCAATGACGGAACAATCGGCAAAATCGGGCTTGTAGAATACTTGATGAAAGTAGCCTCCATTTTCAGAAACCCTGTCGTAATGATTTCGCCAACAACAATTATGGATATTGTTAATATTCCGGAAGGAAAATTTGACAAAATTTACGGCGAATTGACAATAAAAGACAATGTTATTCAACGTATGAACATTGAATCATCTTCACCAACATTGAGTGCTCTAATCCGTGGACGTTACGATCTCGAAAAAGCAGACGCTTCACTAAGAATTTATACAAGATTTTCAAGCAGCCACAAAGGTTTTGCCGGTTTCTTGAGAAACTTCTCACTGAATGCACTCGCTAACAAGGTTAAATTAAGCGGCAGAAACGATGCAAATTATTACGCATCAGAACTTGCCGACCTTCCGCCGATTGACGCAAAGGACGAAGATACCCAAGTGTTCCTTACCCAAGTTGAAGGTGACGTTGAACACAACAACTTTTTATCAAGCCTGAAAAAGATTAAATAGATTTATCTCTAGCCGGCGGCCCGTCGGGAGAAATTTTCTCTTTCCACGCCTTGATAATTTTATTCTTTATTTCCTGCCTGTCTTTCTCGGAATATTTTTCAAAATCCCGCGGCATATGAAAATATGACCACGCCGCACGAATATGTTCCGGCGTGTCTATCGGGTATTTATCATTAACACTGTCTGCAAACTCTACATCACCATATTTATGAAGTCCGCGATTTTTATAAACATCATCTCTTTTTTTCATAAAATATTCTTTGCACAAATGCGCAAATTTTTTATTGCCCGAACGTTTAATATTTTACAAATTTTATTTTTTATACTAGAATAGTAACATCAGTAAATATTAGGGGTATATGAAAAAGATAGTTTCCGCAAAAGAAGCAATAAGCCAAATCAAAGACGGCGCAACCATAATGGTCGGCGGGTTTTTAAGCTGTGGCACACCGGACAAACTAATTGATGAATTAGTAGCACAGAATGTCCAAAAATTAACAATGATTTCAAACGACACCTCAATCCCAACTGCGGATAAAGGAAAACTAATTGTAAATAAACAAGTAAAAAAAGTTATCACAACACACATAGGCACAAACCCTGAAACCGGTCGCCAAATGACTGCCGGCGAACTTGATGTTGAACTTGTTCCAATGGGCACTCTTGTGGAACGTATCCGCGCAAAAGGTACGGGAATGGGCGGAATTTTAACCCCAACCGGCGTTGGTACAATTTTAGAAGAACACAAAGAAACAATAAATGTTGACGGTAAAAAATTTATTTTTGAACGTCCGATTGGCGCTGACTTCGCACTTATTTACGGTTCGAAAGTTGACAAATACGGCAACGTAACTTTCCACGGAACAACCAGAAATATGAACACTATTATGGCAACAGCGGCAGATACGGTTATTATTCAGGCAGATGAGCTCGTTGACAGCATAAACCCTGATGATGTTGTAATTCCGGGATTATTTATTGATTACATTGTTATAAATAGCGGAGAAAACGAATGAATTTAACAATCAATCAAGCGCTACAAGACAAAATTGAACAACAATACCAGCGTTCAAGCGATTTTGCTCTAACCAAAGAGCAAATAAGAGAAATTATTGCAAGACGTGTTGCAAAAGAATTTAAAGACGGCGATGTAGTCACACTTGGTATTGGGCTTCCAACAGCTGCAGCGGATTATGTTCCTGAAGAAAAACACGTAATTTTCCAATCCGAAAACGGGCTTTTAGGCATCGGAAAAAGCCAAAGCGGGGCTAACCCCGACCCGCATATTATCAACGCAGGCGGCGGGCTGGTTGAGGTGCAAGAGGGTGCTTGTTTCTTTGATTCCGCAACAGCACTGACAATGATGCGCGGCGGTCATATCGACGCAACAGTTTTGGGCGCATTGCAGGTTGACGAAGAGGGAAGTATTGCAAGCTGGATGATTCCAGGAAAGTTAATCCCCGGAATGGGCGGCTCAATGGATTTGGTTGTTGGCGCAAAACGAGTAATAGTTGCGATGGAACACACATCAAAGGGCGAAAAGAAAATTCTGAAAAAATGCACATTACCATTAACAGCATATCGTGAAGTTGATTTAATCATCACCGAGCGCTGCGTATTTGAAGTAACTCCTGACGGACTTATTCTGACCGAAGTTAATCCGTTATTTACCATAGATGATATCAAAACAAGTGTAACCGCAGATTTCAAAGTCAGCGAAAATGTCAAGTTAATGGAAATATAACACTTGTCAAAAGTTAAAACTTGTGCTTTAATATCAAAAGAAAAGAGGAGCCGAAGCTCCTCGGGAGAAAAAACCTTATGCGTGCTGAATTTTATTTAGCACGTTTTTTTGGATATTTAGAACATTTACCGTTCCTGTTAAAGATGATTTTCCCATTCACCTTGCGGAAGTTAGTGACGATGTATTCAACACCGTTTTCTTCCACGATAAACCATATCAATTTCATGGCTTTGTCTCCTTTCAAGACACTTGTACCTTTTACACATTTCCAGTGTGCCGAACCGACCGCCGGCAGGGTTGTTTGTAACATAACATATCACCTAACCTTATTTTCATATTAAGATTTCTCGTCTAAAGCTAAAAAGCATGCTTATTCAACTTTATATTAAAATTTTATCACGATTTTTAACAAAAGTCAACTCATATTAAACAAAACACATATTTAAGTTTAATAAGGAAATCTTTTATTGCATTTTATTAGCCTTTATGCTAATATAATCTATAGGATTTAATTTTATGAATGAAATAGAAAACAAATTGAATAACTATGAACCTTACATTCCGCAAAAAATAAATTGCAATCACACATTTAGCGACAACAGAACTCTTACATTACTGGAAGAAGCGACAATTCAATTAAGTCGGCTTAACTATATATGCTGCAACATGGACTTTTATAATATGTTCACAAGTACTTATGTTCAGCTCGAAGCCTTGTGTTCAAACGAAATTGAGGGCACACACGCTGATATAAAAGAAGTTCTTAGTGACACTTTAAAAGAAGGAATCGACAAAACCAAGATAAAAAATTTATACAATACGACATACAACTATTTTAATAACCCGGCACTTAGAAAAGTTAATATATACACAACCAAAGAGATTGAAAACATCAATAAAAATTTAATGAAAGATGTCAAGCCCGGAAAAACGCATAATGGAAAGATAAGAAAAGGACAAAATTATATCGGAGGAAATGATATTTTAAACGCAATGTTTATCCCGCCGCCTGCCGATCTTGTTCCCGAATTAATGGAAGATTTGAATGCTTTTTGGCATAATGAAAAATTTTTTATTCCTAAACTTATAAAAATTGCGATATATCACTTCCAATTTGAAACAATTCACCCATTTATGGATGGAAATGGAAGAACCGGAAGGTTACTGATAAATCTTCAACTACGCGACAGCCATCTTTTAATACTGCCGGTACTTTGTTTGTCAAATTATTGGAAGAGAAATCGCGGGCGTTACTATGAAGCCCTTACAACAGTAAGATTTACCCATGATATCGAGTATTGGGTTCGTTTCTTTTTGGATTCAATTATCAAAGCCGGTAAAGAACGTTTGGATTCTATTGAAAAATTGGTTCATCTTAAACAAGAATACTATGAACGTATAAAAAAAGAATTTAAAACTCCTGATAATTATATCAAAACTTTCGATTACCTTATGACAAAAAAACCGATAATTAAAGTCAAAGATATTCAGGAAATGCTTGGAATATCTTATCAAGGTGCAAATAAAATTATTGATAGTTTTGTAAACCTCGGCATATTAAAAGAAGAAAATCCAAATAAAAGAAACCGTTTATTCGTTTTTAATGAATATTATAATTTACTTTTAAAATCACAAGAGGAATAATGACAGACTACAAAACACTTTTAGACGACGGAATATTTGATATACGAAACGGAAGGTTTAAGGACGCTATTAATAAAATTAATCAATCCATTGAGCTCAAACGCGACTGGGAAATTCCTTACTTTTATCGTGCCGTTGCTTCGCAGGCTCTCGAAAAATTTGACGATGCTATGCTTGATTATACAAAGGCACTGCAGCTTAATGATAAATTGACCGATGCTTATTACAACCGCGCCAAAATAACACTTTCAAGAAAAGATGTTGAAAACCCTGATGTAAAAGCAGCATTGAAGGATTTGGAAAAAGCTCTGGAACTTGATGAAAAATTTCTTGATGCTCTTTATGCGGCGGCTGCTGCG
>ENA-ORMR01001969-ORMR01001969.1-human-gut-metagenome-genome-assembly--contig:-NODE-1969-length-14132-cov-2.952760_pt1 | contig 14132 bp, 13 predicted proteins | sample MGYA00242107_ERZ509003 | MGnify/ENA primary metagenome ERZ509003 (study PRJEB26280, sample SAMEA2338699) | human gut metagenome | biome: human gut; feature: human-associated habitat; material: faeces... | reverse complement strand
CAGCCGCAATTTAAATCCGTTGACGAAGCCAACACCGAATCTCTTAACTTTTCTCTCTTAACTCTTCTCTTTTCACTCGGCGGCGCAAGCCGCCCTTTCTATCGCAGCTCAAAATACGCGCAATTATCTGTCTCGCTCGACCCGCCTATCCATAATTGGAATTTTCCAGGCTCGGCGGTAAAGTTCATATCTATATCGTAGAACTTTAACATATCCTCATCTATTTCAAAGCTTACCCTTGCGCTTTCGCCCGACTTTATCGTCAGCTTTTTAACGCCTTTAAGCTGCTTTACAGGGCGGCTTACGCTTCCGGCGAGGTCCCTTATGTAAAGCTGAACCGGCTCTGCGCCGTCCATGTCGCCGGTGTTTGTAACGGTGACCGAGGCGGTAATCGTCTTGCCGCGTTCAAGGATATATCCCGAAAGCTCTACCTTGGAATATTCAAATTTAGTATAGGAAAGTCCGTGACCGAAGGAATAAAGCGGCTTGTTGGGAACGTCCATGTAGTTGGAGACAAAAGGATAATACCTATCCTCGTTCGGCTTGGGACGACCTGTGGGAAGCTCGCAGTAGCACATGGGGAGCTGACCAGGACAGTATGGAAAGCTCATCGGCACCCTTGCCGAGGGGTTAACCCTGCCGAAGATTATATCCGCGACGGCATATGTACCGCATGTACCGGGGAGCCACGCTTCCACGACAGCAGCACAGCACTTGTCAAGCTCAGGCACGCAGAGCGGTCTGCCGCCGAACAGCAGGGCAACGGTGTTTTGGTTGACGTTTGCAACCGTCTCAAAGAGCCTTTTGTGAGAAGCACTCAGCGAGGTATCGGCAACGCTTTTTCCCTCGCCTGTTCTTGACTGATCCTCACCTAAGCAGAGAATAACCGCGTTTGCAGAAGCGCAAGCACTGATAAGCTCCCCACTCGCTTCGTCCGTAGCATAAAAGCTGATATCGGCTTTGGGGTAAAGCTCTTCAAACGCGCGGCGCAGGGTTACGGTATGCTCCGGCTGGGCAAATATCGCCCACGAGCCTGTTATGTCACGGCTTTCGGCAAGCGCACCCACCACCACTATCTTTTTGGAGGTGTCAAGCGGAAGTATGCCGTTGTTTTTGAGCAGAATTGTTGTCTCCTCGGCGGCGCGGCGGCTAAGATTCAGAAATTCTTTGCAGTAGATATACTTCTTTTCTGCCTCCAACGAGCCGTCTTTATAGGGATTTTCAAAAAGTCCCAGCTTGTTTTTAAGCCTTAAAACCCGCATGCAAGCCTCATCAATAGTCGCCTCGCTGACTCTCCCCGCCTCTACCTCCGATTTGAGATGGTTGAGGTAAGCGTCGGACATCATGTCTATATCAACGCCGGCGTTCATAGCCTTTTGCGCAGCGTCCGCCTTGTCGCTTGAAGCTCCGTGAACCAAGGTTTCGCCGATGGCATTGTAGTCGGTTATAAGAACTCCCTCAAAGCCGAATTTATCCCGCAGGATATCGCGATTTAGCTTGCGGGACAGAGTTGCGGGAAGCCTGTCTATCGTGTTGAACGAGGTCATAACAAGCTCTGCACCCGCGTTAATTGCGGCGTGATATGACGGAAGATAATCCTCCGCAAGCGAGCGTTCGCCGACCTCCAAAGCGTTGTAATCCCTGCCGGCAGTAGCTCCGCCGTAGCCTGCAAAGTGCTTTACGCAGGAGGCTATTCTGCCCTTTTCACCGCAGTTATCCCCCTGAAAGCCCTTTACCGCGCTTTCGGCAAAGCGGGAGTTGAGATATACGTCCTCGCCGGTGCCCTCCATAACTCTTCCCCAGCGGCTGTCGCGGCAGAGGTCTGCCATCGGCGCAAAGGTTGCATGAAGTCCCGCGGCGGAGCATTCCTTTGCGGCGGCTTCGCTTATCTTTTCGGTAAGTTCGGGGTTAAAGCTTGCCCCCTGAGCTATCGGAACGGGAAAAACCGTGCGGAAGCCATGAATCACGTCAGCCATGAATATAGCGGGGATATGGTGGGGCTGATGGGCGATAAATCCGTCCTGAATCTTTTTAAGATGCTCAAAGCCGCACTCGCCTAATATGCTTCCAACCTTGTACTGCCGGCTGTCGTGGATGTCAAACGCCTGTTCGGGACCTGTCAGTGCCATATGGTTGCCGTAAAAGCCGCCGTGAAGCTGACAAAGCTGGTCTATCTTTTCGTCTAAAGTCATATCGTCTAAAAGCTGCAAAAGTTGATTTTCGGTCATATCAAGCTCCCCTTTAATATTAAAAAATTTGTCGAAATGTATAATACCATTTTGCATTTACGCATAGTATTAGTTTTTGACTTAAAATCAGTATAACATCAGCGGCGGCGGTTGTCAATAGCCGCATAGTATGCCGTCATCCGTAATACTTTCTGTCAAGACACCGGTATCTCACCGCCTGAGCTATGTGCTTGCGGTCGATAACCTCCGAGCCGTCCATGTCGGCGATGGTTCGCGACACCTTTAATATCCTGTCGTATGACCGCGCGGACAGTCCCAAGCTGTCAAACACCTGCTTTAATATGCCGTCAGCTTCGGGAGTTACAGGACAGACCTCGTGAAGAATATCCGAGGTTATCTGTGCGTTGCAGGTTATGTCCGTTCCGGCAAAGCGTTTTTGCTGGATGTCTCTTGCGCGCTGCACCCGCTCGCGGATTACGGCGCTTGGCTCTGCCTTTGCGCCCGAGGATATGCTATCGTAATCAGCCGGAGCGACCTCGATGTGCATATCAAACCTATCGAGCAGCGGACCAGAAACCTTTGAAAGATACTGCGAAACCTGCTTGGGCGAGCACACGCATTTTCTGGTGGGATGCCCGTAATAGCCGCAGGGGCAGGGGTTCATAGCGGCGATTATCATGATCCGGCAGGGGTAGGTCACAGTTCCAGCCGCGCGGGATATTGTAACCCTGCCGTCCTCGATGGGCTGTCTTAGTATTTCAAGAGTGGGACGCTCAAACTCGGCAAGCTCGTCTAAAAACAGCAAGCCGTTGTGTGCAAGGGATATTTCGCCCGGGCGTGGAACGCTTCCTCCGCCGGACAGTCCAGCCGAGGAAACGGTGTGGTGCGGCGAGCGGAAGGGGCGGACGGTTATCAGCGGGGATTCGGGGTCGATAAGTCCCGCTATCGAATAGATATTGGTGGTTTCGATAGACTCTTTAAAGCTCATTCTGGGCAGGATGGAGGGCATACGCTTTGCAAGCATGCTCTTGCCGGAACCCGGCGAGCCTATCATAATAACGTTGTGTCCTCCGCATGCGGCGACCTCAAGCGCTTTTTTGGCGTACTGCTGACCCTTTACATCGGCAAAGTCGAGCGGGTCGTCGTAGTCCTTTATGTCGGGGACGTATGGCTTTGGGCTATCGTTTCCGAGCCGGTGGCATAATCCAGCAGCTGCCTTAAGGTATTCACGCCGTAAACCTTGAGGCCCTCCGCGACTGAAGCTTCAAAGGCGTTTTCACTCGGCACAAAAAGCCGCTTTATTCCGTGTTCCATGGCATACAGTGCCATTGGCAGCACTCCACGCACTCCCCTTACCTCGCCGCCCAGCGAAAGCTCTCCGACAAAGGCGGAGTCGGCAAAGTCCTCGTCGTTTATCTCGCACATACCCGCAAGTATCGCAACGGCAATCGAAAGGTCATGAGCCGAGCCGGACTTTTTAACGTCTGCCGGAGCAAGATTAACAGTAACCCTGCCCTTGGGGAAATTGATCTGCGAAGAGCGGAATGCCGAGGCTATCCTCTCCTTGGATTCTCTTACGGCTATATCAGCCAAGCCCACTATTTCAAACCTTTCAACGCCCCTGCTTACCTCAACCTCAACGTCCACGCCGAAAGCGTTCATTCCGAAAAGTCCTATACTTTTTATTTTTGAAAACATCTGCCGCAACCTCCCATGTATATTATTTACATGATACAGCATTTTGCCACATATTTCAATATCTAAATACAAAAAAATCCGTCTGAAGAGCAAAACTTCTCCGGACGGCTTAATGCTTGATCAATTCTTCTTTTTCTTTTCGGGATTTTCCGACACGCTTACTACATAGTCCGTGTTGATTACCTTAACGCTTCCGTCCCTGGCGGTGACGGACACCCAGTTTTCCGAAACGTCGTCAACCGTGACCGTTTCCCCAAACGAGGAATTGTAAGACATAATGTAGCACTTTTTTCCGATAAATCTCTTTAAAATTTCGTTGGACATCGGGTTTATACTTATTTCCCATTAAAAAGTGTCTGTAAAATCGCCGCAAAACCCATCGCACAGCGGTTTTGTGGCGATTTTACAGTTACACTTTTATGGGAAATTAGTATTAATCTCATTTTATTCTTTTTTATGCGGCGGGCAGTGTTTCTGTTCAGTGCCGGCAGGATAATGCACAGATATATCACTATAAAATACAAATACCAGTATTCCATGCAAGCCCTCCCCATAGTCGCTGCGACCTTTATCTGATTGGATTATACTACATATCGCATTAAAAGTCAATCAATAATAGGGTTTGCGTCATTGACAACAGCTGAAAAAGCATTGTATAATTTAATATATACGCAAAGCATAATTCGGATATTTTTGTGGAGATGATATAAATGCTTAAAAAATTCCTGCAAACCGCGCTTGCGGCTGTTATTTCGTTTGCGACAATCTGCGCGGCGCTTCCGATTACGGTTGCACACGCCGAAAACCCCATTGTTCAGACCGCCTACACCCCCGACCCCGCTCCGATGGTGTATAACGATACATTCTATTTCTACACCGGACACGACGCCGACGGCGCATCCTACTTCACCATGACCGACTGGCGGGGCTATTCCACCACCGATATGAAAAACTGGGTGGATCACGGCGCAGTGCTTTCATACACCGATTTTGAATGGGCAGACCCCGACTCCTGCTGGGCGGCTCAATGCGTTGAGCGGGACGGCAAATTCTATCTCTATGTCACCCTTTCAACGACCGCTGCCGGCGGAGCAAGGGCGATAGGCGTTGCCGTTTCCGACTCGCCCACAGGTCCATTTAAGGACGCTATCGGCAAGCCTTTGTGTGGTCCCGACTGGGCTTATATCGACCCCACCGTTCTGATTGACGACGACGGTCAGGCTTACCTTTACTTCGGCAACCCTACTCTGCATTATGTAAAGCTTAAGAAAAACATGATAGAGCTTGACGGCGAAATAACCGCCACCAACATGACCAGCGAGCAGTTCGGCTCCAACGAGAATGCGGATTCGCTTTACACCGAGGGTCCTTGGATTTACAAAAGAAACAGCACCTACTACATGGTATACGCTGCTTCGGGCATTCCGGAGACTATTGATTATTCCACCTCCGACTCCCCCATCGGTCCGTGGAAGTATCAGGGCAGGATAATGGATAACTGCCCCACCAGCTTTACAATCCATCCAGGCATAATCGAATACAAGGGACACGCATATTTCCCCTACCACACCGGCGACTTAGAGGGCGGAGGAGGCTTTACCCGTTCGGGAGCTATTGAGGAGTTCAAATTCGGCTCGGACGGCTCGATCCCCCATATCGACCCCACCCGCGAAGGTCCCGACCAGATCGAATACTTCAACCCCTACAAGCCCAACGAAGCGGAGACTATATGCTTTGAAAAGGGAATTAAAACCGTCCGCGGCGAAAACCGAATATACGTCACCAAGGCGAGCAAGGACGATTACATCAAGGTTGCCGGAGTGAACTTTGCCGAAAAAGCAACAGGCTTCACCGCTTCCGCGTGTGCTGTCAGGGCAGAAGGCACCATAAACATAAGGCTTGATTCTCCCGACGGCGAAATAATCGGCTCGGTAACTCTGCCGGAGGGCGAGGATGACGAGGCGTTTAAAACCGTCAGCTGTGATATATCCGGTGCAAGCGGAGTTCATGACCTTTATTTCACCTTTGATGTAAGCGTAAACCGAGGATATGTCAATTTCGACACATGGCAGTTTGATGGCATTTATTCCGAGGATGATTTTGCAGCCGCTCCCGCTCCGATAAAGTCTTCCGACAGAACGACAGTATTTGTCATCCTGATAGCTGTTGTTGCAGTTGCTGTAGTTGTTGCGGTGGTTGTTCTGCTTCGCAGAAAAAGCGGTAAAAAGTAAATAACTGCACTGTATATGCTCTGCTCCCCTGCTTTTGCGGGGGAGTTTTTTCATCTGTACACATATTTGTACGCAAAATTAAAATTACCTCTTGACATTTTCAGAAAAATGAGTATTATAGTAATTAGAACGTATGTTCTATCTGACAAGAACAAATTGCCAAAAGCTTGAAAGAGTACGGCTTTCAAGTATTTGGCACCACCGCACAAATTCGCTATGCCGAAAGCAGGAACCGGCATTTGCGTTTTTGTGCGGATTTTAATTATGAAAGGAATGATAGACTAAATGCCGGAAGCAATATTCGACATAACTGCAGACGTGACCCGCGACAACCGGTCGTGCAGTGTTACGGCAAAGCAGTTCGACACGAAATCGCGTTATCTGAAGGTGCATATTACAAATCGCGGCAGAGCTGTTATCGTCCCGCAGGGATGTACGGTGCTGATAAACGTAAGACGACCGGACGACACAGCCAAGGCATTTTCGGGCTCGGTAAATCCCGACGGCACAGTAAAAGTCCCGCTGAACAGCTGGGCATTGGAGCTTGAGGGCGAGCTTTGCTGCGACGTATCCATAATCGGAACTGACGGAGACAAGCTTACCACAACCTCGTTTAATGTTACTGTCGAGCGCTCCACATATTCCGGAGATGATATTTCGCAGGAACCGGAAAGCATGGACATCATAGCCGAGGTGTTTGCAAGCCTGAACGAGGCAAAAAATAAAATGCCAAACTACATAATAGGTCCCGGACTTAAGGTATCGGGAAACACGCTATACGTTACCGCCGGAATAGGCGAGGGCGGAACAAGCATAAGCGTTGACCCCACTCTCACCGTGGAGGGTCTTGCGGCAGACGCCAAAGCCACCGGCGAAGCCATAAAAAAGATGACCAGCCTTGACGGAATCAAGGGTGACCTGTACGAAAACGTTGGCATAGGCACTTCGGACTTTTCAAAGTACTCAACTGATGTTTACAGCGCGGATGAGCTTAGCTACCAGCCGCCGGTTGACCCTGTAGATCCCGAAATCCCATTAAAGCTTACAAACAGCTGGGACTTTACATCCGGAAGCATGACCGATTCAATTGCCGGATTTACAGCGGTAAACACAGGCTGCACGCTTGATTCCTCCGGCCTTACGGTTGGCAAGGCGGACGCAAGGTGCGCTCTGGGCTACGGCCTTATAACCCCCGGAAGCGCGATTGAAATAGACGTTGCGTCGGCAGAAGGCAAAATGGAAGCCGGCAAGCACGGAAGATGCTTTATGTTCTACGAAAATCCCGATGCCGGTGCTATCGCCGCGGGCTTGGTATACCGTCATCAAACCGGTAACTGGGCATTTTACTTCGGCAACTGGGGCAATGATCTGAGCAATGACAAGAATCTGTTCAACGGCAAAACCGTCCGCCTTGAAATGGACGACAAAGGTTATTTCTCGATGTATGTCGGCGGTGTGCTTGTAGGAAAATCAAACGTTTCATGGCAGGCGATATATTCGGGCTTTGCCATAGGCGGATATGCGGACAGCTTCTACAGCATTACCGTCTCTGCGGTTAGAATATACAGAAAGGAGCAGTAAAATGGCTGAAATTATTTTGAACAAGGCGGAAACGTCTACAGATTACGACAGGATAATTCGCTCGGTAAATCACCGCGGCTACAGCACCTCCGCTCCTGAAAACACCCTTGCCGCCTACCGCTTATCCAAGCTTATGGGATTTAACTACGTTGAGGCGGACATAAGCTTTACAAAGGACGGCGTGCCGGTGCTTTCGCACGATGCCACAATCGACCGCTGCTCCGACGGAACCGGAACCATCTCCGAAATGACCTACGAGCAGCTCAGAGCCTACGATTTCGGAAGTTGGAAGTCGGCAGACTATGCCAATGAAAAGATACCCAACTTTAAGGAGTTTATAAGGCTCTGCCGCTCGCTGGGACTGCACCCCTACATCGAGCTGAAATCAAACGGAGCATATACGGCTAATCAGCTGCATCTGCTTGTTGATACCGTTAAGAAGTACGGCATGGAAGGCAAGGTAAGCTGGATATCCTTCAACATCGATTTTCTGAATACAATAGCGGATTACGACCACAGCGCAAGAATAGGATATCTTCATGTGCCAGACACCGACGCAAAGATAAGCTACATGAAGAATATCCGCAAGCTTGGCTGCGAGATATTCTTTGACGCAAGCTATGACGGCGTTACCGATGAAATCGTTGCAAGAATGATTGCCGAAAACATCCCGCTCGAGGTGTGGACGGTTAATTCGGAGGATACGGTTAAGGCTCTGAATCCTTACATATCCGGCGTAACCTCAGACAGCCTTATATGCGGAAAGATTATCTACAACAAATACGTTAGCAGATAGTCCGGCAGAACAGAATCCATTACAACAGAGGTCGCATATAATAATGAAGAACTTATTTTACACAATCATCGGAGTTTTGGGAAGCCTTTTAACCTCGCTTTTCGGCGGGTGGGACGACGCGATAGTTACGCTTTTAATTTTTATGGCTGTCGACTACATCACCGGCTTGATAGTTGCGGGGGTGTTTCATGCCTCAAACAAGTCACCGAACGGCTCGCTTGAAAGCCGCGCGGGCTGGAAGGGACTTTGCCGCAAGGGCGTTACACTGCTTGTTGTGCTGGTTGCAACACGTCTTGATATGGCTATCGGAACGCATTACATCCGCGACGCCGTTGTTATCGCCTTTGTCGCTAACGAGGCGTTGTCCATAATCGAAAACGCGGGGCTTATGGGGATTCCGATACCCAAGGTGATAATCAGGATGATCGATGTACTTAAAAAACACTCAGAAGACGGAGGCTGCGAAAATGGCAGACAGGATTAAGGGAATCGACGTTTCAAAATGGCAGGCAGATAAAAACGGAAACTCCCGCGTGGACTTTTTCCAGCTTAAGCAATCCGGCTACGACTTTGTTATACTGCGGGCTTCGATAGGGCTGTCGATGGACAAATCCTTTGACAGCCACTATAAAGCTGCGCAGAAGGCTGGTCTGCACATCGGGGCGTATCACTATCTGACGGCAAAAAACGAAAGGCAGGCAAAGAGTCAGGCAGACTTTTTCCTGAAGACAATAGCCCCAAAACGGCTTGATTACCCCGTCTGCCTCGACATTGAAAGCGACGCGCAGAAAAGGCTTGGCAGGGATAAATGCACAGATTTAGCTCTTGACTTTATGCAAAATGCCGAAAGAGCGGGATATTACACCATGCTTTATTCAGGCGCAAACTTCATAAAGAACTATCTCGATATGGAACGCCTTCGCCACTTCGACGTCTGGCTGGCTTGCTACACCTCGGAGGAAAGGCGGAATGAGCTTTACACCCACGATATTTTAGGCATATGGCAGTACAGCTCGTCGGTGGTTCTGCCCGGAGTGTACCCCGGACGGCTTGACCAGAACGTTGCCTACAAGGACTATGCAAAAATCATCAGCCGTGCAAAACTCAACAATCTAAAATAACCGCAAGCGTCAGTCGGAGCATTTGGCTTCGGCTGACGCTTTTTTGTGTGAGAGTTAAACGCTATGGTGAAAACATCAATAAATTCCGAGAATATGTTAAGAAATCCTTTGTGATCCCCTTGCCAACAGTCCGGAAAAATGCTATAATTAATTGATAGCTGTGTACCGCTCGTTCGGTTTTTCACGGCAATTATAGGGAAAACGCCCCGAAGCGCAAATGTCGGGACGGCAAAATCACAAAAACAGGCTGTAGGCTTGTGCCAATGTGCATATAAGCAAGGATTCGGGACAGCTTTAAGCCGATATGAAAGGAAAGGTAATATTATGCAGTACGGTTATTTTGATCTTGAAAACAAGGAATACGTTATAACCAAGCCGAATACTCCCGCACCATGGTGCAACTATCTCGGCTCGCCGGCTTATGGCGCTATCGTTTCCAACAACGCAGGGGGCTACAGCTTTGTTCAGTCGGGCGCGAACGGAAGAATCATCCGCTATCGCTTCAACTCAAACATGGCTCTGCCCGGAAGATATATCTACATAAGGGATAACGATTCAAGCGACTACTGGTCGGCAACATGGCAGCCTGTGGGCAAGCCTCTGGATTCTTACAAAAACGAGTGCCGCCACGGCACGGCTTACACCGTTATCACCTCGGAATACGCCGACATCAAGTCGGAGGTAACCTATTACGTTCCCATGAACTGCACCTATGAGGTTTGGCGGGCGAAGGTCACCAATCTCTCCGACAAGCCCAGAAACCTCTCGGTTTACGGCTTCTGCGAATTTACCAACGAAAACAACTACGAGCAGGATCAGGTTAATTTGCAGTATACCCTGTTCATCACCCGCACCACCTTTGAGGGCAACAAGATTTTGCAGCACATAAACGAAAACTCCGGCAAGGACTCAACGGGCTCCAACCACCGCGAGCGCTTCTTTGGTCTTGCAAACCAGCCTGTTTCCGCCTACAACGGCAATTTAGACAGCTTTATCGGCGCATATCGCACCTATTCAAACCCCATCGCGGTTGAATCGGGCAAGTGCGACAACGTTTTAAACTACAACTCCAACGCCTGCGGTGCGCTTCAGTCGGACATCACCCTTGCTGCCGGCGAAACCAAGGAGTTTATATATGTACTGGGTCAGCGCGACAATGCCGCCGCAAATATGATTCTTTCGAGATACGTAAACTCCGGAACCGTTGAGCAGGAGGTCGCCGAGCTTAAGGACTACTGGCACTCAAAGCTTGAAAACTTCTCCGTAAAAACCCCGAGCGAGGAGTTCAACAACATGATAAACGTATGGAACTCCTACCAGTGCTTTATCACCTTTACATGGAGCCGTGCGGCTTCACTTATCTACTGCGGACTGCGCAACGGCTACGGCTACCGCGACACCGTTCAGGACATTCAGGGCATAATCCATCTCGACCCCGAAATGGCTCTTGACAAGATCCGCTTTATGATCTCCGCACAGGTCGACAACGGCGGCGGACTCCCCTTAGTTAAGTTCAACCACAATGCCGGTCATGAGGACACCCCCGATCAGGCTTCATACGTTCAGGCTACAGGACACCCCTCATACCGTGCCGACGACGCTCTGTGGCTGTTCCCGACGGTTTACAAGTACATCGGCGAAAGCGGCAACAAGGCGTTCTTAGACGAAGAAATTCTTTACGCCAACGGCGGAAGCGACAGCGTTTACGACCACTTAAAGAGGGCTATAAACTTCTCGATGGAGCGCTTAGGTGCGCACGCAATGCCCGCAGGACTCTATGCCGACTGGAACGACTGCTTAAGAATGGGAGCAAAGGGCGAATCCACCTTTGTTGCCTTCCAGCTTTACTATGCAATGAACATCATGCGCGAGTTTGCGGCCGAGAGAAACGATGCCGCATATATCGAATATCTCGACAAGGTTCAGCCCAAGCTTGGCGAATCGCTTGCAAAATGCTGGGACGAGGACAGATTTATAAGAGGCATCCGCGAGGACGGCGTGGTAGTAGGCGCAAAGAGCGACCCCGAAGCCAACATGTGGCTGAACCCGCAGAGCTGGGCGGTTATCTCCGGATTTGCATCCCGCGAGCAGGCTGACAAGGCTATGGAAAGCGTTCACTCAATCCTCAACACCAAGTACGGCGTTAAGCTTTTGGATCCGCCTTACATCAAGCATATGTTCGGCGGCGCGATAATGCACATCTTCAACCCCGACACCAAGGAAAACGGCGGTATCTTCTCGCAGTCGCAGGGCTGGCTTATCCTTGCCGAATCCTTGCTCGGGCACGGCAACCGCGCGTTTGAATACTTCCTTGAAAGCTCTCCCGCTTCTATGAACGACAAGGCGGAGATAAGAGTTATCGAGCCTTATGTTCATGGACAGTTTGTTGAATCGACCGCTTCTCCGTTCGAGGGCAGAGCGCATGTTCACTGGCTCACCGGTACCGCTTCGACCGTCATGGTTGGCTGCATCGAGGGTATTTGCGGTATGCGCCCGAACGCCGAAGGACTTGTTGTAAGCCCTGCTATTCCCAGCGAGTGGGACGGCTTTACCATCTCCAAGAACTTCCGCGGTCATCACCTCGACATCGAGGTTGACAACTCCGCTCACGTTGAATCGGGAGTTAAAGAGCTCTGGCTCAACGGTGAAAAGCTTGAGGGCTGCCTGATTCCTGCCGACAAGATGAGCGACAAGAACACGGTCAAGGTTGTTTTGGGATAATCCCGAAATTGATAGTAAATATATGGGGCGGAGGCTTTGAGCTTTCGCCCTGATGTATATGGGGGAGGATATAATGTCTAAAAAGGATAAGCGCATATTCAATCTGCTTCTGGCATTTTCGGCATTTTTGCTGATATGCGCGGTTATAAATATATTTACGGGACACATCCTGGCAGCCGTCTGCGTTATTGCGGCTATGATTTTCTATTGGTGCATATACTATGCTTATCATGAGAAAGTCAAAAAAGACAGCGACGGCAAAAATGGGCTTGGACGTTCTGCACGAAAATTTTGACGGCAGAAAGCTTATCAATGTCAAGGCGAGGGATTTGCTTCCTTTTGCTTGGGAGATGGTGGTTTGCTGATGAGGTGAATTACTACTTTTATTGTTGTATTTGAGTATGGTTTGAACTAATACTTTGTGCAGTCATGGACGCACTCCGTGCGCCCATAGGGGAACCCCCGGCGAGGGTTCTCCCACACAAAAACAGTCCACCGGACTGTTTTTGTTCCCTCTCCTGCGCTTCGCTGCGCTGGGGATTTCGCGCTCTGCGGAGCGCGACTTGGGGCGCTGCCCCAAGACCCTGCGAGGGCTCTGCCCCTCGACCCTGCAGCCTTGAAAGGCTGGCGAACTTTTTAGTTTTTTGTTTTTGAAAGTTTGATTTGTTTTGAACTAATCCGGCTTATGCAATAATCGCGTAAGCCGGATTTTTCTATTTATCGCTTTTCGAGCGCGGTCTGAACAAAAGCGCCATCAGCAGGGCAAAAACCATCGCCGCGGTTATGCCTGCCGCGCAGGCGGTAAGTCCGCCGGTGAACACACCCAAAAAGCCCTTTTCGTCCACCGCTTCCCGCACTCCCTTTGCCAAAAGATTTCCAAAGCCTGTAAGCGGCACGGTTGCGCCAGCTCCCGCAAATTCCGCGAGCGGGACATACAATCCCACGCCGCCCAGAATCACTCCCACAACAACGTATGCAACAAGTATCCTTGCCGGGGTTAGCTTGGTGTAGTCAATAAGCACCTGACCTATCGCGCACAAAAGTCCGCCTATCAAAAAAGCCCATAAATACTGCATTTTTTCACTTCCTTTAGCTCTGCTTAATTTCTTTTTCATGAGATATCCACGCCAGATGGGATATCCCGGGTATGCTTTTTCCCTGCTGACTGGAGGTTGGGGACAGCAGTGCGCCGGTCGCCGCGAACAGGATATTTTTAAGCCTGCCCGCCTTTATCTCCGGCAGAAAATGCCCGCAGAGCATGCTTGCCGCACATCCGCAGCCCGAGCCGCCCGCGTGGACGTCCTGCTCGGCGGAATATATCATGCAGCCGCAATCGAGGTGCCTGTCTCTTATATCTATGCCGTCCCTTAATAATAGCTCGCATAAGATTCTTGAACCCACCTCGCCCAAATCACCTGTCCCATACAAATATCTGTTCTCATTTACATTATTCTCAAATATTTTGTAGACTTGTAACTCTTTCAGTTTTTGATCCGTGTACACTTCAATCCGTCCTGCAACGATATCCGCATCGATCTGTGACAGAACTTCCTGACCATGATGTTCCAATTCAACCTCACGGATTTGTTCGTAGATAAACACGCCTTCATCAAAAAATGTAAACAAAATATTCTGAAGTCCGGCTTGATAGAAATGGATTATAGCATTGGTATCCAAAGATGCTCTCAATCATCTATCCCCCCTATCAGGTCATCCAGATCCTCCTCGTCATGATCTGGATGTAAAATCAACCTATCCGTCACATCTTCAATCGAGAGCTGATAACAAGCCAATA
>ENA-ORMR01001958-ORMR01001958.1-human-gut-metagenome-genome-assembly--contig:-NODE-1958-length-14204-cov-3.471765_pt1 | contig 14204 bp, 15 predicted proteins | sample MGYA00242107_ERZ509003 | MGnify/ENA primary metagenome ERZ509003 (study PRJEB26280, sample SAMEA2338699) | human gut metagenome | biome: human gut; feature: human-associated habitat; material: faeces... | reverse complement strand
TATCAAACATGATTTTCCCGAATTGTTTTCTCCAACAATAATAGATAAATTTTTAAAATTATTAAAAACAGATAGAAATACATTTATGACATTTATTTTAACTTTGCTTTCTGTTTATTTAGTAGTAGATAGAATAGTAGAAATGTTATTTTTAATTTTTACAGGAGTATCAAGTTGTTACTGGAATCCTATACAATATACATTAGCTTTTGCTTGTCCTGTATTTGCATTTTTATTTTCTGGTTCATCTAAATATGCAGATTCTAAAAAAATTAAGTTATCATTTTTCTATTTGTATCTTATGTCCTTATATATACTAATAATATCAATGGTAACTCAATGGGTAAATTTAGGTTGTTGGCTTGCATTTCTTTCTGTTCCTAACTATCATGTTATTGCAACAGAATTTAGCCACCTTGTAAGACCTGCATTTAGTGCCTTGGCACTATTCTTTCCTCTTACTACATTTTATAAACCAATACACTGGCTAATTACAACTGTTAATGACACTAAAGATATAAGAGATTCTATTGGAGATTACAGTGGAATTGATTTATCAGATAAAACTGTAGGAGTAGGCCCTTATACTTGCGAAATAGCTATTTGTAAAGATTCAGATACTGGAAAAATAGTAAAAATACCAGAATCAAAAAGATTCGAATCAACACTTGTAATTGGTGTATCTGGCTCTGGAAAAACCTCTATGATATATGAGCCTATGATTGCTCGTGATATTGATAAAAAATTCTTCTTTAAAGAATTATCAAAAGAAATGGCATTTACAGCATTAAAAACTGGTATAGCAACTTTAAAATATCCTTATAATAATGATTATATTAATAAAAACTTTAATTTAAATATGCTAAAACCAAACAATTCAAAATTACAACTTTATCAAGCATTCATGAAGAAACTTATTTTAAATGTATCTCAAGACTCAATAGTTTATCGTAATTTAGGTATAACTTATATATCTCCAGACTTCGAATCAGTTTCACATATATTAAATGTTGCAGATAATTATAAAATGCCTATAAATTTAATAGACCCAAATGATATGAATTCACCCCGGATTAAATCCTTTTATATTTGATAATCCATTACATATTTCTGTTGCTATTTCTACAGTTCTAAAAGGATTGTATTCAAGTAATAGTCCAGATATAGAACTTGCTTATAGAGAAAACATGTCTTCACAGGCAATTGAAAATTTATCAATTTTATTAAAGGTAATGTATCCTAGATTACATGATGGAGATTTACCAAACTTAGAAGATATGATGGAGATGCTAAACGACTTTAGTTTAGTTGAAGAAATGTGTGAGAAAATGAAGGAAGATGAAGAATTACATAAAGAATATAAAATGCTTCTTTCTTACTTTAAAAAGAACTTCTATAGTGATGGAGTGCGGAAAAAAGGATATGGAAAAATTCGTATCTGCAGCAAGTGGTCAATTAGATACATTATTAAGATATCCTGGTGTTAGAAATATACTATGTAAAAGAAATAATAACCTTAACTTTGATAATGCTTTAGAAAACGGAGAAATCACTTTAGTTTGTACAAGACGTGGTGATTTAGGAGCAAATGCACATAAAGCTTTTGGATTATTCTTTATTTTATTAATGCAATATTCAATATTAAGAAGGCCAGGAAATGAAAATTCAAGAATTCCCCATTTCTTATATATTGATGAATTCTCAGATTTCATCTGTAGTTCTACAGAAGCTCTATTTACACTATACAGAAAATATAGAGTTGCAAGTGTTGTATCTGCACAAAACTTAGACCAATTAGATGTAGAAAGAGGAAGATTTAAAAGAACTATTCTTGCTAATTGTGCTAATAAAATTGTATTTGGAAATAATTCACCAGAAGATAATGATTGGTGGGAAAAAGAACTTGGAGAGAAACGTGAATGGGATTGGTCTAGTTCATATGATACAACAAAAGGTAGTTATGATCCAAAACTTGGTGGTATTAAATATAAATGGAAACCTAATTATGCAGCTGGTAAAGTTCAATCCTTAAAATTTAAAAATTGTATGTATAAAGTAAAAAATATAAAAGGTAAAAATGTTGTAGGTACTGGGAAATTAGATTTTTTAGAGTCTAAGTACAAAGAACCTAAATCAGTTAAATTTTACAAATTCGATAAATTTACTAGTGGTATCGCAGAAGAAGAAAAAGCTAAAACTCGCACTAAAAAGAAAAAATCGACTATAACAGGATTTTCTGATGATGATATTGGTGAAATAGATCCTATTCAAACAGATACTAGTGATGCAAACTACTTTGTGAATAATGAAGATGCTATAATTTTTGATTTAAAAAAAGGCAATTCTAATTAAATAAATATTATTAAAACACCATATTGTAGTATGGTGTTTTAATTTTTTAATTTGAACAAATTAATGATATTGTAAAAATAGTAAAAATGGTAAATGAAACTAACATAATATTATAAAATATATACCTTACAACACTTGTATTTTTTACATTTACAATACACATAATAAAAGATGCAAATAATCCAATTACAGAAGTTATAATTCTTGCTGGCAAATACTCAGTAGTCTTTCCATCTAAGAGTAATATATCACAAATTATAACTGCCACAAAAATTACAAATTCGAACCTCTTCCGCAAGATGTTAAATTTTTTGTTCATAATACTTCCTCCTCTTATTTTTTGATGTATCTGATTTACTATATGATAAAACTAAAAGTTAGAGGAATGCCTCTCACTAATTAGTGAAAACTGAGGTAATTGACATAAAACTTTGCCTATATTACTTGCTATTATAGTACAATTTTACATAAAATGCAAGTCTTATATTAATATTTTATTTCCAATATTACTTAAGTGATGTATTAACCAAAACTCAAATTTTAGATTTTAAAAACATATCTCTAAATATTCTTCTTTATAGCTTTTTTAATATTTGGTTCTAAAATAGACTTTTCTATAATATAAAAATAGTAGCATGCTACTATTTTTACTTAATTGTTATATTCCAAGTAATTTTACTTCTACTTCTGCCATCTTATATTTTCCTGTATCTTTATCAATTTTAAACTCTACTAATGTTTTATTTAAAGTCTCTTCATTTTGTCTTAAATCTGTAGTAAAATATAACTTTATTTTTGGAATTTCTAACTTATTTATTATAATTTCCTTAAAAGTTTCTGCCATATGTTTATCATCTTCACATATTATAATTAATTGTGGCATATTTTGGAAACCAGAATCATTTGGAACAAAACTATCATAAAAATCTCCATAAAGTTTCATTTTATCTGATAATTTTTTCTTCCAATCATCCTCTCTTCTTATTACTTCAAATAGGAAATCGATTGATTTTCCATTTTTAGTTAGTCTAATATCTCCACCTGTTGCTTTAAATACTTTACCTAATTTTTTTGCAGTTATACTTGGCTTTGGTGTATAGTTATCAAAAGCTTTAACTTTTCTTAAATACGCAATAATTGTTTGATTTCCTGCTAATCTCTTTTTTATCATAGCAACTGGTTTTGTATTATCAGTTGGTTGCCATTTGCATTCTTCTCCTCTAGAGTTTAATAGATATTTTCCCATTTTTTCTAAACAATATACACGGTAAATACCTTTTCCTTCATCTGAGTTAAAGTAGTATCTTGTTAATATTTTAGATTTTACTAATTGTTCTAACTTATTATTTAACTTATCTTGTGACTTTACTTCTAACCCCTTCCACTCTAATAATTGATAAAGTTGTCTTGAAGTAATAAATTCAAATTCATTAACTAAATTTAATATCACAAAATGTAAATCTGTAATATGTCCTATATTTATTTTGTGAATTATTTGATTCATGGAAACATATCCATCTTTCCCATCAAATACTTTAATTTCTCCTTCTCTAATTGCAAAAGGAGACACAGTAGCTTTAATTTGACTATCTTCTACCATATTTTTTCAAACCTCCATTATTTAAATTTTATACAATTAATAACTTAACTTTCTTTTTCTCTGGTATAATTTTTTTTATGTATACACTTACATTTTCGCCATATTGTATCCCATCTTTATATTCTGCAAGGCCTACTAAATTAGGTTTTAACTCTATAAAAATGCCATTTCCGAGACTTTTCAACTTCTCTTGCAATACCTATAACTGTTGTCCCTTCTTCAAATCCTTTAACATTATCCTCCCAAGAGCCTAAAAGTTCTTTATATGATAAGACAACTCTTTCTAGTTTATAATCTATAGATTTAATCACTACATTTATTTTTTGACCTATAGATAATCTTTCTAGTGGTGTTTTTATTCTTGCAACTGATATATCTTCTATATGTAAAAGACCAACAATACCTCCGCCTATTTCTACAAAAACACCATATGGTTTAATACCTTTTACTATTCCTTTTACTATCTGACCTGCCTTTACATCTTGTTTTATCCAATTTAAAGCATCTTCTCCAACAGCTTTTCTAGATAAAATAAAACAATCCTTTTTATCAACATCTTTTACCTTAAACTGAACATATTTGTTAACTTTTGATGCACATATATTGGGCTTTGGAAAACCTGTTTCATCTATATTTATAGCTTCAATTTCATCTCTTGGTATAATTCCTTTAAGATTATTACCAAAATCTACATATAAATTATAATTTGAATCGCATTTATTTACAATTCCCTGCATAACTTCCCCTGTTTCAATAGCATTTATTAATGTATCTTTTGTAACAGTTGAAAAGTTTTCAAGCCAACCTTCTGGAATAAATTTCTGGCACTCCACTTTATCTTTATCTCCTTTTTTCTTTTGTTATGTTACTATTATATAATTAAACTAGAGTTTTTACAATACTTTTTTATTTTTTAATCTTAAAACTTCTTCTTTGTTTAAATATCTCCATTCTCCTAAAGCTAAATCTTTAACATCAATATTCTCAATTTTACTTCTATGTAAAGCAATAACTTTTTTATCTATCGCCTTACACATCTTTCTTACTTCTCTATTTTTTCCTTCATGAATAGTAATCTGTATTCTTGATATATTTTTTGTTTGGTCTATTTTTAGAATTTTTACCTTTGCTCTTCCAGATATATAATCATCAATTTTCACACCATTTTTTAATTTTTCTATTTCATCATCTGTTATCTTACCTTTAACTGTAACTTGATAAGTTTTCTCAATTTCGTATTTTGGATGTGTTACCTTATATATAAAATCACCATCATTAGTTAAGATTATTGCACCAGATGTATACATATCTAATCTTCCAACTGGTAACACTTTTTCTTTCACACCTTTTAATAAATCAGTTACTGCTGGTCTCCCAAATTGTTCTTTGACTGTTGTAACATATCCTATTGGCTTGTTTAATAATATGTATACCTTATTATTCTCTACTCTCACTACTTTGCCATCAAATATAACTTCATCTATAACTGGATTAATTTTCATGCCAAGTTCAAAAATAATTTCTCCATTTACTTTTACTTTTCCCTCTAATATATATTTTTCAGCTTTTCTTCTAGAGCATATACCTGCATTTGCTAGAAATTTCTGCAATCTTATATTTTCCATGTAATAATTCCCTTCTTTCAGCGAACATTGGGGACGGGGTTAAATGTTCATTTAACTGAACATTAGGGACATGGCTAAGCTTTGTTTCGATATAAATATTCGTTTAATCTACAATGTTTTTTTAAGTTAAACTTACAAAATTGATTAGTTTGTCGATTTTGAACTCCAATCAACTTTTTTATCTCTCATGCTTCCATTTATTTAATAAGTTTTGGACTTTTAACCCTGTCCCTAATGCTCAAAAAGTCGAACACTTAACCCCGTCCCCAATGTCCTTCAAAACTTCTTTAAAATAGCTTGGTAACTCTGCTTCTAGATGCATTTGTTCTCCTGTAATTGGATGTTTAAAATCTAAGCTTTTAGCATGTAGCATTTGACCTTCTATTCCAAATTCATTTTTTCCATTTGAATATACCATATCTCCTACTACTGGATATCCTATTTCTGACATATGGACTCTTATCTGATGTGTTCTACCTGTATCTATTTTTATTTCTAATAATGTATATTTTTTATATCTATTTAATACCTTAAAATGTGTAATTGCTTCTTTTCCATTTTTTACTACTGCCATTTTTTTTCTATCTTTTGTACTTCTTCCTATAGGCATATTAATTGTTGCTTCATTTTCTGGAACTATTCCTCTAACTAATGCTACATACATTTTTTTTACTTCTCTATTTTTTATTTGTTCACTTAAATTAATATGTGCTTTATCATTTTTTGCTATAATTAAAAGCCCTGTAGTATCTTTATCTAATCTATGTACAATTCCTGGTCTAATCTCTCCACCTATACCAGATAAGCTATCTTTACAAATATTCATTATTGCATTAACTAATGTTCCATCAGGATTACCAACTGCTGGATGAACAACTAATCCCTTTGGTTTGTTAACTACTATTATACTACTATCTTCATATACTATATCTATTTTTATATCTTGTGGTTTTAATTCTATTTCTTTTGCTTCTGGTATAACAATTGAAATTTCATCTCCAGCCTGAACTTTGTATGATATCTTTTGTGTATTATTATTAACTAAAATATTACTACTTTCAATTAGTCTTTGCACATTTGTTCTAGATAAATCTTTTTTCTTATCTGCAATATAACTATCTAATCTTACTCCTTTTTCATTTGATTGTACTATTACTCTTTCCATCACGATTTCCTTTCTTGCCATCTTTTACTATATTTTTTATCATCATTACTCCAAATATAAAGACAGCTACAACAATCATAATATCAGCAAAATTAAATACTGGAAAATTTATTATAGGTGTTATATCTAAAAAATCTACAACATGTCCTCTAAAAACTCTATCAATTAAATTACTAATTCCTCCAGCTAAAACAAGAGATAAAATTACAATTGTTTTATTATTTAATTCTTGAAGCTGACTATACATAAATTTAATAATTATTCCTAAAACAACTACATTTATAACAATAAAGCTCCATACACTTCCTACTTTTATTCCAAATGCTACGCCTGAGTTTTCTACATATGATAGCATAAAAATATTATTTATAACTGTAACAGGAAGCTTATCCCTATTCATTAAAATTATAATTTTAGTTAATTGTTCTAATAATACTAGAATTGTTACAAATATAACAATTTTATATTTGAAAGATATAAAACAAAATACAACTTTAGTAAAATAAAATATATAAAAAATATAAATAAATTAAAAAGAGATTACTATCATATAATAAACGGAAAAAGTGAAGATGAAATTGTAGCCAAAATGTTTGACAAACACACATATATATGCTAAAATATCAATGTTTGTAGAAATCTTTCTCTACAACCGCATTGAAAAGGTCATAAAAGCTAATGCTTACCTTAAGAGCGAGTCTAATTGAAGGAGGAATTTATATATGAAAGCAATATTTGTTACAGGTGGAAAACAATATATGGTTGAAGAAGGACAAGAACTATATGTTGAAAAACTACCAAATGACGTTGATAGCGAAGTTGTATTTGATGAAGTTTTATATGTAGATGGTAAAGTTGGAAGTCCAGTTGTTAAAAATGCTAAAGTAGTTGCTAAAGTACTAAAGCATGGAAAACAAAAGAAAGTAGTTGTATTTAAATATAAACCTAAAAAGAAATACAGAAAAACTCAAGGACACAGACAACCATATACTAAAATTGTTATTAAATCAATAGAGAAATAATGATAAAAGTAAGAGTTAAGAAAGATAATGATATAATCACAAGCATTAAATGTAGCGGACATGCTGGCTTTGATGAATACGGTAAAGACATAGTATGTGCATCATTTAGTACGATGGTTATAGTAAGCATTAACTTAATACTTGAATTTGATGAAAAAGCTATTAGTTATACTGATACTAATAATTTAGAAATTGTTAATATTAAGAAAGATAATATAACTAATACTGTGCTTAATAATTTAGTTAATATGATGTATGAACTAAAAGAAAGCTACGATAAAAATATTGATATTAAGGAGGAAAAATAATGATTAAATTGCATTTAAATATACAATTATTCGCATCTAAAAAAGGTGTTGGTTCTACAAAGAACGGTAGAGATAGTGCTGGACGTAGACTTGGAAGCAAAGTAAGCGATGGACAAACATGCAGTGCTGGAAGCATTATTTATCGTCAAAGAGGAACAAAGATTTATCCAGGTGTAAATGTTGGAATGGGTAAAGATCACACATTATATGCTAAGATTTCTGGAGTAGTAAGATACGAAAGAAAAGGAAAAGATAATAAACAAGTAAGTGTTTATGAAAACTAATATAAATTAAATATTGATTATAAGTAGGCCTATGCTTACTTTTTTCATGCATTTTTATAGAAAAAATTGAAAATGATATGTTATAATAATTAAGTATATAAAGAAAGGAAATTTGTTATGATAAAAGGCAAACCATTTGTGAAATGGGCAGGAGGAAAAAGACAAATAATAGATAAATTAAAAGAATATGTACCAGAAAACTTTAATACATATTATGAGCCATTCATAGGTGGAGGAGCCCTATTATTTGAACTATCACCAAAAAAGGCAGTAATAAATGATTCAAATGTAGAACTAATGAATGTATATAATTGCTTATGTAATGAGGAAAAGTTTAAAAAAATGTGCAGTGTTTTAAATCATTATGAAAAAATGCATAGTGAAGAGTTCTACTATGAAATAAGAAACAAAGATAGAAATAAAAATATGTATAATAAATTATCAGACTATACAAAAGCAGCAAGAACAATTTACTTAAATAAAGCATGTTTTAATGGACTATATAGAGTTAACAGTAAAAATGAGTTCAATGTTCCATTTGGCAAAAAAACAAAAGTAAGCACATACGAAGGAGCAAATCTAATAACAGTAAGCAACTATCTAACATTAAATGATATTAAAATATTAAATATAGATTTTGAACAAGCAGTAAAAGATGCCAAGAAAAATGACTTTATATACTTTGATCCACCATACGATTCAGACACTCATACATTTAATAGTTACACAGAAGACGGATTTGGTAAAGAAGAACAAAAAAGACTTGCTAAAGTATTTAAAGAACTAGATAAAAAAGGAGTATATGTAATGCTTTCTAATCATAATACACATCTAGTAAATGAATTATACAAAGGTTACAACATGCACAAAATCGAAGCAAAAAGGAATATAAACTCTAAAGGAAACAAAAGAGGTAAAGTAGAAGAATTAATAATAACAAACTATTAAAAATATTAATACTGATATGCTAGCACATATTAGTATTTTTTAATTTAAAAAAATTAAAAATATAGGTAAACAAAGTATCAAAAAATAACATATATCATAACTTATTAGTGAATAGAAGGAGAGGATTATATGTGCTGTAATAAAAACAATGATGAATGTAACTGCATCACTGAAATATTAAAGGTTATAAATGTTCTTCAAACAAACGCATGTCCAGATGGATGTCTAGCATCATGTGATAGACCAGCTTTAGGAGGAGGAACTAACTGTATAATATGTAATACAAGACCAATAATGTTATATACTTGCGGAACTGGTTCAGTACCATTTGCAGTTCCAACTACTAAAACAAGTGACGGAATAACAAGCAGTGTATTTAGAGTCGAAAAAGTAGATAATAACTGTTGTACATTTAGAGTACTAGCAAACAATCCAGATGAAACAAGTCTATACCCATATGTAGCAACAGATTCAATATTTACTATGGATTGTGATTGTTTATGTGCTATAAGATGTTTAAGCGACACATACGTTGAATGTTTATAACAAAAAGGCAAGCCAATAAAGACTTGCTTTTATTATGCTTTTATTTATGTACTAAAACTGGTGTTCCAACATCAGTATTTTCATATATGATTTTAGCAGCATCATAAGGTAAATTAACACACCCATGACTACCATTATATAAATATATATCACTACCAAACTCACTTCTCCAAGAAGCATCATGAAGGCCAATTCCACCGTCAAAAGGCATCCAATAATCAACATAAGATTCATAATCTTCACCCTTTAAAATAGCACATTCTTCTTTACTATAAATATAAAAGTACCCTTCATTAGTAGGAGTTCCTTCCATCCCTGTAACAGTAGGAGTTAAACAAATAACATCAGTTCCATTAAATAAACGAACATATTGCTTATCAAGACAAACTTCTAAAAAATGTATTTTCCATTCTATATAAGTATTTACTCTCAATATAAACTTCACTATATCTATCAGTTAAAACATAATCATAAATACCATTAGATTTAATACTATAAACAAGTTGATAAGTTAAAATACTATCTATAGGATTCATATTAATATCATACATAATAGCTTCTTCAACTATACCACAGTACTCATTAGTACTTTCATAATTAGGTTCACTTAAAACATTATTATATTGTATATAAGGCTCTATCTTATTATCTATAACAATCTCTTTATCTTTTTTACTGCACCCACTAATCAATGTATTAAAAGCAAGCATAAGCGCTATCAAACTCTTTTTATCCATAATTTCCTCCATAACAGATATACTAAAAACATGAAGCATATTATACATCAAAATCACAAATAAATCAATAAAAACATTTTCTCTAATTATAATATAACAAATATATATATGTAAGTAAACCATACATCACACAAAAAATTATCAAAAAAACTTTACATACTTTAAAATTATGTGGTATAATCTTCATTGTTAAATCAAGTGACGAAGAGGGTATATATGATTTTGTCAAAGAGAGTTAGCATATGGTGAAAGCTAATACAAATAATATATACAAATCACTTCTGATGATGCATATGGATAAGATATGCACGGGGTTATCCTCGTTATAAAAATCAAGTTAACTAAAGGATGGTACCGCCATACATTGGCTCCTTGTACTATCCTTTTTATTTTGGAGGGAGAATTATGAAGAAGTTTGAAAACTTAGAAAAAGGAAATGTTAAAGATATCGAGCAAAAACAAATCGATAAATGGAAAGAACAAGATATTTTAAACAAAACAATTGAAAACAGAAAAGATAATGAAAACTTTGTATTCTATGACGGACCTGCATACGCAAATGGATTCCCAGGAGTTCATCATATGCTTGCAAAAATCTTAAAAGACGCTATTTGTAAGTATAAAACAATGAAAGGCTATAGAGTAGATAGAGTAGTTGGATGGGATACACATGGTTTACCAACTGAAGTTAATGTAGAAAAACTACTTGGATTTAAAGATAAAAAAGATATAGAAAACTATGGTGTAGAAAAGTTCAATGAAGAATGTAAGAAAAACGTTAGAACAAATGAAAAAGAGTTCGTTCGTTTAACTGAAAGAATGGGACAATTTATAGACACAAAAAATGCATACATTACATTCAAAAATGATTATATTGAAAGTGAATGGTATATACTTAAAAGATTCTTTGATGAAGGATTAGTTTACCATAGTCATAAAATATTACCATATTGTCCAAGATGTGGAACAGAACTATCAACTCATGAAGTAGCAGATGGCTATAAAGAAGTAGATGTAAACTCAGTTATACTTCCATTCAAAGTTAAAGATAAAGATGAATATTTCTTGGTTTGGACAACAACACCATGGACACTACTTGCAAATGTAGCATTATGTGTAAATCCAAATGAAGATTATGTAAAAGTAGAAAGCAAAGGGTATAAGTTTATATTAGCTTCTGCTCTAGCAGATAAAGTACTAGGAGAAGATTATAAAGTACTAGAAACATTCAAAGGAAAAAGTCTAGAATATACTAAATATGATCAACTAATGCCATTCTTAAAACCAGAAGGAGAAGCATTCTATGTTACTTGTGATACATACGTAACAATGGAAGATGGAACTGGTGTAGTTCATATAGCCCCAGCATATGGTGCTGATGATAACGAAGTATGTAGAAAATATAATATACCTATGTTAAATCCAGTAAATCTAGAAGGAAAATACACTGATGGACCATGGAAAGGAAGATTAGTAACTGATAGTGAATTAGAAATAGAAATAATAAAATATCTAAAAGAAAATGATAAATTATTTAAGAAAATAAAGTTCACACATAACTATCCTCACTGCTGGAGATGTAAAAGCCCACTTATTTATATGGCAAAACCAGCATGGTATATAAAAGTAACAGCATACAAAGATAAATTAGTAGAGGCAAATAAACAAGTAAATTGGTATCCTGATTACGTAGGAGAAAAGAGATTTGGAAACTGGCTTGAAAATGTACAAGACTGGGGTATAAGCAGAAGTAGATACTGGGGATGTCCAATTCCATTATGGACTTGTTCGTGTGGACACAAAGAAATGATAGGAAGTATAGATGAACTAGTAGAAAAATCAATAGAAGACATTGATAAAACAATAGACTTACATAAGCCATATGTAGATAACGTACATATTAAATGTAAAGAATGTGGAAACGTAATGTCAAGAATACCAGATGTTATAGATGTATGGTTTGATAGTGGAGTAGTTCCATTCGCACAATATCACTATCCATTTGAAAACAAAGAATACTTTGAAAAACACTTCCCAGCAGACTTTATCGCAGAAGGCTTAGACCAAACACGTGGATGGTTTTATTCATTAATCGCAGTATCTGTATTCCTAACAGGAAAAGCACCATATAAAAATGTACTAGTAAACGATTTACTATTAGATAAATATGGTCAAAAGATGCATAAATCAAGAGGTAACGCAGTCGAACCATTTACTATATTAGATAAATATGGTGCTGACGCTACTAGATGGTACATGCTATATACAAGCCCAGTATGGACACCACTTAAGTTTGATGAAGACGGAATAAAAGAAGTAAACTCAAAGTTTATAAATACACTTAAGAACACTTATACATTCTTTGAAATGTATGCAAACACTGATGAAGTAGACCCAAGAAGTTTTGAAGTAGACTATAAAGACTTAGAAGAAATAGATAAATGGTTACTATCAAAATATAATAATTTAATCAAAAATGTAACAACATACATGGATAAATATGATTTAAATAAAGTAGTACACTTAATTCAAGACTTTGTATGTGATGATTTAAGTAACTGGTACATAAGACGTAACAGAAGAAGATTCTGGGGAAGTACACTTGATAATTCAAAGAAAGCTGTATATAAAGTAACATATGATGTATTATGTGGTTTATGTAAAATGATAAGCCCAATAGCTCCATTCATAAGTGAAGAAATATATACTAAATTAACTTTAGAAGACAGCGTAAACTTAAGTGATTATCCAGTATGCAACGAAGAGTATATAAATAATGAACTTGAAGATAAAATGGATACTGTAATAGATTTAATAACTATCGCAAGAAACTTAAGAGAAGAAGCAAAAATCAAAGTAAGACAACCAATACAAGAAGTAATAATCGAAGGTAAATATAAAGATAAAATAGAAAGTTTTACTTCACTAATCGAAGAAGAAATCAATGTTAAAAATGTTGTATTCGCATCAAATATGGATGAATATATAACTGTAAAATATAAACCAAACTTCAAAGAAGTAGGTAAGTTATTCGGAAGTAATTTAGGTAAGTTCACAGAGTTCTTAAATAATATTTCAAAAGAAGATAGCGAAAAATTAGAAAATGGAACACTTAAAATTGAACTAGATAAAGAAACAGAAATCTTACCAAGTTATGTTTTAAGAAACATCGAAGCAAAAGAAGGATACAAAGCAGTTATGCTTAACTATAAGACAGTTGTTTTAAATACTAATTTAACTAATGACTTAATAAATGAAGGCCTAGCACGTGAAATAGTATCTAAGATTCAAAACTTAAGAAAGACATTAGATTTCGATATATCAGATAGAATTAATACAGTTTATAATAGTGATCCTAAAGTAGAAGAAGCAATAAAACAATATGAACAATATATTAAAGATGAAACATTAAGTTTAACTATTACTAAAGGCGAAGCTAAAGAACTTGTAAAAATAAATGATTATGATATGTACATATCAATAACTAAAAATAATTAGATCTAGTCCCCTAGATCTTTTATAATACGAAAATGTATAAAATAATTCACAAAAATTGAAACACTCAAAGCAAATGTGCATTTGCTACTTGACGGGGGGGGGGGGGTCATATGATATAA
>ENA-ORMR01001951-ORMR01001951.1-human-gut-metagenome-genome-assembly--contig:-NODE-1951-length-14219-cov-6.167043_pt1 | contig 14219 bp, 16 predicted proteins | sample MGYA00242107_ERZ509003 | MGnify/ENA primary metagenome ERZ509003 (study PRJEB26280, sample SAMEA2338699) | human gut metagenome | biome: human gut; feature: human-associated habitat; material: faeces... | reverse complement strand
AAAATCCGCCACTAAAAAGGTGGAGGGGTAGTAGTGGGCGAGGATCTCGCGATAGTCGGAGCCGGAGCGCGCCATGGCGTTCGCGCCGTACTGGCTCATGCCGACGCCGTGGCCGTAGCCGTGGACGGTGAAGGTGAAGCTGCCGTCGGCGTGGGTAAGCTCAAAATCGGTCGAGCGCAGCTTGAACAGCGAGCGCAGCTCGCTGCCGGTGAACGAAACGCCGCCGATAACGATGCTCGCGACCCGGCCGGACGCCGTGCGAGTGGTCTCGCCGAGCCAGGAGCCGGCATCGCCGGTCATGTCCGCCTCGGGCTTGAGATAGAGTATCGTGTCGCGAAAATCGAGGTCGGAGTTCACAACGGTGCTTTGGAAATTCGGCACGGAGTCGCCGGTTTCGGGCGAGGAAACGCTTTTGAGATACGGCACATCCGACCAGATCGCCCCGGCATCCTCGGTCGCGCCGTCGGAGGAGGAGTGAAACGCCGCGAGCGCCGGCTTTCCGTCATAGCTGAGGTATTCGCCGTCGGTCGCCTTGACCGCGGCGCTTATTTTTTCGCTGTACTGCGCGTACTTGTCCCCCCAGCTCGACTTGAGCTGCTCGGGGCTTAGATACGCCTGGCAGCAGGCTGAATCGGTGCAGATGTCCGCGCCCTCGTGCTTTGGCGAGGCCAGCGCGCGCTGGAGATAGCTGCGCGCCGCGACCGACTGCGCCTTGAGCGCCTCCGGCTCGAACGACACGGGCATCTCGGCGGCGACAACGCCCGTGAGATAGTCGAAAACGCCGATCTCGACGACGGTATCGCCCGAGAGCAGGCGTATGCTCCGGCTCTCGTCGGGCTTGAGCTTCTCGGCGGCCTTGTCCGGCGCTGAGTCCGGCTGCGGCGCTGCATCCCGAACGGGAAAAAGCCGCGGCAGAGCCATGACGATAAGCGTCATGAAAAGCGCGGCACAGACTATTCTTTTCATCCGGCATCACCCTTTCATCTTGACTGTTTGAGAAAATGAGTATAAAATCAATATTGATACAAATTTATTCTAACAGGATTGATACTATGCTTAAAAACAACAAAAAGGCCGGCGACGCACTGATAATGCTGTGCTACACATGTGCGTTCGGCGCGTTCGGCGCGTTCTTCCGATGGCTGCAAATGCAGGTCGCGCGCGATACGGAAACGGGCTTGATAAACCCGAGCATTCTCAACATTCTGCTGCCGCTTCTGATCGTCGCTGCCGCCGTTGTGCTGTGGCTGCGGTCAAAGAAGCTCACCGATGACGAGACCGTGTTCCCGACCGGGATGAGCGAGGCTCTGCGCGGCCTTTCCCTACTATATATAATATTCGCGTGGATCATCGCGGCGCTCGCCGTGCTCGGCGGCATCCTGACCATTGCCGAGACCTCGCTTGACAATCTGCGATCGATGTATGTCATCATCGCCGCCCTCGCGATGCTCAGCGGTCTGAGCTTTCCGCTCATATGCAGCGCCTCGCGCAGCCACTATTCGCCGAGCCTCGTGAGCGTTTTCATGGCGCTGCCCATCCTGATGTACTGCGTGTGGCTCATCGCAAGCTACCGCGCAAACGCAAACAACCCCAACGTCTGGATGTTCGCGATCGAGATCATCGCCGTATGCTGCGCCATCCTCGCGCTGTTTTACGTCGCAGGCTACGCCTTCGGCAGGCCCGATCCGAAAAAGGCCTGCTACATGAGCCTTCTGGGCGCGTTCATGTGCATAACAACGCTGGCCGACAGCCGCTATATGGGCCTTGAGCTTATCATCCTCGCAACGGCCGGCATGCTGCTGATGTACAGCTGGCTCATCATCAAAAACCGCTGCGCAAAGGACGAGCTTCCGCCCGAGCCGGAAAAGGCCGCGCAGCCCGAGCCAGAGGAGCCGGACGCGGCAGATGAGGCCGAGGACACCGTCATTGAGCCCACGCCCGACGAGGTCTCGCCCGAGCCGACCATCGAGGCGCCGACGCGCGGAACCAAGTCGCCGTCTGCCGACAACGAGGTTGAAAAGATACTGAACGAATATAAAAAGTGATCATTAAAGCAGGTATTAATTTTTTTAATACCTGCTTTAATGATTTGATTGGGCTTGTGGGTAAATTTCATGTGAAATACTATGCGATTTAATTGACAAAAAGGCGTGTTTTTGTATAATTATTTTTGGCAAAATAGAAGTATAATCGGAGGATGACCCTATGAGAGGAATGGAGACCGGCAAAACACGAATAAGGCACGAGGTTTTCACGGAAATCGCGCGCATGGCATACGAGGGCGGAGACTACGCGCAGAAGCTTGAAGAGCTGCCGTACAAGATCTGTCCGGGCGACCCAGACGAGATAGGCCCGTTCAGGAACAATCTGCTTATCGAGCGTGCAGTTGTCGGCGAAAGGCTGCGCCTTGCAATGGGTCTGCCGATGCGCAAGCTCGGCGTGCACAACAATATTTCCGACAGCGTCGAGGAGACCGTCATTGCCGAGAAGTATTACGAGCCTCCGCTGATAAACGTCATCAAATTCGCGTGCAACCGCTGCCCGGATAACATCATCAAGGTCACAAACGGCTGCCAGGGCTGCATCGAGCACCCCTGCATCGAGATCTGCCCCAAAAAGGCCATCAGCAAGGTCAACGGTCACGCGCATATCGATGCCGAAAAGTGCGTCCGCTGCGGCAGATGCATGGACGCGTGCTCATTCTCGGCGATCATCCGCCAGGAGCGCCCCTGCAAGAAGGCCTGCGGCATTGCGGCCATCGGCAAGGACGAGCTTGGCCGCGCGGCGATAGATTATAAAAAATGCACCTCCTGCGGACAGTGCCTTGTCAACTGCCCCTTCGGTGCAATAAGCGATAAAAGCCAGATATTCCAGACCGTTATGGCGATAAAAAGCGGCGTGCCCGTCTATGTCGTGCTCGCGCCGGCCTTCGTCGGCCAGTTCGGCCCCGATGCAACGCCCGAGAAGATGACCGCATCCTTCAAGCGCCTTGGCTTCACCGACGTTTACGAGGCCGCCATCGGCGCGGATCTGTGCGTCATCGAAGAGGCCGCGGACTTCCTTGAGGAGGTTCCGGCCAAGCACCGCTTCATGGTCACCTCCTGCTGCCCCTCGTGGAGCGACATGGTCAAGAAAATGTTCCCCGACATGGCCGAGAACATATCCGTCGCGATGACGCCCATGGTGCTCACCGCGCGCTTTGTCAAGAAAACCCACCCCGGCTGCAAGGTCGTTTTTGTCGGCCCCTGCGACGCGAAGAAGCTCGAGGCCAGCCGCCGCACCGTGCGCAGCGACGTTGACTTCGTCCTCACCTTTGAGGAGGTGCTTGGCATGTTCGCCGCCAAGGGCGTGGATAAGGAGTGCATCCCGGCCGAGGAGGCGCAGACGCTTTCCCAGGCAGGCTCGGACGCGCGCAAGTTCGCCGTTTCCGGCGGCGTTGCACAGGCGGTCGTCAACGCTATCAAGTCCATCGACCCCACGCGCGAGGTCAAGATCGCAAAGGCCACCGGCCTGCACGAGTGCCGCAAGCTGCTGATGATGGCGCGCGACGGCAAGTACGACGGCTACCTGCTCGAGGGTATGGCGTGCCCCGGCGGCTGCGTCGCCGGCGCCGGTACGCTCCAGCCGATCGACAAGTCCACACGCGCGGTCGCAAAGTTTGCCGACTGTGCCGAGTACAGCTGCGCCTACGATACGCAGTATAAGGACTTCCTCCCCCTCATCGAAGAAAAGACTATTTAGAGGCGAATTGACGCACCTAACGATACGGTGATTTCCGGTGTCCCGGTATCGAAGTTGCGGAGGAAACCGTTTTTGCTTCGCGTAACGTTAGTACGTTGCTGAGTTTTGCTGTAGCCCGGCAGCGCAGACTGTGTCTGCGAAGTAATAAGTAAAAGGTAAAAGTGAAAAAGTGCGGTATTCGCCCAAAGGGCGAATGAATTTAAATCCGTGCCGTAGGCACACCACACCTATTCACTATTACCTATTACCTCTTCACTGCGGCCAAAGGTCGCTCGTAGGGAACGGATTTATCCGTTCCGCTCGTACAGGTTTTTCGGCGGTTTACGGTCGGGATATCGCAAAACGTATTGGGTCAGACCGAATGCGCCACCAAAAATGGAGGAAATGAATCTAATATGACAGCAAGTGAAAAAGTCGCATACCTCAAGGGTCTTGCAGACGGCCTCGGCATAAAGGACAGCACCAACGAGGGCAAGCTGATGCTCGCAGTTATCAACGTGCTCGAAGCCATGGCCGACGATATCGAAGCCGTTGACGCGCATGCAAAGGATCTTTCCGACTGCATCAGCGACATCAATGAGGACATGGAATACCTCGAGGATCTCTGCATCGGCGATATGGACGACGAGGCCGATGACGATGACGAGGACTACGACGAGATCGATGACGATGATGACGATGACGTCTGCACCGGCTGCTGCGGCAGCTGCGGCGACGAGCAGGAGTACGAAGTGACCTGTCCGAAATGCGGCGAGACGATCACCGTCTATGAGGAGGATCTCGATTTCGGCTCGATCCGCTGCCCGAAGTGCGACGCGGAGCTTGAGTTCGACATGAGCGCCGACGATAAGGATAAGTAAAAAGCATATGAAAAGAGCACCCCGACGGGTGCTCTTTTTTAGCTTACTTTTCAATGCCCCAGCCGGGCAGCGGCAGACGCTGCATCGCGCCGAACACCTTCGACTTCATGTCGGGATAGGTGAGCGACAGGGTCTTTATAAGCTGCTTTATTTCATATCGCTTGCTGGCCTTGTCCTGCGGACAGGGATTTTCGACAATGGGGATATCCAGCGAGTCGGCAAGGTTTATGATCTTCTGCTCGCCGGCATAGATGAGCGGACGTATCTGCGTAACGCCGCTGCGATCCATGAACGTCACCGGCCTGAAGCAGCTCAGCCGCCCCTCAAACAGCAGACTCATGAGAAACGTCTCGACCGCATCGTCGAAGTGATGACCGAGCGCGAGCTTGGATATGCCGCACGCGCGGATCGCGTCGTTCAGCGCGCCGCGCCGCATCTTTGCGCACAGCGAGCAGGGGTTATCCTCCTTGCGCACGTCGAAAACTATCTCCTTGATGTCGGTTTTAAGGCATGTGTAGGGAATGTCCAGCTCCTTGCACATCTCGCGCACGGGCGTAAAATCCATGCCCTCAAAGCCCAGCTCTATCGTGATCGCCTCAAGCTCAAAATGCTTGGGATAGTAGCTTTGCAGATGCTTGAGCGCCAGCAGAAGCAGCATGCTGTCCTTGCCGCCGGAAACGCCGACGGCGACCTTGTCGCCCTCGTTTATCATGCCGTAATCGTCTACGGCCTTGCGAATAATGCCCGTAAATTCGTTAAGTGCGCGTATGTCCATGCTAAAACCTCTCGAAAAATGCAAAATTGAAATTGAGTATCAGGCCGATTTAGGGAGCATTTACGAGATTTTGCGAGTTTACAAAACGCAGATTAAAATCGGTGTTGACACTGTTTCGCGGCTGTGGTATAAAAATAGAGCACGCTATTTTCAATGTTTGTATTTTAATAGCGCCCCGTTAAAATGTCAAAGTATATTTAAATTTTTTTGGAGGCACAAATATGTCCACGACAATGCTTACCAAGGAGACCGTTGAAAGAAAATGGTACGTCCTTGACGCAGCAGGCAAGCCCCTCGGCAAGACCGCTGCAATTGCTGCCGATCTGCTTCGCGGCAAGCTTAAGACCACCTATACTCCTCACGTCGATTGCGGCGATTACGTCATCATCATCAACGCAAAGGACGCAGTCCTGACCGGCAAGAAGCTCGAGCAGAAGTACTATCGTACTCACTCCGGCTGGGTCGGCGGCCTGAAGGAGACTCAGTACAAGCACCTGATGGCAAATCGCCCCGAGCTGGCAATGCGTCTTGCAGTTCGCGGCATGCTTCAGAAGAATACCATCGCTCAGTGGCAGCTCAAGCGCCTGCGCGTTTTCGCCGGTGCAGAGCACACCCATGCAGCTCAGAAGCCCGAAGTTTGGGATCGCTAATAGGAGGAAGAGAATATGGCAACTTATAAGTGCAAAAGACCGTATATGTACGGCACCGGACGCAGAAAGCAGTCTGTAGCACGCGTCCACCTCATCCCCAATGGCACCGGTGTTATCACCATCAACGGCCGTGATATCGACGATTACTTCGGCCTCGAGACTCTGAAGCTCATCGTTCGTCAGCCCCTGGTCACCACCGGCACCGTCGGCAAGGTTGACATCGAGGCTACCGTCCACGGCGGCGGCGTTTCCGGCCAGGCCGGCGCTATCCGTCACGGTATCGCACGCGCACTGCTCCTCGTCGATGAGAGCTACCGCGCATCCCTGAAGGCCGCAGGCTTCCTGACCCGCGACCCGAGAATGAAAGAGCGTAAAAAGTACGGTCTCAAAGCAGCTCGTCGCGCTCCGCAGTTTTCCAAGCGTTAATCTTTTCAAAACAGCTCAAAATCCCGGAATCATTACGATTCCGGGATTTTTTTGTTTGTAACTTCTATTTTGCTTGCGAAAAGTTGACTCATTTATCCCGTTTTTGATGGGTTGACCAAATTCGCTATATGAGCCGATTTACATGACATACGCATATCGACAAAGAACCACAGCATGTTACAAACTTCCCAAAAATATAAGTTTTTAATATCAATTTTACAAACTTGATTTTTCGAGAAGTTTATGCTATGCTTTTTGAAGCGAAAGGTGGTGTTTCCTTTATGCAAAAAACAAGCTTGCGAAAACGTGATCTCTATCTGAATCGGATTATTGCATTTCAAGATACAGAAATGATTAAAGTTATGACCGGTATCCGACGCTGCGGAAAGTCAAGCTTAATGAAGCTGATGGCAGAGCATTTGCGTGAAACCGGAGTGACCGATGACCAGATTATCGAAATGAACTTTGAGTCTATGGGCATTCCGGATATGGATGCAAGAGGGTTTTATGAATACGTCAAAGCACGCATTTGCCCTAATAAACGGACATACCTCTTCTTTGATGAGGTACAGAAAGTACGTGGTTGGGAAAATGCGGTAAACTCTTTCCGAGTAGATTTTGATTGCGATATATATATCACAGGATCCAATGCCTATCTGCTTTCTTCTGAGCTTTCCACTTATCTATCCGGACGATATGTGGAAATTAAAGTATGGCCGCTATCATTTAAGGAATTTTTGGACTTTCATGGCTATATCCTGACGGAACGGAAGTCACCTGCTGGCGGTTTCAGAAAGCGGATTACAGATGCAGATGGAGAAACATATGATGTAAAAGAGCTTTTTGATGCCTATGCCAGATTTGGCGGTATGCCTATGCTTGCTGATGTGGGCTTGGAAATTGACCGGGTAACAGCTGCGTTAGACGGGGTTTATTCTGCTGCCGTTATCAATGACATTCTGGAACGGGAAAAGCGCAAGGGACAGCGAAATATTACTGACCCGGTGCTTCTGAAAAAAATCATCTTGTTTTTGGCGGACAATATTGGCAATAACACTTCGGCTACCTCTATTGGAAGCACTTTAGTCAATGAGGGACTTTTGGAAAATGGAACCCGAAAAACAAAGCCTGCCGTACAGACGATTCAGGCGTATATCGAAGCTTTGACAGAAGCCTACATTTTCTATGAAATCAAGCGCTTTGACATAAAGGGTAAGGAGTATCTGCGAACCCTGGGCAAATACTATATTGTTGATATTGGGTTGCGAAATTATCTGCTGGGCTATCGTGATGGTGACAGCGGACGTATTTTAGAGAATATCATTTACTTTGAGCTGCTGCGCCGAGGTTATGATGTCGCCATTGGAAAAATCGACAATCAGGAAGTTGATTTTATTGCCACGAAAGCAGACGAGAAAAAATATGTACAGGTTACCGAATCAATGAATGCCCCGGAAACGAGAGAGCGAGAGCTTGCGCCGCTGCGTAAGATTCGTGATAACTATGAAAAGATAGTGATCGCATTGGAATGCGATCTTACTCAGACACAAGACGGAATCAAAATCATTAGAGCACTTGATTTCCTTTTGGAATAACTGCGGCGCTCGCAAGCTTAAATTTTGGCGTATATTCAGACCTCATCTGCCGTTTACGGCCGATGAGGTTTTATAATGCCCGAAAATGAGTGAATACGCTGCTTGACAACCTAACGTTCGGTAGGTATAATGGAGCGAAAACTGAGATCGGGAGGATCGTTCAATGACAGCAAAGGGAAGCACAAAGCAGGAGATATTGGATGCGGCGCTGGAGCTGTTCTCCGTGCAGGGCTATGAGGCCACGTCCATTTCCCAATTGGCCGAGGCGGTGGGTATCCGCAAGGCATCGCTCTATAGTCATTTTGATAATAAGCAGGCGATCCTGGACGCGCTGATGCAAGCCACGCTGGAGCAATACGAGCAGCATTCCATTTTTGCAAAAGCGGATTGGGATGACCCTGCCTTCACAAAGGACAAGGAAAACATGACACCGGATATGGCGGTGCAGCTCTGCCTCGGGCAGATCCGATACATCCTGCACGATCCGCAGATCAGCCGTGCACGAAAGATGCTGACCATTGAGCAGTTCCGTAATCGGCAGATGGCAAGCATGCAGACCAAGCGGAACTACACGGACGTTATGAGTTATTTCACCGGGCTTGTGCGGTTTCTCATTCGCCGGGGGCAGCTCGCCGAGGCCGACCCGGAGATCATGGCGGCGCAGCTGTGCCTGCCGGTTTCCGTGTGGCTTAATCTCTGCGACAGGGAGCCGGAGCGCGAGGCGGAGGTGACGCGGCTGATCGAGCGGCACATCCGGCAGTTCTTTGACGTTTATCGGGCAAAATGAGTCCGCAGCAGCGCCAAATACCGAAATGATGTCAGAGGAGAAAACGAATATGGAGAACAAAGCCAGCATTACCGCCTTGATGAGCTCATTCGGCAGGGCTTTTCATACGGAAAACGAAGAGCATCCGGTGTTTTGCGATGCTCTTGCAAGGGAACTGATGACGGATGAGGAATACACGGCCGTTCAGGGCTATATTCTCGGCGGCGCGCAATTTTTTTGAGCCGGAGATAGTCGCGTCAGAGCAGGAGCCGAAAGAATTGCTGCGGCGGCTTGTGAATGTTCACATTGCCCCGTCGCCGCTGTGCCGCGCGGCCTATACGGAACGGGTCTTGAAAGCCGAGGCTCTGAACGGCACGGAGCAATATGTTATCCTCGGCGCAGGGCTGGATACCTTCGCTTTTCGCGAAACGGAGTTTTTATCCAAGCACAAGGTGTTTGAGGCGGATCATCCGCTTACGCAGGCGGACAAGCTGGAGCGAATTGCGCGCGCCGGCTGGACAATCCCCAAAAATCTTAAATTTATTCCTGTGGATTTCTCAAAAGACAGCTTGCCCAAGTGCCTGCTTGCCGGAGGCTTTGATAAGTCCGAAAAATCCTTTTTCTCGTGGCTGGGTGTGACCTATTACCTTTCGGTCGAAGCGATCGAGCAGACACTGTCTGCGCTGTCCGAGCTATGCGCGCCCGGCAGCTCGCTTGGTTTCGACTATCCCGATGAAAACTTCTTTGCCGCCGCCGAGAAGCGCGTGCAGAATACGATAATGATGGCGAAAGCGGGCGGAGAAGCTATGCAGTCGGCATTTTCCTGCGCGGAGCTTGAAAAGCTGCTCCAAAACCACGGCTTTCAGATCCGCGAGCTGCTCACCCCGGCGGATATTCAGCGCAATATCATTGACAGAGCCGGTGCGAGCATGAAGGCTTTTGAACATGTAAACTATTACCATGCAGTTAAACATGTCGGTAAAACAAATGAGATCGAAACGAGCAATTAGGATTTTGGCCGGCGTTGTGCTTCCGCGCTGTTGGCAGGACTGACGATGCTCCTCGTCATTTATAACCGCCCCGGCTTCACCGGCGAGAGAATAAAAAATCCGGATTCCTACAGTCTGCACATTAAGATAACAGCGCCGGACGGCACGATCATTTATGCCGGAAACGGCGAGGAAACCACGAGCTTTGAAATCAATATCCCGGAAACCGGCCCTTACACCGTTGCCGTGCAGGCGCGGCATGCCGAAGGGAGAATCCACATTCGGCTCAAAGCATCGTGATCCAAGGCTGCATGAGCCTTTAAATAGCAATAAATCGGAGATGGCTTTATGAAACAAAAATCAAGATTTGAAACGGCGCGGCGCTGGCTTGTTTTCTGGACGCTGTTTATCGGCATCGGCGCCGTGGCAGGAGCGCTTGCCATGCTCATCGACCCATCGGGAAGATTCATGGGCATGGACGCGATGCTGCCGTATTTTCAGGTACTGCCTTTTGCAGACCGCGTTTTTCAGGACTTCACATTTTCCGGCTGGGCGCTGCTGATCGTCAATGGGCTTACAAACCTGACGGCGGCAGCATTGCTGCTGGCAAAAAAGAAAGCCGGCACGGTGCTCGGCGGAGTGTTCGGCGTGACGCTGATGATGTGGATATGCATTCAGTTTTATATCTTCCCACTTAATTTCATGTCCACGAGCTTTTTCGTCTTCGGCGCTGCGCAGGCCGCCACAGGCTATGCCGCGTGGGTGTTCGGAAAGCAGGAAGCGTTTCACGTTGCACTGACGGATTACCCGAACATCGGTACAAACAAAAAGCGTCTGGTGGTGTTTTTCTCGCGCATGGGCTATGTCAGGAAGCTCGCGTATGAGGAGGCAAACCGCAGCGGCGCCGAGACTTACGAGGTGAAGTCTCCCGAGCGGACGGAGGGAACCCTTGGCTTCTGGTGGTGCGGCCGGTATGGAATGCACAAATGGCAGATGCCGATTGAACCCGTCTCCGTGAGCTTGGCAGACTATGAGCATGTGACGATCTGCACGCCGATATGGGTGTTTTCCGTTGCAGCCCCCATGCGCAGCTTCTGCGCGCAGGCGGCAGGCAAGATCAAAGAGGCCGATTACATCCTCGTGCATCATCAGGGCAGCACATATAAAAGCGCAGCCGATGAGATGGATGCGCTTCTCGGCCTGGAGCGCACGGGCCTTCGCAGCGTGCAGTGCAGAAAAGGGCGATACAAGGTCGTTTAAGAACGCGGCTCTGTTTGGGGTATTCAACCTGCCCTTTCCGTGGTATAATCATTGCCTGAAAAGAAAACGGCCGCCGAAGCGCATCTATCCGAGGAAAGAACCGGGGCCGGAGGAGAAATTATGTGTACAGCAGCAACTTATAAAACAAAAGATTTTTATTTCGGCCGCACGCTCGACTACGAGTTTTCCTACGGCGAAACGGTCACCGTCACGCCGAGAAATTTCAGGCTTGAATTTCGCCACATGGGCGTAATGGAGCGGCATTTTGCCTTCATCGGCATGGCGCATGTCGCGGATAACTATCCGCTGTATTACGACGCTGTGAACGAAAAGGGGCTGGGCATTGCCGGGCTGAATTTCGTCGGCAACGCGCATTACCGCGAGTGCCGTGAGGGGAAGGATAACATTGCCCAGTGGGAGCTGATCCCGTGGATCATGGCTCGGTGCGCGACCGTGAGCGAGGCAAAGGCTCTGCTTGCCCGGATAAACCTCACCGCCGAGCCGTTTGCGCCGCAGCTGCCGACGGCGCAGCTGCACTGGATCATTTCGGACAAAAGCGGCTCGATCACGCTCGAAAGCGTCAGTGACGGAATATTCGTCTATGACAATCCCGTGGGCGTGCTCACGAACAATCCGCCGTTCCCGATCCAACTGTTTAACCTTAATAACTATAGGGGCCTTTCCGTCGATAATCCGGAAAACCGCTTCTCCGAGCAGCTTGAGCTGAACGCTTACAGCCGCGGAATGGGTGCTATCGGCCTGCCCGGCGACCTGTCGTCTGCGTCCAGATTCGTGCGCGTTGCTTTCACCAAAATGAACTCGCTGTCGGCCGACGACGAGAAGTCGAGCGTCAGCCAGTTTTTCCACATTCTCGGTTCGGTCGATCAGCAGAGGGGCTGCTGCCGACTGGCGGACGGAAAATACGAAATATCTATCTACACCTCATGCTGCAACGCCGATAAGGGCATTTATTACTATAAAACCTATGATAATCACAGCATAGTCGGCGTTGACATGAACCGCGAGGAGCTTGACGGCACTGCGCTCATCAGCTATCCGCTGAAAACGGACATGGAGTTTGAGATCTTGAACTGAGGGAATTTGTTGTGGAAGAGATAAAAACCGGCCGTTACCGGCATTTTAAGGGCAACGAATATCGCGTTTTGTACATCGCCAAGCACAGCGAAACGCTCGAGCCGATGGTGGTGTATCAGGCGCTGTACGGCGAACATGGAATCTGGGTACGCCCGGCGAGCATGTGGAACGAGCTCGTCGTGCGCGACGGCAGGACGTATCGGCGATTTACTTATATAGGAGATTGATAACATGATCTTTCTTTGCTATCCCAAATGCAGCACCTGCCAGAAGGCGCAGAAGTGGCTTGACGCAAACGGAGTTTCCTACGAGCTTCGGAACATCAAGGACGATAAGCCCACCGAGGCCGAGCTGCGCGCGTGGCATAATCTGAGCGGTCTGCCGCTGAAAAAGTTTTTCAACACGAGCGGCCTGCTGTATAAGCTCCCCGGTATGACCGAGGATGAGATGTATGCCCTGCTTGCAACGGACGGAATGCTCGTAAAGCGCCCGATGCTCATCGCCGACGACTTCGTCCTTGTCGGCTTCAAAGAGCCGGAATGGGCAAAAACAGTGAAGTGATGATAAAATAGAAAAACGCCTGATCTTAATCAGGCGTTTTTCTACTTCGCGTAGCGGTTTATGAATTCGGCGCGAGTTTTTGAGTACATGATCTTCTGACTGCTGTAAAGGCCAAAGTAGCCCGAGAGCATATACGATATGCCGCAGGCGAGTGCAAAGTACAGCAGCTCGCTCGAGCCGAACAGCTCGACCGACAGGATGATCGACGCTATCGGGCAGTTTACCGCGCCGCAGAACACCGCGACGAGCGCGATTGCCGACGCGAACTGCGCCGGTATGCCAAGCAGCGGCCCGACCGTGCAGCCGAGGACCGCACCGATGAACATCGTCGGCACTATCTCGCCGCCCTTGAAGCCGAAGCCTATGGTAACGGCGGTGAAAGCTATCTTCCACAGAAAGCCCCAGGCCGGCGCCTTGCCCTCGCCGAGAGCGGAGGCGATGATGTCGGTGCCGATGCCGTTGTAGCTCTCGTCGCCGACTATGAGCGTCAGCACGATGACGATAACGCCGCCCAAAAATGCGCGCAGATATATATTTTTGACGGTTTTGGCCGCAAATTGCTCGGTTTTGTGCATTGCCACGCAGAACACGATGCTGACCAGCGCACATACAACTGCAAGGATGCAAACACGCAGCAGCAGCCCGAACTCCAGCGGCGCGAGCGCGACAGAGTAGCGCATTGGTGCAATGCCGAACAGCAGCGATACGCCGTATGCCGTCACCGACGCGACAAGGCACGGGATAAGTCCCGAGTAGTGCAGGATGCCGACCGATATGACCTCAAGCGCGAATATGGTCGCTGTCAGCGGCGTTCCGAACAGCGCCGCGAACACCGCGCTCATGCCGCAAAGCGTGACAAGGCGCATGTCCTTGTCGTCAAGCTTCAGCAGCCGCCCGACGCGGTAGCCGATGCCGCCGCCGATCTGGAGCGCCGCGCCCTCGCGGCCGGCCGAGCCGCCGACGAGATGAGTGATCGCAGTTGAAACGAAAATGACAGGCACAAGCATGATGGGGACCTTCTCACCGTCGTGGATCGAGTCGATAATGTTGTTTGTGCCCTCGCCCTCCATCTTGCTCACCCGATAGATCAGCGCAATTGCAAGACCGCCGATCGGCAGCAGGAACACCAGCCACTGGTGCTGCGCTCTGAACGCCGTGACGAAATCGACCGTCAGGTGGAACGCAGACCCGACCAGTCCGCACACAAGCCCCGTCACCACCGACAGCAGCACCCAACGATAAAATGTTCTGAAATATTTTCCGACGCTTATCGCGCCGCTTTTAAAACTGTCCACTGTTATCCATACCTTCTTTTTAGTGGCGAATTGCCGCACCTACCAATACATATATCTCTGGTTGCCCGGTTCGAGGGAGCGGAGAAAACCTTAGTTGCCTCGCGCTACATGAGATTGTGCTATATTAGTGCAAAATTTAGGCTGTTCCCCATTTGTCTTCCCCTTGCGGAGCTTGAGGGGAAGATGCCGCTTGCGGCAGATGAGGT
>ENA-ORMR01001945-ORMR01001945.1-human-gut-metagenome-genome-assembly--contig:-NODE-1945-length-14277-cov-3.772817_pt1 | contig 14277 bp, 11 predicted proteins | sample MGYA00242107_ERZ509003 | MGnify/ENA primary metagenome ERZ509003 (study PRJEB26280, sample SAMEA2338699) | human gut metagenome | biome: human gut; feature: human-associated habitat; material: faeces... | reverse complement strand
ACAAATAGATTAGTTCAGTGCAACTAATCTATTTTTTATAAGAATTATAAACGAATTAAATGCAATTATTTTTTTATTATTTATTCTTTGTAAAACAATACTTTGTTGCAATTCCTAATCCAGTTGTTACCCATACAAATGCTAATATTCCACCTAATACAGGTACTTGGTAAATAATCCATGTAATAGCTGTAACAATAGCTACCCAAATTGGTAATTTTACATTAGGTTTCTTTGCTTCAAAATATTTAGCTAACGAAATATTTGTAATAGCCATTGAAATAATAAGAATTAGCATTAAGAAAGCAAGCATTCCTATTGCAACTGTTGAAGTTACTCTTAACACAAACAATAAAACTATTAATATTGGAACTAAAATCAAAGTTGCAATTCCAATCCCAAATGATGAAATACCAATATATTTCTTACAATTCTCTACAAATCTTGGTAATAATTTAATAAATATAATCATTACAACCATTGTTATAACAAAATATTTAGCAAAATCTAAAACATATCTTGTAACAACATCAATTGCAGTTTCTTTTTCTTCTACGTGTTTATCAAAATTAATATTATTAATTTGAGCGTTCTCATTAATTGTTGCTTCTGTATCTGAAGTATAATTTAAATCTCCATATATCATTGCAGTTTCTTTAATTTCCATATTACTAACTGATGCATTAAAGTCTCTTTCAAATGTTCCTTTTAAAACAATGTGCTCAGCTGAAATATTTGCATCATATAAAACATGTGCATTCTCTCCAAAATTAACGTCTTTTGCAACACAGAAAATTTCTCTATTTATTGTTGCAGAAATCTCTAAATTAGAAGCACAAATAAAAGCATTACCATTTAAAATAACATTTTCACCTAATTTAACATTGTTAGCACATATAAAAAGATCTCCATTGATTGTTTCATTTTCAATCGTAACATTGCTTCCTAATAAATATACATTTCCGTTTATAATTTCATCTTTTAATTCAACACTCTCATTTAGATTATAGACTGTTTTATCATTTACATTTTTTTGATCAAGTACTATTCCATCAACAACTTGTCTCATATTATCCTCATCCAATGAAATTGGAACAGGAATCCCTGCTGGATCTGTTGCTTCAGTTGCCATAACAGTTGAAGCCAAAATAGCAAAAACAGATGCAAGAATAATTAAACTTACAATAAGTTTCTTTTTCATAACTTTTTTTCCTTTCTTCTTTTTATTTTTAAAATTTTAATATCATAAATTTTAGCTTTCATAAAATTACATTTTCAAACATAATTTTATGAAATGTTTTTCTAAAATTTTCTCTAAATATTTTTTAAAGATTCAATAGCTACTTTAAAATCATCCGCATTTACTACATAACTACCAGATACTAATATATTCGCACCAGCTTCAACAGCATCTTTTCCAGTAATATCATTTATCCCACCATCAACTTCAATATCCATTTCTAAATCATTATTGTCACAATATTTTTTTAATGCTTTTAACTTCTCTAGAGCAACTGGCATAAAAGATTGTCCACCTTTTCCAGGAACAACAGACATAACTAAAACCATATGTATATATGGCAAGAACTCATAAACTTTGTCTATTTCTGTATCTGGATTAACAGCTAATCCAACCTTTACTCCATTTTCTTTCAAATATCTTATATTTTCTAAAACTTCATCTTTATCTTTACACGCTTCTATATGAAAAGTAATTCTATCAACACCTTGATCAATAAAATAATCAAAATGTTCTTTAGGATTTTCAACCATTAAATGAACATCAATTGGTGTCATTGTTATATTATGAATTTTTAAAGTATAATCTCTCATCTTCAAAACTGTATTTTTTTCAACAAAGTCTCCATCCATAACATCTATATGAAAATAATCAATTTTTGCAGTTTCAATGTTATAAAAATAATCAACTGCATCTTCCTCATCAATATCTAAAACTGATACTGCAACTTCTGCCATCTTTATTCCTCTTTTCTATTTTATTTAAGGCGAACAATTTGTTTATTGCTCGCCTTTTATTTCTGCTTTTATTAAATTAAAAACTTAATGTTGTTGTTGAATTCAAATCAATTTGTTTTGTTCCTTTTAAAACACCATCTATATATACTTTCACTGTGATTGTACCAATTCCACTTATTTGAGCACTTATACTTTCAGTAGCTGGGCTAATTGATTTACTATAAACAGTATCTAATGAAGAATCATCTTTACCAGCTTTAATTTCAACTTTAACACTTTCAGGGGCAATTTCTTTTCCCTCTTCATCTAATTTAGGTGTATAACCACTTAATGTTTTTATATTAGCTGTTACTGTACCTTTCTTTAATTCAGGTAATTTATTAACAGTAATTGTAATTGTATCTCCTGCTTTTGCTTTATCTGTAATATTTTGTTTTAATACAATTCCATTTGATTTATCACTATTTTCAGTAGTTTCAACTTTTACTGCAAATCCGGCAGCCTCTAATGCTTGCCTTGCAGCAGCTTCTGTTTGACCTAACACATTAGGAACATCAATCTTATCAGATCCTGAACTTACTGTAATTGTAAGATCTGCATTCTCTTTAAACTCAATATCTTTTTGAATACTTTGTCTAATAATTAATCCTTCTTTTAAACTATCACTAGCTTCTTCTTCATACTTAATTGTTCCTGTATATCCTAAACTTTTTAAAAGACTTTCTGCTTCTTCTTTAGTCTTACCTGTTAAATCAATCATTTTAAGAGTTTTAACTTCTTTTGCTTTTCTTACATAAATAGTAATTTGATCTTTAGCCTTGATCTTTCTATTTTCAACATATGCAGGAGTTTGTTTAACTACTTGACCAGGTTCAACAGTTTCACCATTTATAGTTTCATCTTCTACATATTCAATTTTCAAATCATTTTTCTTTTTAAATTCCGTTTTGTTATATATTTCAACCGCTTGTGCTTCTGTAAGTCTTGTTCCTGCTGAATTCTTAACTAAATTAGGTATTTGTACATCTTTTGATTTAGTTAAATTCATGACCAATATTGTTCCACCTAAAGCCAATCCAAATAACAAAATAGCAATCAATATAAATGAAATCAATACATGGTCTTTCATGAATCCGAAAAAACCTCTTTTTTTCTTTCTCTTAGGTCTATACTCTTCTTCTTCATCTTCTTCGTCATCTTTACGAACTTTACTATCTATATCATATAAAGTTGATAACTTTTGTGTTTGTAATGTATCAAATTTTTTATTTAATTTAACAAAATCATCATCTGGTCTTTTCAATGCTGTACTTAAATCTATTAACATTTCAGTTGCATTTTGATACCTATCTGCTGGATCCTTTTGCATAGCCTTTAAAATTATATTATTAACACTTATAGGAATTTGAGGATTCAATTTTCTTGGTTCAATTGGCTCCTCTTGAACTTGCATTAAAGCCACAGAAACTGGTGTATCAGCATCAAATGGTACTCTTCCTGTAAGCATTTCATACATAACAATACCTAATGAATAAATATCAGATTTAGCATCTGTAACCCCACCTTTAGCATGCTCTGGTGAAAAATAATGCACAGATCCTATTGTTGTCCCAAAAGCAGTTATCGTTGAATTTGAAACAGCTTTAGCAATACCAAAATCAGTAACTTTAGCCATTCCATCTTCTGTAATAATTATATTATGTGGTTTTATATCTCTATGTATCAAATTATTTCTATGAGCAGTCTCTAAAGCTGAAGCAATCTGAATAGCAATATTTACAGACCATTTCCAAGAAAGTTTTCCATCTTCAACTATAATCTCTTTTAGAGTCTTTCCTTGAATAAGTTCCATAACAATATAATAAACATCGCCTTCATTACCAACATCATATATTGAAACTATATTAGGATGTGTTAGACTAGCAGCCGTCTGTGCCTCTGATCTAAACCTCTTAATAAAATCAATATCTGTAATAAATTCTTCTTTTAAAACTTTTACCGCAACAAATCTATTAAGCACATGACATTTTGCCTTGTACACTGTTGCCATTCCACCATTACCTATTTTTTCTAATATTTCATACCTATTAGCAAGCATTCTTCCTATTAGATTCATATATTTATCTCTCCCTTTAAAAAGATATCAAAAAATTATTATCTATTATCTATAACTATTACTGTTATATTATCTAATCCACCTGCATTATTTGCTTCATCAACTAATACATTTGTAACGTCTTCTTCAGTGTTATCTTTAACTATACTAAGTATTTTTTCTTCTCTAAGCATATTAGTCAAGCCATCTGAACAAATAATTAATATATCATTTTTATTTAATACAGTATATATCATATCAGGTTCTACTTCTTCATCTGTTCCCAAAGCTTTTATAAGTAAATTTTTCTTTGGATGATTATATGCTTCTTCTCTAGTTATTTCACCATCTTGAATTAATTTTTCAACATAACTATGATCAGTAGTAATCTTCTTCATTTTATTCTTACGAATACGATATATTCTACTATCACCAATATGTCCTATATATATTTTATTTTTATATATTAATAACACCTCAAGTGTCGTTCCCATATCTTGCAATTCTTCATCCTGCTCAGACTCTTCATATATAGCTGAATTTGCAAATGCAATAGCATCTTCCAAAAAATCTAAAATTGATTGCTTATCTTTTGATATATCAGCAAACTTTTCATTTATAAATTTTGAAACAGCTGTTATAGCTACTCTGCTAGCAATTTCTCCACCTTTGTAGCCTCCCATTCCATCAGCTAATATATATAGTTTAAATCCATTTTCTTTATTTTCAGATACAAGAAAACTATCCTGATTCATACTTCTAGTCCTTCCAATATCCGTCCTAGTAAATACTTTCATCTTTTACTCCTTTTTTAATTCTGCCCTTCTAAGTTGTCCACAAGCTGCATCAATATCTGATCCTAGCTCTCTACGAATTGTTGCAACAATCCCATTATCATTTAAGTAATCTCTAAACTTTATAATATTATCATTTGTACTTTTTGTATATTCACCATTCTCAATTTTATTTATAGGAATTAAATTAACATGGCAAAGCAGTCCTTTTAATAATTTAACTAATTCTCTTGCATCATCTAAATTATCATTATTGTCCTTTGCTAAAGCATATTCAAATGAAATCCTTTTATTTGTTATTTTTATATATTCTTTACATGCTTTCATCAATTCTTCAATTGGATACGCCTTATTTACTGGCATCATCTCACTTCTTTTTTCATTATTACTACTGTGTAATGAAACTGATAATGTGCATTGAATATTTTCTTGTGCCAATCTATAAATATTTGGAACTACCCCACTAGTTGAAATACTTATATGTCTTGTTCCAATATTAAGTCCCTTTGGATGATTAATAATACTTATTGCTTTTATAACATTATCATAATTATCTAAAGGCTCTCCTATTCCCATAAAAACTATATTAGAAATTCTAACATTCTCTTCTCTTTGAACAGCTAAAATCTGTTCTACAATCTCACCTGCTTCCAAGCTCCTTGAAAAAGGTATTCCTGTTGATGCACAGAATTTACATCCCATTTTACATCCTATTTGGGAAGATACACATATAGAATAACCATATTTATATTGCATTAAAACAGATTCTATTGCATTTCCATCTAAAACATCAAAAAGAAATTTCTTTGTTCCATCTTTTGATTCTAACTTTCTAATTATATTAAAAATATGTAAATCATATTTTTCTTTTAAAGCTTCTCTCAATTCTTTTGAAAGATTTGTCATCTCATCAAAAGATTGTACATTTTCTTGATGAATCCACTTAAAAATCTGTTCAGCCCTAAAAGGCTTTTCACCTAAAAGTTGCATCTCTTCTTTTAATTCATCTAATGTAAAACTCTTAATGTTTGTTTTCAAAAAAAGCCCTCCAATGCTATTTTATATAGGAATGTTATACCATATACCAAAATTTTTTTCAATAGTTTTTACATATTATAAAAACCAGAATATAAATATTTTTAATACTCTGGTTTTTATTTTTAATCAATATTAATTTTTTCTTTTATTATGTATTCTGGTCTTCCTTTACTCTCGTCATAAATTCTTGAAATATACTCTGATAACACCCATAATGAAAGCAATTGAACTCCTGCAAAAAAAGTTATACATAACATTATTGATGTCCATCCAGGAGTTAAATTATTCCACTGTCCAAAATACGAACATAATGAATAAATCAAGACAGCAATAGAAAACAAAATAGCTATTACTCCAAGCCCCCCAACAATTTTCATTGGTTTAGTTGAAAAACTTAAAATTCCATCACTAGCAAGCTTAAACATTTTCTTAAATGGATATTTTGTTGTTCCTAATTTTCTTTCAGGTCTATCATATAAAAAAGCTTTCTGTTCAAATCCTACCCAACTAAATAAGCCTCTTAAAAATTTATTATGTTCTGGCAAACTATTTATAACATCAATAACTTTTCTATCCACTAATCTAAAATCACCTGTATTTTTAGGTATTTCTACTTCAGACATAGAATTTAAAAAGGTATAAAACATTTTTGCTGTCAATAGCTTAAATGCAGATTCTCCTTTTCTAGTTTTTCTCTTTCCATAAATTACTTCATTTCCTTCTTCCCATAATTTAAGCATGTCAGGAATAAGTTCAGGTGGATCTTGTAGATCAGCATCCATAATCACAATAGCATCACCTGTTATATATTTAATTCCAGCAGTAACAGCTGCTTGATGTCCAAAATTTCTTGAAAAAGATATAACTTTAACACATTTATCATTATTAGCAATATCTTTTAAAATTTTCAAAGTTTTATCTTTACTTCCGTCATTTACAAATATAATTTCATACTCATACTTATCTGATAAGCTCCTCAAAACCGTACTAACCCTATCATAACAAAGATGAGCTACCTCTTCTTCATAATACATGGGAATTACAACAGATATTTTATTCATACTAAATCCTCTTCAACATATTATACTAAATCAATTTTTCTAAAAATGATTATATTACTACGCAATTTAAATTTGAAACACCAAATGTACGTGTGCACATGAGAATTTTCAAATTTAAATTAACGAGATAAGATGATTATTTTAGATCCTTTTCAGTTTCTTTAACAATATATATAGGACGATTTTTTATCTCCATATACTCTTTAGACATATACTGTCCCATAATACCAAGACAGAAAAGTTGAACTCCACCAACAAGCAAAACAATACATACCATAGAAGGCCAACCAGAAACAGGATCACCATATAAACAAGTTTTAACAATAATCGCAATAATCATAATAAAAGCTAAAAAGCAAAATAAAATTCCAGCTAATGTAGCAATCATCAATGGAGCAGTTGAAAATGCTGTAATACCATCTAAAGCATAAACAAACAATTTCCAAAAATTCCATTTAGTTTTACCGGCAGAACGTTCAATATTATCATAAGCGATCCACTTTGTATTAAATCCAACCCAACTAAAAATTCCTTTTGAAAATCTATTATACTCAGTAACTTGTAAAATGCTATCAACCATTTGTCTAGACATCAATCTAAAATCTCTAGCACCATCAACTATTTCTGTTTTTGTCATTTTATTTATTATTTTATAAAATAACCTTGAGAAAAATGAAATAATTGGATTTTCGCCTTTTCTTGTTTTTCTCTTAGTTGCCACACAATCATAATCTGTAGTCAATAAAGTTTCATACATTTCTGGAATTAAATCTGGTGGGTCTTGTAAATCAACATCCATTATAGCAACATAATCACCAGTTGAAGCCTGAAGTCCTGCATACATTGCCGCTTCTTTTCCAAAATTTCTTGAAAATGAAACAAATCTCACCCTTGAGTCCTTTTTTGCATACTCTTTAGCTATTTCTAAAGTTTTATCTTTTGAACCATCATTAACAAAAATATATTCAAAGTCAGCCTCCATTTTAGCTGATACTTCAGTAATTTTGTCATAAAAAATCTTTATTGCTTCTTCCTCGTTATATACCGGTACAATTATTGATATTTTATTCATATACATTCCTTCTTCATATTTTTATTTTTTATCATATATCCAATAATACTGCATCTTATAGAATTTGTCCAACATTTTTTTAGACTCATCTGAAAGTTCTGATGCATAAACATTATTTTCTAAATAAAATACACTATTAATAGCTTGAACATTTTTTCTTAAATCGTTTGATGCTTTCATAAATTCATTTCCACCATAACCCGCTAATTCAAAAAATTTATTCATCAAATAATTAGGGCTGATTTTTTCACCTTTTCCCACAAAATCATTTTGTAATACTTCTTTAGCCCTATCATTTGCCCAAATGATATATGGAGTATCATAATAATTAGTTGCACCTTCTTCTGTACTTAAATCAAAATCAATTCCTAACATATTATAAACACTATTATCATTTCCAAGCCATGGATTATGATCTCCAAATAAAATTAATACAACAGGTTCAGAATCATCTCTTAATTCCTCTACAAGTTTACAAATCTGATCACCTGTATCTTCAATTCCACTCATATAATTATCAAATATATTGCATTCTGCATCTGTATAATCATCTTTTCTTACCAAGTATTCTTTTCCATCACCTTTTGTATCTAAATATGGTCCATGATTCTGATAAGTAACGTTAAAACTAAAATAAGGTGTATCAGAATTTTCCTTATGTTGTTTATATAAAGACAATATCTCTGACATTACAACAGTATCATCTGCTATATAGTCTTTAGAATATTCTGCATATTTATTTTCTGAAAAATAATAATTATCAAATCCTAAATTTTTATTAATATTAAGTCTATTATAAAACCATTCATAACCAGGATGAGAACCTTCTGTATAATATCCTTGTTCTTTAAAATATTTTACATATGAATTAGTTTCTTTTCTTAAAGATGGTAATGTACTATAACCTGTCAAAAATTTTCTTTCAGTATCTACTGTACCTGCAGCAAATATATTAGTTACAATTTCTCCAGAATATGATTCTTCTTCTAATTTATGAATTTTTTCATATGGATCATTTAAAAATTCAATTTCATCAAATTTTGAAAAATCATTATACGCTTCTAACATAATACCTATTACATTAACTTTTTTATCATCTTCTATATTGTCATATGTATACTCAGATAGCATGTTTTCAACGTCTTTTTTATTATACCCTTGTGGCTTTTCAATCTTTATTGATGAATAACTATGTAAGAAAGAATAAATTGTTCCTCTTTCAATATACTGATTTATAGGAGACCACAAATTATAAAAATTACCGTCATTTCTTGTTTTTTCATATGAATCTGATGAAGCATAAATCTTTTCCACAGAAACTCCACCAATAATTAATAAGACAAGTGCGATAATACCAGAAATCACTTTTTCTTTTACTGTTGACTTTCTTTTCTCTTTTTTATTATCAAAAACAAAGAAACACACAATCGCTATGATAATAAATATAACAATATACATTATCATCTGATTAGTAAATTCAATAGTATATCTTTTCTGAATTGTTAAAGCTTCTCTTATTAATGAAATATCCTCTATTAATAAATTATCATTTCTTAATTCCATTTTAAAATTATTTACAAGTGTAATTGTATATGCAACAGCCGTTGAAACCGCAAATGATATACTAGTCTTTTTAGTAAGCACATAAAACAATACAGACAAATAATATATTGGCAAAAAGTTTAATAATAATATCCAGAAATTATTAAAATATGTATTATACATTTCTGTTCCAAGTACCCCAACAGAAAATTTTAGAGTTACTTTCATAACAAAATAAGATAATAATGCTAGCACTATTAATGCAAAAAATCTAGAATCTCTTAATTTAGTAACTACATTCTTCACACGATTTTCTGCATTAACTATATTTTCTAATTTTAAAATTTTTTTCTCTTTAAATATATCTAATATTTTTTTCAATCCGATTGACGCAATAATAAATACAAATGGTCTATATATAAATGCATATCTTCCTTGAACTTCTATAATTAAATATGTTAATGTTGCTCCTATCACATAAATAATATATGATTTTTCTTCGTCCTTTTTAGAAACAAAAACACCTACTAATGCTAATATCCATATGATTAGCCAAATTACTTGATCATAATCCAAAATGAATATTTCAAACTTTTCTGTTTTTATACTTGTATTTCCTAATGTTTCTTGAGTTAAATGTGATAAAGACCATGAATTTCCAAAATCATTCCAGAAAATATTTGCTTTTGCAACAAACATTTTTACTATCTTAGTATTACATATCTCTTCTTTTATTTTTTCAATTTCATATTCATGTAAATTTTCTTGATTTGTATATTCCCAATATAATTTCTCTGTCCATGTTCCATTGTTCTCAGCATCTAATCCAATTACTACTTTATACAAACTTCCCATTTCTGGAGTATTTTTTACTACACCCGCACTTCTCAATATAAACATTGGAACCGTTGTAATTACAATATACACCATAAATAAAGGAAGTAATTTCTTCACAATATTTTTTATTGTATCTTCTTTTTTCAAGAATCTATATATACTTACGCAAATAATAGTTAAAATTGTCAAAATTGATTCTGGTCTTACTAAATTAGCTATTCCAAGTATCAGTCCAACTAAAGAAAACCTAACCCAATTCTTTTCTACTATTTTTTCTTCAAAAAGTAAATCAAATCCCAACAATGTTAAAAATAAAAATAAGTGCTGATTAGAAAGTATATTATTATACAACATAGGATTAATAAAAAATGAATATAATACAGTCATAATTTGAGCTGTTTTTTTATTTGTAATCCTATTTATAATTCTATACATCACAGCTATGCCACCAATAGCTAGAATTACATTAATTAATTTTAAAAATACAATTTTATTAAATAACTTTAAAAATAATGCTTGTATTAAAGCAAAATAAATTTGAAAATTATAAGCATTTAAGTAATATTGGCTTCTTTCTTCTAAACTGCCGTCTAAAAAATCTTCAGAAATATCATATAATGTTTTAAAATCCGAAACTTGTGGATTTCGTATTTCCAATACAACTGCTGTTCTTATTAAAAATGAAATAAGCAATAAAATAATTAAAAATTTTTTATGACTTATGTCAAATCTGCTAACAATATATATTGCTCCAAATAATGCAATAATTGCACTTATAATTCCAAAACTTCCATTAAATATTCCCAATAATACTAAACAGAAAGCTATTCCGAAAATCCACTTTATTGCTACATCACATATATTTTTTAATTTTTCCATATACATTCCTTTATTCTAACTTTATTTTTTATTAGAATATTTTTCAATAATAGCATCTGCAATTCTTTGGCTGGCTTTTCCATCTCCATAAGGATTTGCACTATGAGCCATTTTGTCATATTCTTCCTTATTTTCTAATAACTCTTTTGTTAATTTGTATATAGTTTCTTCATCTGTTCCAGCTAATTTCAAAGTTCCAGCATCGATTCCTTCTGGTCTCTCTGTTGTATCTCTCAATACTAATACAGGTTTTCCTAAAGATGGAGCTTCTTCTTGAATTCCGCCACTATCTGTTAAAATCAAATATGATTTAGCTAAGAAATTGTGAAAATCAATTACTTCAAGCGGATCAATTAATTTTACTTTATCATCATCACCGAAAATTTCATTTGCAACTTCTCTAACTTTTGGATTTAAATGAACAGGATATACAACTTTAACATCTGAAAATTCATCAGTTATTCTCTTTATTGCTTTAAACATTCCCCTCATCGGCTCTCCAAGATTTTCTCTTCTATGAGCTGTAAGAAGAATCATTCTATCATTTCCTATCCAATCAAATATTGGATGAGCATAATCCTCTTTTACAGTTGTTGCCAACGCATCAATTGCAGTATTTCCTGTAACATAAATTTTTGCTTCATCTTTATTTTCTTTTAACAAACTTTTTTTACTATTCTCTGTTGGAGCAAAATGCATATCAGCCATAACCCCAACCATTTGTCTATTCATTTCTTCTGGATATGGTGAATATTTATTCCATGTACGAAGTCCAGCTTCAACATGCCCAATATCAACTTGATTATAATAAGCAGCTAAAGCACCTGCAAATGTTGTTGTAGTATCACCATGAACTAAAACAATGTCAGGTTTTACTTCTTTTATAACACTCTCTAATCCATACAATACTCTACTTGTAATATCACTTAAAGTTTGTCCTTGCTTCATAATATCCAAATCATAATCAGGTTTAATATCAAAAACTTCTAAAACTTGATCAAGCATCTGTCTATGTTGCGCTGTAACACATACAATACATTCAATCTCTTTTCTACTTTTTAATTCTTTAACAAGAGGTGCCATCTTTATAGCTTCAGGTCTTGTCCCAAATACAGTCATTACTTTAATCATTTTTATCATCTCCTAATTCATTTTATTTTTTTCTAAATAATATATTAAATCAGCAAAAAGCTTATTAAAATATTTCAAATAAAAGCCCTTTCCCAACCCAGTTAAATATATATTTAATTTATAATTTGGAAATTTTTCTTTTACTTTTGTTCTAGCCCATTTAGCGCCTTGATTAAATTTCTTTTTATCTTTTGCTTTAGCTAATCTTTTTATATATGTAGCTAACATATATCTAACATAAATATATTCTAATTCATTAGTATACATTTCTAAGCCATTTTTCTCATAAAATTCAACTAATTTATCTAACATTTTATTTATATCTAATAACTTATCAGAATATGTATAAGTTACTGAATTAGGTCTTTGAATATATTGATATAAGTTTTCCTCAACATTTGCAATACTTTTAATATATGGAATTAATTTATATAAAAATAAAACATCTTCAAACCAAATACCTGGTTCAAACCATAATTCCTTGTTTTCAAAAATTTCTCTTTTATATATTTTATTCCAAACAACAGTATACATATTTAATAATAATTTGCTTTTCTCTTCTTTAGTCATTTCAGTTGATTCAAAATCAACGCCTGAATGTATTTCAAGATTTTTATCTGGATACACACAATTCACATTACTAGCTACAACATCAAAATCTTTCTCAATAGCCTTTTCATATAATTTCTCAAACATATTTTCAGAAACATAATCATCTGAATCAACAAAAGCAATATACTTTCCAGTAGCATTCTCAATTCCAGAATTTCGTGCTGCACTCTGTCCTTGATTTTCTTGAGAAATAATTGTAATCATATCAGGATATTTTTCTTTATATTCATTAAGAATATCTATTGATTTATCTTTTGAACCATCATTTACTAAAATAATCTCAATATTCTTCTTAGTTTGATTAACCAAAGAATCTAAACATTTTACTAAATATTTTTCTGCATTATATACAGGAACAATTATACTTATATCTTTCATAGTACTCCTTATTTTTCTTCTGATAATTTAAATAAATATTTTACATTACTATCTAAAAATCTTTTCATTCTTTTTGGTTCTGTTGTTATTCTATATAACCATTCTAAGTGAAATTTTATAAAGAACTTTGGAGCTCTTTTTTTAGTTCCACTTAACACATCAAAACTTCCACCTACACCAATAAAAATACCTTTATTAAATTTCTCAAAATTTTTATTTATTAATAATTCTTGAGCTGGTATTCCTAAAGCAACTAATACTAAATCTGGAGATAGTTTCTCTATTTCATCAAAAACCTTTTGTTTATCTTCAACATATCCATTTTCATATCCTAAAACTTTTAAATTAGGATAATCAATTTTTATTTTTTTTGCTAATAATTCTACAACTTCTGGCTTAGCTCCAAATAAATATATTGATTTTTTGTGTTTGTTTCCATATTCAAACAACTCCGTACATAATTCTACTCCAGTTATAGTTTCAGGTATTTTATATCCTAACATATTTGCACCCTTCAAAACGCCAATACCATCTGGAACAATAATAGTATTATCATCTAATAAACATTTTTTAAATTTATCATTATCATTTGCAATCATTAAAGTTTCTGGATTAGCTGTTACAACAAAGGTTTTTTCATTCTTTTTCATTTTATCCTCTAAAAAAGTATAAAAATTTTTTTTCCCTTTATTATATACCCTATCAAAATATTCTCTCATTTAAGACTCCTATTTTCTATCATCAAAATTACTTATTCTTTTCAACTTCAACATATGGATATATACACATGAATTTAAGTAAATCTTTTACTTTTTCTACTTCTTCATCTGTATCTACCATAATTTTAGAAGGGGAATAGAA
>ENA-ORMR01001938-ORMR01001938.1-human-gut-metagenome-genome-assembly--contig:-NODE-1938-length-14336-cov-4.744416_pt1 | contig 14336 bp, 13 predicted proteins | sample MGYA00242107_ERZ509003 | MGnify/ENA primary metagenome ERZ509003 (study PRJEB26280, sample SAMEA2338699) | human gut metagenome | biome: human gut; feature: human-associated habitat; material: faeces... | reverse complement strand
ACCAGCCATAGCGGCGGCGGAAACGCCGAACTCCTCCTCCAGAGCGTGCACCAGCTCGGACAGCTCCAGAACGGTCAAACCCTTGATCTCTTCGATCATAGCAGTAATCTTCTCAGACATTGTGATAGCCTCCTATTTGTAAGATTTAAATTGATGTTGTGCAGGCCCTGTGCCTGCGATGGAAAGGGGGCCGAATTACTCGGCGGCAGCGCCGTTCTTCTCGGCGATCTGCTTCAGCACGCAAGCCAGACCAGAAATAGGGGCCAGCATGGTGCCCAGGACCTGCGCCTGCAGCACGGGCAGGGCGGGAATGGACGCCAGCGCGTTCACGGTCTCCATGGAGACGACCTTGCCCTCCATGAAACCGCCCTTGATCTCGAACTTGTCCTTCAGCTTCTTTGCGTAGTCCGCCATCACACGGGCCGGGGCGACGGGATCGTCAACACAGATAGCCAGAGAAGTGGTACCGTTGAGCTGATCGTCCAGTTCGTTCAGACCGCAGTTGTTGAAAGCGAAACGCAGCAGGGTGTTCTTGATGACAGCGTACTCAATGTTGTTCTTACGGCACTCCGCGCGCAGCTCGGTATCCTCTGCCACGGTGATGCCCTTGTAATCAACGATGACACCGGCTGCAGAATTCTGCAGCTTTTCGGTCAGCGCCGCCACGATCGCCTGCTTTTCAGACAGAACCTTTGCGTTGGGCATTCTTTGATTTCACCTCCGTTAGAATTGTCGGTGCGTTCAAAAAGGAAACCGTCCTCATGCCAAAGGACATGAGGACGGTAAAAGCAATCAAAATGACTTGCCATCCTCGGCAGGACTTACGGCTTTCGCCACCTGCTGTCTTTGGAACGCTCTGATAGTATATCCAAGGCTGGCGGAATTGTCAACCCCAAATATTGATTTTTGCGAAAAGCGATCCTTTTCAAAAGCCCTGACGAGCTTTTTCAAGTTTCTTAGAGCTTCGCAGCGTTCATCTTGACGCCGGGGCCCATGGTGGAAGCCGCGACGCAGGACTTGATATACTGGCCCTTGGCAGCGGCGGGCTTGGCCTTAATGATCGCGCCCATGAGAGCGTTGAAGTTCTCGGTGAGCTTCTCGGGGCCGAAGGAAACCTTGCCGATGGGGCAGTGGATGATGTTGGTCTTGTCAAGACGATACTCGACCTTACCGGCCTTAGACTCCTGAACAGCCTTGGCAACATCGGGGGTGACGGTACCGGCCTTCGGGGACGGCATCAGGCCCTTAGGACCGAGCACCTTACCGAGACGGCCGACAACACCCATCATGTCAGGGGAAGCGACGACGACGTCGAAGTCGAACCAGTTTTCCTTCTGGATCTTCTCGACGAGGTCCATCTCGCCGACATAGTCAGCGCCGGCAGCCTTGGCAGCCTCGGCCTTATCACCCTTGGCGAAGACGAGAACACGGACGTTCTTGCCGGTGCCGTTGGGGAGGACGATGGCGCCGCGGACCTGCTGGTCAGCGTGACGGGAGTCGACGCCCAGCTTGACGTGCAGCTCGACGGTCTCGTCAAACTTCGCGGAAGCGGTCTTGCAGATCAGGCCGAAGCCCTCTGCGGCGTCATACTGAGTGTTCTTTTCGATCTGCTTTGCAGCGTCCTGATACTTTTTACCTCTAAACATTGTTCACACCCTCCTTATTCTTCGACGACAACGCCCATGGAGCGTGCGGTACCGGCGATCATGCTCATCGCGGACTCAAGCGTGCTCGCGTTGAGGTCGCGCATCTTCATCTCAGCGATCTTCTGGACGGAAGCCTTGGAAATGGTAGCGACCTTGGTCTTGTTGGGGACGCCGGAGCCAGACTCGATGTTGCATTCCTTCTTGATGAGGACGGCAGCGGGAGGAGTCTTGGTGACGAAGGAGAAGGAACGGTCGGCATACACCGTGATGACAACGGGGATGATGAGGCCCATGTCGTTCTTGGTGCGCTCGTTGAATTCCTTGGTGAATGCAGCGATGTTGACGCCGTGCTGACCGAGCGCGGGGCCAACGGGGGGTGCGGGAGTTGCTTTGCCTGCAGGGATCTGCAGCTTAACATAACCGGTGATCTTCTGTGCCATGAGAGGCACCTCCTTAATATTGATGTGGTAACGACCGGCGATTCCGGCCGCCCTTGGCGAGACGCTTCGCGTCTCTCCCACGTTTGCCGCTTTCGCGGCTCATCGCTTCTTGCGGTGATTACGGTTCTACGACCTCGACCTGATCGAGCTCCAGCTCGACCGGCGTTTCGCGTCCGAACATGGACACGACCACGCACACCTTGTTCTTCTCTGCGTCGATCTCTTCGACCGTGCCGAGGAAGGACGAAAGCGGACCGTCGGTGATCTTGACCTGATCGCCGACATTGTAGCGCACGACGATCTCTCGCCGTTCCATGCCAAGCGCCAGGACTTCCTCTTCCGTCAGAGGAATGGGTTCATTGTTCGCCGTGCCGACAAAGCCGGTCACGCCGCGAATGTTGCGGATCAGATGCCAGGTGTCGTCCGTCATAATCATCTTGACGAGCACATAGCCCGGGAAGACCTTGCGTTCGACTTCCTTCACATCGCCCGAGTCGGTCACTTCCGTGACGGTCTCCAGCGGAACCTGAATGTCGAGGATCATGTCCTCCAGATGACGGTTGGCGACGAACTTTTCGATGGCGGTCTTGACTGCGTTTTCATAGCCGGAGTAGGTATGCGCGACATACCACTTAGCGTTATCAGCCATGACTGCTCTCCTGTCAGCCCGCGAGACCGATCAGCAGGTGAACTGCGGAAACGGCCACATAGTCGAACAGCCAGATGCAGGCGCCGACGACAAGGGAGCACAGCAGCACAGTGCCGGTGTTCTTCGCCGTGGTGGATGCGTTGGGCCATACGACCTTCTTCAGTTCGCTTCTCATTTCACGGAACCACTTGGAGCGGTCCTTCTTCTTCTTTTCTTCTGCCATGTTTCAACAGCCTTTCCTAATTACTTAGTTTCAGTGTGGACGGTGTGCTTCTTGCAGAAGGGGCAGTACTTGTTCAGCTCGAGCTTGTCCGGGGTGTTCTTCTTGTTCTTCATCGTGTTGTAGTTTCTCTGCTTGCACTCGTTGCATCTGAGCGTGATCTTAATGCGCATCTAACGGCACCTCCTTATTTACTCAGTTCCAAACAGATCGGAACTGGCGATTGCCTCCCTGCTTTCAAATTAAAGGGGCGCTTTTCCTTGCGTGCCGAGAAGCAAATGCGCGCAAAAAGAAAGCCCTCTTTCACAGGTAAGTACGATGATAACACAAGCTCCATTCGTCCGTCAAGCACTTTTTGCACGATCTTGCAGAAAAATTTGCAGTTTTTGTGTTCTTTCCCTCTGTTTTTCGCTCCTTGCGGCGCGCTTGCCTCTCATTTTCCCGCCGCGGCACGGCTCTTCCCCGTCCCGCCCTTGCTTTTTCCGCAAAAATCCTGTATGCTTCAAGCCAAAGAAACGCTTTTGCAGGAGGCATATTCTATGAAAATCATGGCCATCGACTACGGTGACGCGCACACCGGCGTCGCCATCTCTGACCGCACGCTGACGCTCACAGGCTTTTCGACCGTCATCACCGCCTACCGGCCCGAGGCAGTCATTGAAAAGCTGCTGCCGCTCATCTCTGAACACGAAGTAAGCGAGCTGGTGCTCGGTCACCCGCTCAACATGGACGGCACGCGCGGCCCCCGCGCAGAAAAAGCCGAGGGATTTGCAGAGCTGCTGCGCGAGGCCACGTCGCTTCCCGTCACGCTCTGGGACGAGCGGCGCACGACCGTCGATGCGCACAACATTTTGCTCGGCAACGGCAAGCGCGCGAAGGAACGCAAGAAAACCGTCGACGCTGTGGCAGCGAGCCTGATGCTTGAGGGGTATCTCACCTTCAAAAAACGCCAGCAGTAACACTTCTCTTTAAAAAAGCGCTTTTGCGGTGTTCCGCAAAAGCGCTTTTTTCTTATCTTCTCTCCGCTCTGCTCACAGCAATGCGATGAGCGCGTCCACGTCCTCGCTGCGCGTCGCCCAGGAGGTGCAGATGCGCATGACCGTGTGGGTATCGTCAAACCTCTCCGTAAAGCCCATTGCGACCTGCTTCTCCAGCTCCTTGATCTTCTTGTTTTCCAGCACGACGAAGATCTGGTTCGTCGGGTTCTCGCAAAAGAGGCGATAGCCCTTCTCGCGCAGCGCCGCGCGGATGCGATCCGCCGTCTCGATGGCGTTGCGGCTGATTTCCTCATAGAGCCCGCCGGTGAAGAGCGTATCGAACTGTATGCCGAGAAGCCTTCCCTTGGCAAGCAATGCGCCGTGCTGCTTGGCGATGGTGAGGAAGTTCGCAGGCATTCCGCCGTGCGGGAACACGACTGCCTCACCGCACAGTGCGCCGACCTTCGTTCCGCCGATGTAGAAAACGTCCGTCAGCGCGGCAATGTCGCGCAGGGTCACGTCTGTTCCGGTGGCGGCAAGCCCATAGCCGAGGCGCGCGCCGTCAAGGAAGAGCGGAATGCGGTACGCCGCGCAGACCTCGTGCAGCGCGGCAAGCTCCACCTTTGTGTAGAGCGTGCCGTACTCCGTCGGGTGCGAAATGTACACCGCACCGGGAAAGACCATGTGGGTATAGTTCCCGTCGGCGTAGAAGGTCTTTACATACTCCCGCACTGTTTCCGCCGAGAGCTTGCCGTCCGTGTGCCCCAGCGCGAGCACCTTGTGCCCGCCATGCTCGATGGCGCCGGCCTCGTGAACGTTGACGTGTCCGCTCTCGGCGGCGATCACGCCGTCATAAGCGCGCAGCAGCGCATCGAGCACGACCTGATTGGTCTGCGTACCGCCGACGAGGAAGAAGATCTCTGCCTCCGGGCAGCCAATGGCAGCACGGATCTTCTCTTTGGCCTGCTCGCAGTAACAGTCAGAGCCGTAGCCTGCGAGCTGCTCAAAATTGGTCCCATTCAGGCGCTCTAAAATTTTCGGATGAGCGCCCTCGGAATAATCGTTGACAAAGGACAGCATATCAGTCCCTCCCGCTTCTTATTTCTTGAATTTCTTCAGTGTGTCCGTGATGATGGTCTGCTTGAGGGCCACGCTGACCGCCACATAGACGACGCAGCCCACGACGCCCGTAAGACCGCACTTGACGATAAGCATCAGCTTGCTGTCGTCCGCCGTAACGAGCAGCGCGTGCCCACCGGAGAGCACGAGCGCCATTGCCGCCGTGGCGGCAAGTCCCTTGAGGAGCGGGACAAGGCGCACGATCTTCGTGCCGCGGAAGAGCTGGATCGTCATGGCGACCGCGCCGATGGTCAGAGCAAGAGACGTCGCCGCGGCAACACCGGTATCCGTGTAAAAGACGCGGTTCAAAACAATGTTCAGTACCAGCACACCGAGGTTGATGAGCAGCGGCACCAGCGTCTTTTTCATCGCGTAGTAGGCCTTGTTCAAAAGGTCGAGCACGGCGAAAGCGCTCATGCCGAGCGCGTAGCGGGCAAAGATGCTGCCCGTCATCTCGGTCGACTCGGCGGTGAAGCTGCCGCTTTCAAAGATGACGCGAATGATATCCGTGCCAAAGGCGCACATCATCGCGCAGACCGGCAGGATGAAAAGCAGCGTATTTTCCGTCACGTTCCAGATGTAGCCGAGATAGCCCTTCGCGTCCTCCTTCGTGAACTCGCGGTTGAAGCGCGGGAACATGACTGCGCTGATGCTGTAGAGAACGCTCGTCGTCAGCGGAGTAAAGAGCTTGTCGGCATAGTAGAACGCGCTGACCGCGCTGTCGTTGAGTGCGGTGGCAGTGGCGGTGTCGATGAGGTAGCAGAAGAGAAATACCGACGTTGTGAGCACCGTGACGAGCGCGGTCTTAAAGTACGTGCCGACATAATCTGCCTTGCGGTCGAGCAGCGGACGGTAGAGGTAGTGTTCCTTCCTTGCATACGGAACGCTCATACCGAGCTGCAAAAGCCACGCGCATGAGCTTGCGATGACGACGCCCTTGATACCCCACTTCGCCCCCAGCGTCACAAGAAAGACGGCGAGGAAGGCATTGTACGGAATGCTCATGCTGCCCTGCAATTCGTAGTGGTCGGTCGCTTGGAAGATGGCGACATTCAGATAGGCCGCCGCCACGACCGGCAGCGCACAGGCCATGATGCGGATATAGCTCGCAAGGCGCGGCAGCTCGGCTGCGTCAAGGTCCCAGATCGCGCCGACGAGCGGCGTCGAGGCAAAAACCTGCCATAAAACGACCGCCGCGAGCGAAGAGAGCAGCGTGATGGTCATCAGGTTGTTGGCAGCGCGTTCGCCGCGTTTGCGGTCGGCAGCAAATTCCTTCGTCAGGATCGGCACCGCCGCGATGCACAGCGCGTAGCACATCGTCGTGAAGAGGTAGAGCGTTGAGTTATAGGACGCGGTATAGAGGTCCGCGTCCACGCCGGTACCGAAGATGTTGGCCTGCATCATTTCGCGCACCACGCCGAGAAGCTTGGCAAACAGCGTCAGCAAAAAGACGAAGCTGATCGCCCCCGCCGTGCGCACGCCGGATTTTTCCTTCTTTTCCGTGTTTTTCTGAGGGTCCTGCATGGTATCCTTCCTTGATTTTCCCATGATTTCACAGATCATTTTCTCATTGGTGTCGAGTTTACGGGAAAGCTCCGCCATGTGCGTTTCCACACACTGCACCTGCTCTCTGCCCGTTTCAAGCACACGCTTGGCCTCCGGCTCGAATTGCTCGGCGGTGAATCCGTCTCGCGTACTCAGCTTGTCAAGGCCAACAGAGTTCAAAAACGCCGTACACTTGGGATCATAAGAAACACCGATGAGCGGCACACCCATAATGGCGGCATAGATGAGAGAATGCAGGCGCACGCCCACGAGCAGATCCATATTGCCAATGATGGAGAGCATATCCTCCGAAAGGTATTTTTCATTGAGCGACACCGCCGTGTCGTCCGGCAGCTGCGCGGCGATGTGCCGGCAGACCTCCCCGTCCTCTTCATAGTGGAACGGGATGAGCACGGACTGGGCGTTATACGTCTCCTTGAGCCACCGAATGGACTTCAGGATCTCCGCAACGAAGCGCCCGTCCTTATCCTTTTCACGAATGGCCCAGCCGATCGTCAACCGCCCGCCGAGCGAAACGCCCGCTTTCCGCAAAATCTCCGCGCCGACGTCTTTATCCGGCTTTTTCATGCGGATGACGGGATCGGCCGTGATGACGACTTTTTCCCGCGCAATGCCGATCTCCTCCAGCAGCAGCGCCGAGCGCTCGTCGCGCACAACGATGCCGTCCGCTTTTTTAAGTGCCTTCGCCGCGGCACGGCGGTTGCCCGGCCGGTCGATGGGGCCGATGCCCTGGGAGTAAATAAAAACTTTTTTGCGGAAAAACTGTGCGCAGCGGATGATCGAGAGGTAATAGTGCAGACTCTTGCTGCTCGTCACGTCCTGCAAAAGGCTTCCGCCGCCGGAGATGAGCATATCGCACTTTTTCACCGCACGCAGAATCGCCATCGGCGACATGCGCTCCACCGCCTCGACGCCGTACTTTTCGCGCGTGGAGGCAGGGTTGTGCGAGAGCACCGTGAGCGAACAATCGGGAATGTGCTCGCGCAGCGAGGAGACAAGCGTGCGCAGAATGGACTCATCGCCGATGTTATCAAAGCCGTAATAGCCCGAGATCAGAATGTTAACCATTCTCCACCCCGCAGACCCTGCGCACAAGGCGGTAGACAAGTTCCGCGATCACAACGGCCGCAAGGCCGATGAGAAGGCCGAAGAGCACGCCCCAACCGGTGCGCAGCAGGCTGAGCAGAAACGGCGTGCGAATGTGCAGGAAGGTATTAACCACGCTGACAAGGCCGATGCTCATACCCATGCCGAAAACCATGGGCAGGAATTTCATTCCGCGGCGCAGCGACCAGATAAAGAGCATCAGCATTGGCCAGCCGATGATCATCTCCTTCGTGCGCGGGCGGGCGATGAGCGCATTTTCAAGGAAGTTGCGGAAGGCAAGCTCCGTTTCAGACGTGGTGGTAGAGTTGCCGGTGCGGTAGATGTAGTAGACAAATACCAGCAGCATAATGACTGCCGCCACCGCAATGACGACCACTGCAAGGAACCAGCCAAGCTGCATGGAAGTTTTCATCAGCTCAGCAAAATAGGTGTTGAAGCGCTTGATGCGTCCCTTTTCGCCGCGCGTACCCGTATGGGCAACCACCGCCTTGCGCGCGCCCGTTTCCTCATAGGCGTATACCACGAGATACGCAAGAATGAAGAGCCCGATGGGAATGAGCTGCATGATCTTCACGCCGCGATAAAGCTCCATTTCAATCATATAGGAAAGCTGCGAGAGCGCGGAAGTCGCAAGCAGCGAGCCGCAGAATGCGGTCAGAATGGTCAAAGCGGAAACGCCGAGCGTGTAGCCAAGGAGCTTGCCGAAGCGCACGCGCGGCTCGCTCCTTCTCTTTTCCATCAGCTCGCGGCACAGGCCCACCGCCGCAAGCGACGGCATCACGATGCCGCCGGACATCGAGAGCAGCAGGCGGAAGAGCGGGGGCTTCAAAACGCTGAGCGCTGCAAAGCCCAGCACGCCGAGAGCCAGAAGGATCGTGCGCCAGCGTGCGCCGATACGGAAGAAGAGGTCAAAGAGCAGCACAAGCAGCGCCGCCGTACCGATGCTCTGAACAAGTCTCAGTGCTGTGGACGGTGTTTTCAGTTCCATCGCAGGCACCGTGCCGCGCGTGTAGCCGAGAGGCGCAAGGCGCGCATCAAGGTCTGAGAGCATCTTTTCATAGTCGGCAGGATCGGTGACGTAGGTCCATTCCTTCTCGTCAGCGTCCCAGCTCACGTCGTTGTCCGGCTCCAGGATCATCTTGAGGTAGATGATCTTGCAGTTGCGCTCGGCAATGGCGCGGAAAAAGGTATTCGTGATCTCTTCCGGGCCCTCGTAGCCGCAGTACTGGTAGCGGTTCTGGATATAGGCCCACTCGTTGAAGACGCGCACGCCGTGATAGCCCGTTTCATCAAGCAGATCCTCAATGCCCGGCCAGGTGAGATTGAGGCTCTGGTCGTTCTGCTCCATCATGGCGACGCTCGCGCCGCTCTCGTTGAGATACTGCACGAGCATATCCCAGCCCTCGTCGCTCTCGTAGCCGACAAGCTCCTTGCCGCTGTTCATGAAGTAGGGCGCATCATAGTGCTTGAGTACATCGATATAAGCCGCCGCAAACTGCGTGCCGTTCATGTCCTTTTTCGTCACGGTGCGCGGAATGATCTCGTAGCCGTGACGCTCGAGCAGCTCCGCCGTATCGGGCCAGATACCGAGGCACAGGTCGAGCAGCTTTTCGCCCTTCATGCCGTTTTTCTGCTGCTGAATGAAGAGAAAGCCGTGCTCTCCTTCGAGATAGGTCTTGGCTTCAAAATTTTCAAAGCGGGCGGTGAAAGCGTCGAGGATCCACTCGTAGCCCGCGGCAGTCTCCGTCCAGATGAGGCAATCGCTCACATCGGTACTCTCGCGCAGCCACGATGCGACCTCAGCGGGGTAACTATCCTCCCAGCCGTAGTTTTCCATCGCCTTTTTCACGGTCATCGCGTGCACGGGAATGGCCGCGCTCTGGTGCAGGTCGAGCGCGCTCGCCTCGCCGAGCGCCGCCTTTTCCACGCCGAGCGAGCGGAACAGGTCAAGCCACTCGTCCTCGCTCATTTCGGACTGGCGCGCCATGGCGCGCAGGCTCGCATAGTCAAGGACGCAGTCGTAATATTTGTTGCTCTCCTCAGTCTGCACGCGCCTTGCGATCGGCACGAGCGAAACGAGCAGTGCCAGCAGCGCCAGCACCACAAGGAGTTTATCTTTTTTCAGAAAGCTTTTCATTGGCAGTTCTCCTTCTGCGCCCACGCGCAGGGTAATTTAGAGTGTATTGAGTACCACCGGCTCGCCGATGGCTTTTGCATACGTGTAGATCTTGGCAACATCTTCAATATATTCCGCGCGCAGATAGGCCTGTGCAAGATCCTCCCCCACGGCAAGCACGCCGTGGTTGGCAAGCGTGCAGCCGCCGCGCTCAAAAAGCGCGGGCACGGCGTTCATGCCCACCTCTTTCGTCCCGGGCGTGGCATAGTCCGCGCAGCGGACGTCGCCGCCCAGGAAAATACGGGCTTCGATCAAAACGGCCGGAATGCTCCTGCGCGCCACAGCAAAGGCCGTGGCATAGGGCGAATGCGTGTGGAAAACGGCATTCGTTTCCGGATATGCCTTGTAGACCGCCGCGTGCATGCGCCACTCGCTCGACGGCTGCAAAGCGTCCTCGACCACCGTGCCGTCAAGCTTCATGCGCACGATGTCCTGCGCACGCAATACGTCATAGCGCACGGACGTCGGCGTGATGAGCATTTCATCGGGCGCGACGCGGCAGCTCATGTTGCCGCTCGTGCCGGAAAACAGGCCCTCGCGGAACGCCTCAAGCGATTTGTCCACGATCTCCTGACGAAGAATGTCCAGATTTTGTTCCATTTAGATCACCAGATTGTCCTTGCCGATGCTGCCGTCCGTAAAATAGCGGTGCAGATCGTAAGGAGAGTAAATACCAAGATCCGTCACAACGCCTGAGACGAGGTGCGGAGGCGTGATGTCGAAGGCGGGATAGTAGCCCTTCACGCCCTCCATCGCCGTGCGCACGCCCATGGCCTGGAGCGTAAAGTTCGGGTCTCGCATTTCGATGTGGATACTGTCGACCGTGTCGTGTCCCTGGTCGGGCGCGCCGGTGACAAAATACGGAATGCCCATGTACTTGGCGACGATGGCATTCTGGAAGGTGCCGACCTTGTTGACCACATGCCCGTCGCAGCAGATGGCGTCCGCCGCAGTGGTGAAAACGTCGACCTTCTCGTTCTGCATGACGAACGCCGGCATATTGTCGGAGATGACCGTCACATCAAAGCCCATGTCGTGGCAGACCGAGGCCGTCAGGCGCGCGCCCTGAAAATACGGGCGCGTTTCGGGACAGAAAAGTCGGATATTCTTGCCGCGGTTTCTGCACTCGCGCAGCATCGTACCGACGATCGTCTCGGCAAAGCAGTGCGTCATCACCGTGCCGTTGTCGGGGAACATATCGACTAAGTACGAGCCGATCTTCGCCATTCTGTTATAGCGCACGTTGTTGAGCTCGATCGTCTTATTCTTGATGCTCTCGGCCACGTTCTCCCCCGCTAAAAGCGCGCGCTCAGCTTCCTTGAGGCAGATATCGCAGAGAAGTCCCATTCGCTTTTGCGTTGTGGGGCGGGCGTGGGAGATGGTATATGCTGCCTGCTTAAGATATTCCATCTGCTCTGCCGCCGTTTTGTCGCGGCATTCCCATGCCGCGAGCGCCATGCCCATCGGCACGGCGGTGTAAGGACCTGCGCTCTGCGTCACCATGTCGGTGATGGCCTGCGCGACCTCGCCGTGCGTGCGGCAGGTGACAAATTCGACCTTTGCAGGATAGACGCGCCGGTCTAAAATACGCACCTCGCCGTTTTCGAACCACGCGACGTTTTCGTAGCGCAGCAGAAAGGCAAGGTCTTTATCGGCTCTTTCCATGTTCGTTTCTCTCACTTTCTGTATAAGCGCTCGACGGCGCGCTGCATATCGGCGCGCACTTTATCCTCGTCGAGCGTCTTGAATTCGCCGTTTTCGTATAAGATATTGCCGTCCACCATCGTCATGCACACATCGCCCGCCTGCGCCGAGCAGGTGAGGAGCGCGGGGGTGTCGAAGTCAGGATAAAGATGGGGCTTTGATAGATCAAGGGCGATGATGTCTGCCTTTTTGCCGATGGCGAGCACGCCGGTGTCGTCGCGTCCCTGGAGCTTCGCGCCGTTGACCGTCGCCATATCGAGCACCTCCTGCGTCGAGATGAGCGTGGGGTCGTTGTGGTAGCCGTCGTGCATGATCTCGGCAAGGTGCATCTCCTCGAACATATTGAGGTTATTGTTGCTCGCCGTGCCGTCGGTGCCGAGGGTGACGTTGATGCCCTTGTCCATCATGGCGCGAATGGGCGCAAAACCGCTGCCGAGCTTCAAGTTCGACGTGGGGTTGTGGATCACGCTGACGCCGTGCGCCTTCAGAATGTTCATGTCGCGCTCCGTCACGGCGACGCAGTGCGCCGCCGCTGTGGGAGAATCAAACGTACCGAGGGACTCAAACCACTCCGCCGGCGTCTTGCCGTAGCGCTCGATGCACTCGCGCTGCTCGCGCGCGGTCTCAGAGAGGTGAATGTGCATACGCCCGCCCTTTTCGCGGCAGAGCTCACTGTACGCCTTCACGATATGGCTCTTGCAGGTATATTCCGCGTGGATGGAAAAGTCAATGCGGATGCGCCCGTCCGACGCGCCGTGGTACTTTTCAAAGAGCGCGAGCGACTCGGGGATCTGCGTGTTCTGCTCCACGGTCTGGTTTTCGTCAAAGCACTGCACGCAGCGGTTCAGATTCGCCTTGATGCCCGCCTCCTGCGCCGCCCACACGGTCTCCTCCGGGAAAAAGTACATATCGGAAAAGCTCGTCGTGCCGCCCGCGATCATCTCAAGGAGCGCAAAGCGGCTTGCTGCGGCAATGTCCTCCCGCACCAGCCCGTCCTCAATGGGGAAGATCGCCTTAAAAAGCCAGTCCTGCAGCGGCAGTCCGCTGCCAATACCGCGCATGAGCGTCATGGCGATGTGGCTGTGGCAGTTGATGAGTCCCGGCGCAAGAAGCTTGCCTGTCATATCCTTTTCAAGGTCATACGCCGTTTGCGGCCGCTCCGTGCCGATGTAGTCGATCTTCGTTCCATCGATGCCGAGGCAGGCGCCGCGCAGCGTTTCATATCCGTCTTCCTTGCGCAGCAGAATATCCGCGCCTTTCAAGAGTGTTCTCACAAAAGAGCCTCCTATCTGCATTTTATCTCATTGTGCAGTCTAACACGCACGTTCCCAGATTGCAACGGGCAAAAGAATGAAGTTTGTCCTTATCGCTGTCCATGTCGACAAAAATTTCTCATTTTGCAAGCTCAACTACTTAAAATTTCACTATTGTGTTTTTTAATATGGCTGATTATAATGAACGCATATTTTTTGTAAGGAGTGAAACCGGTATGAGCAACATCATGATCCCTCAGGACTACCACACCCCGCTGTCTGTTTATGAAATGCAGCGCGCCATTGAATTCATCAAGAGCAATTTCCAGGTGAATCTGAGCAATGCCCTCAATCTTCGCCGGGTTTCCGCTCCGCTGTTCGTGGATGAAAACTCCGGTCTGAACGACAACCTCAACGGCGTTGAGCGCCCCGTCTCCTTCGATATTCCCGACGTCGGCGTCAACGCACAGGTCGTGCACTCGCTTGCCAAGTGGAAGCGTCTTGCGCTCAAGCGTTACCAGTTCAATGTCGGCAAGGGTCTCTTCACCGATATGAACGCCATTCGCCGCGACGAAGAGCTGGATAACCTCCACTCCGTCTACGTGGACCAGTGGGACTGGGAAAAGGTCATCTCCGCGGACGACCGCAACGTTGCCTATCTCAAGCGCACCGTGCGCGATATCGTCGCCGCCGTCAGCGAGACGAGCAGCGCGCTGAACGTCGCCTTCCCCTCCCTGCGCACCAAGCTCCCCAGTGAGGTCTTCTTCATCACCACGCAGGAGCTTGAGGATCTCTATCCCGACCTGACGCCCAAGCAGCGCGAAGATGAGATCTGCAAGAAGAAGGGTGTCGTCTTCCTGATGCAGATCGGCAAGATTTTAAAGTCCGGCATCAAGCATGACGGCCGCGCTCCCGACTATGACGATTGGACGACTCCCAACAGCGATGGTTATTTGGGCCTGAACGGCGATATTATCTTTTGGGATACCGTGTTGGGAACTCCGGTCGAGCTTTCGTCGATGGGGATACGGGTGGATAAAGAGGCTCTGTTGCGTCAGCTCGATATTTGCGGTTGTCCCGAGCGGGCTCAGCTTTCTTTCCATCGGGCTCTGTTGAATGACGAGTTACCCCTCTCGATAGGCGGGGGGATAGGGCAATCGCGTTTCTCGATGTTTCTTTTGCAAAAGGCACACATTGGCGAGGTACAGGCCAGTATTTGGCCCGAGGAGCAAATTGCCGAGTGTGCGCGGCATAATATTCATTTGCTTTAATTGTGTGAGTTTTGCGTTGAATATGAGACTCTTTCAATTTCCTTGTATTTCTGTCGGAGATAATAAGAAATAAATAATTCTATTTTTTTGAATCGAAGAGTTGCAGAATTGAAAAAAGCGTTCTATCTTTGCACACGCAAAACGAAACTGGTGCGGTAGTTCAGCTGGTTAGAATACATGCCTGTCACGCATGGGGTCGCGGGTTCGA
>ENA-ORMR01001933-ORMR01001933.1-human-gut-metagenome-genome-assembly--contig:-NODE-1933-length-14350-cov-2.674362_pt1 | contig 14350 bp, 14 predicted proteins | sample MGYA00242107_ERZ509003 | MGnify/ENA primary metagenome ERZ509003 (study PRJEB26280, sample SAMEA2338699) | human gut metagenome | biome: human gut; feature: human-associated habitat; material: faeces... | reverse complement strand
ATTCGCGCCCTGCCGCACTGCCTTTTTTGCGTTATTTTCTGGTCTTGCTATAGTTTCTGAGATTGCTATAAACATTTCCAATATGCGGAGTTCCCGGTAAAACGGGGGCTCCTTTTTCTTATGCCAAACCCATGCATTCAACAGGGAGAATGCCCTTTTTTCTTTTGTGAATATTGACAGAAAATGCCGTTAAAATTCTCACATTGGATCCGGGTATTTCTGTTGACATTTGAACATGAAATTGCCATTATGAGAGCAGAATCTTTACGTATCCGGCAGGGGGCAGGAACGTGAAGATGACAAAAGAAGGCATGGGGGATGAAGCAATGAAAAAGAGTCTGTTTTACCGGGCAAAAAAGATGCCGCCATCTGCGCAGATCATGCTGCTGTTTGCCGTCGAGGGTGTATTTCTGCAATATATCACATCGATCAACGGTTTCGGTCTGAATCTGTATGCGACCAACATGGGTGCAACCGACAGTCAGATCGGCATTATTCAGATGGTGCCGAACATTGTAGCGTGTGCAGCACTGCTGCCGCTTGGAATTCTGGCGGATCGTCTGAAGTCGACAAAGACGATACCGATGCTTACGCTTCTTGTGATGTGTGCCGGTTATGCATTTCTTGGAAGCGTACCGGCACTTGGCGAGAGACGTATGGAGCTGTTTTTTGTGTCACTGGCATTTACTGCGGGGGCACTTGCTATTTACAATGCGCAGTGGCAGGCAATGTTTGGTGCTGCGGTTTCACTGCGGCAGCGAAACGATGTCTATGCCTTTCGGAATCAGTTCATGTTTGTGATTGGTATTCTTGCACCGGTGATCTGCGGCATTCTGATGGGAAGATGCCATACGGCCGATGGAAAGCTTCTGGTACTCCGAAGCTTCTTTTATCTGTGTGCTGTCTGCGTTCTGCTGCAGGCCGCTGCAATCAAAAAAATTCAGGTGGAACAGCAGGAGGAGGGAAAAGCTCCGGCAGAAGCGGGGAAGGCATCCTCACGTTTTTCTGTTTCTGATCTGCTGGAGGCGATCACAAGCGTGGGGAAAAATAAAGCGTTACGCTGGTTTTTCGTGCCGGTGGTCTTTTTCTATATCACCTGGCAGCTTGACTGGAGCATGTGGTATTTAGGACAGGTCAAATACTGTAAAATGTCGGAGATGACACTTTCCATCTGCAACGGTGTTTTCAATATCGGTCAGCTTGCGGCAGTTGGAATAATCGCGAAGGTTGTCCGGAAAAAATCGCCGGATTTTGCACTGATTTTCGCCGGGATCGGTCTTTGCTTCTGCCCGGTTATTATGATTTTGGTTCCACATTTACCGCTGGCGTACCGCGGGGTTACTTTTATTGTTCTGATGACGGTTCTGAACGCTCCACAGTGTGCCGTTGCACTCTGTACGGTACAGATTCTTTTAAATGCCGCACCGGAAAAGAACCGTTCGCTTTTGATCAGCCTCTTTACGATGATGACGACGCTGACCAACAGTGTTCTGCCGTTGCTTGGTGTCCGTCTGTATACGGCACTTGGGGCAGATCTTACGGCACTGTACCGGTTCAACCTGATAGATCTTGGGGTTCGCATTTTATCCACATTCGGGCTGATATGGCGTTATCAGAAGGCGAAAAAAGATGACTTTCTGACAAAGATTTCGGATTGAGACGGGCCGTAAAAGCCGAAAATAACATTTACAACAGGAACGATATCGTGTATGATAAATGTGGCTTTCTTTGCACGTATGGAAAAGAGAAGCGCAAAAAGGAGTTTAAACAATGAAATGGAATAAATTTACATTAAAAACAAGATCGGAAGTGGAAGACATTGTGATCTCCACTCTGGCCGATGTGGGAATCGAAGGCGTGGAAATTCAGGACAAACAGCCTTTGACCGAGAGCGACAAACAGCAGATGTTCGTGGATATCATGCCGGATATTCCGGATGACGATGGCATTGCCTACCTGAATTTTTACCTCGATGTGGATGAGGACAAGGAGAAGGTTCTTGCAGATGTCCGCGCGGCACTTGCAGAAATGCAGGAGTTCCTGGACCTTGGAGAGTGCACCATCACAGAGTCTGAGACAGAGGACAAGGACTGGATCAACAACTGGAAACAGTATTTCAAACAGTTCTATGTGGACGACATTCTGATCATCCCGTCCTGGGAGGAAGTAAAGCCGGAAGACCGGGATAAAATGATCATCCATATCGATCCGGGCACAGCCTTTGGAACGGGTATGCATGAGACAACACAGCTTTGCATCCGTCAGTTAAAGAAATATGTGACAAAGGATACCGAGCTGCTTGATGTCGGAACCGGAAGCGGTATTCTTTCGATTATTGCACTGAAGCTTGGTGCGCGTCATGCGGTCGGAACAGACCTCGATCCGTGTGCGGTTCCTGCAGTTGAGGAAAACAAAGAAGTCAATGGAATTCCGGTAGAAGCGTTTGATATGATGATCGGAAATATCATTGATGACAAAGAAGTACAGGACAAAGTCGGATACGAAAAATACGATATCGTTACCGCAAATATTCTTGCAGATGTTCTTGTTCCGCTGACGCCGGTAATCGTACACCAGATGAAGCCGGGCGCTGTTTATATCACATCCGGCATTCTCGATGTGAAAGAGGAAGTTGTCAAAGAGGCAGTCGTTGCAGCGGGACTTGAAGTAGTTGAAGTTACACATCAGGGCGAATGGGTTTCTGTTACAGCAAGAAAACCGATGTAAATTAAGAAAAGCGAAACACCAGAAGAGAAAGAGAACAGATTCATGTACCGTTTTTTTGTAGAAGAAAGTCAGATTTATGACGGCACTGTCCACATCACGGGCAGTGACGTTAATCACATCAAAAATGTGCTCCGCATGCGGCCGGGCGAAAAAATACTGGTCAGTACCGGAGGCGAAAAGGAATATCATTGTGCCGTTTCGGATTTCCCGGAAGGGGAGGTTCTTGCCGCAGTAGAAGAAGTCACAGCAGCAGACAGAGAACTCCCGTCCGGAATTGTGCTGTTTCAGGGTCTGCCAAAAGGTGACAAAATGGAACTGATCATCCAAAAAGCAGTGGAACTTGGTGCGACGGAAATTGTTCCGGTGGAGATGAAACGCTGCGTTGTGAAGCTGGACCGGAAAAAGGCGGAAAAGAAAGCAGAGCGTTGGCAGACGATCGCGCTTGGTGCGGCAAAGCAGTCCAAACGGATGCAGATTCCGACGGTACACATGCCTGTTACATTTCAGCAGGCGCTTGCAATGATGGCAGAATCAGACGTTCGCCTGATGCCGTATGAGAACGCAGAGGGGATGGAAGGAACGAGAAAAATTCTGGAATCCATTGAACCGGGTGAATCTATTGCGATCCTGATCGGACCGGAGGGCGGCATTGACGAAGCGGAAGTGGAAATGGCCATGAAGGCAAAGGTAGAGCCGATTACGCTCGGAAAGCGCATTCTGCGCACGGAAACGGCCGGAATGACCGTGCTTTCCATTCTGGTGTATCTTTTAGAAGGAAGGGAACGAACAAGATAATGGAAGCATATCTGGACAATTCCGCAACCACCTGTGTTTATCAGGAAACCGCAGATCTCGTCTGTGATCTGATGGTAAATCATTATGGAAATCCGTCTGCGATGCATCAAAAAGGGGTAGAAGCAGAACAATATATCAGAACCGCCCAGGAAACGCTGGCAAAGATTCTGAAAGTCAAAGAAAAAGAAATTTTCTTTACCTCCGGTGGCACAGAGTCCGACAACTGGGCGCTCGTCGGAACAGCAATGGCAAATAAGAGAACGGGAAACCACATCATCACAAGCGCGATCGAGCACCCGGCCGTGTCGGCACCGCTGGCATTTCTGGAGGAGCAGGGATTCCGTATTACGCGCCTGCCGGTAAATAAAGAAGGCCTTGTGGATGTGAACGAACTCGAAGAAGCGATCACGCCGGAGACGATTCTCGTTTCGATTATGTATGTCAACAATGAGATCGGTTCTGTTGAGCCAATCGGGGAGATCGGACGCAGAATCAAGGCGAAAAATCCGAAAACGTATTTTCATGTCGATGCGATCCAGGCGTTCGGCAAATACCGGATTTATCCGAAACGGATGGGCATCGACATGCTCTCCGTGAGCGGCCACAAGATCCACGGACCGAAGGGAAGCGGCTTTTTATATATTGATGAGAAAGTAAAAATCCGTCCGCTGATCTTAGGCGGCGGCCAGCAGAACGGCATGCGTTCCGGAACCGACAATGTGCCGGGCATCGCAGGCCTTGCGAAATCCGCTGAGATCGTTTACAGGCATTTTGACGAGCAGACTGCGCAGATGCGTGCCTGCAAACACCGTCTGATCGAAGGCTTGCGGGAGCTGGACGATGTGGTCATCCATGGCATGCCGGAAGAAGAGGGTGCGCCGCAGATTGTCAATGCATCGTTCTTAAATGTGCGTAGTGAAGTGCTGCTGCACACGCTGGAGGACCGCCAGATCTACGTTTCCGCCGGAAGCGCCTGCTCATCACACAAGAGAGCCGGAAGCCCGACGCTGACTGCCATCGGCGCATCGAAAGCCGAGATGGAGTCTGCCGTGCGGTTCAGCTTCAGCGAATTTACGACACTGGAACAGATTGATTACACCCTGGATACGCTGCGCGAGGTACTGCCGATGCTGCGCAGATTTACCAGGAAATAATAGAAAGAGGAAAATTATGATTACAATACAGCCGGAAATTGAAATCCTGAGCACCGAATCCTACGAGGATATGCTGCGCCGGATCGAGAAAATCGGAAGAGTCTGCTACAAGAGCGAGGAGCGCATTGGAGAAGGCACTGCAGAGAAATTCATCGCAGGCATCATCAAACGCGGCCATGAATCCGTCATTGAGCACGGCTCCATCACCGTAAAAGTAACGTGCGACCGCGGCGTGACCCATGAGATCGTCCGCCACCGTATCGCAAGCTACAGCCAGGAGAGCACCCGCTACTGCAACTATTCGAAAGATAAATTTGGAAACCAGATCACCTGTATCGATCTGGCAACCGGATTTTCCTATGATCTGGACGACGAGAACGACCGTAAAAAATACGAGGTATGGCAGAAAGCAATGGAAGCTGCAGAGCAGTATTACTTCCAGATGCTCGAACTCGGAGCAAAGCCGGAGGAGGCAAGAAGCATTCTTCCGAACTCTCTGAAAACCGAGATCGTCATGACCATGAACTTAAGAGAGTGGCGCCACTTTATCCGGCTTCGAAGCGCCAACGCCGCACATCCGCAGATGCGTCAGGTATCTGACCTGATCCTGAAGAAATTTTCTGAGGAATATCCTCTGTTCTTCCGTGATCTGGCTGAGAAAAAAGGAGAATAAAAAACGATGATGTACAAAGCATTTCTGGTAAAATATGCCGAGATCGGCATTAAAGGAAAGAACCGTCATCTGTTCGAGAAAGCGCTCTGCGTACAGATGGAGCACGCGCTTGCCCCGGTAGACGGAAATTTCCAGGTCACCCGTGAGATGGGACGAATCTATGTCAACACCGAAGGAGACTTTGATTACGAGGGCGCTGTCGATGCGCTGACAAGAGTTTTCGGTATCGCCGAGATCTGCCCGGTTGTCATTTTAGAGGACACCGGCTTTGAAGATCTGGCAGAGGCAGTGGTTTCCTACGTGAAAGAGCTGTACCCGACCGAGGAGAAAACCTTTAAGGTATGCGCACGCCGTGCGAACAAAAACTATCCGATGCACACAATGGAAGTCAACTGCGAGCTGGGCGGCCGCATCCTCGATGTCTGCCCGAACCTCAAAGTAGACGTTCACGAGCCGGATATCTATCTGAACGTCGAGCTGCGTCAGAAGATTTATCTGTACTGCGAGAGCATCGCAGGCCCTGGCGGTATGCCGGTCGGCACAAACGGACAGGCCATGCTGCTGCTTTCCGGCGGTATCGACAGCCCGGTTGCCGGATACATGATCGCAAAACGCGGTGTTAAGATTGATGCCGTTTACTTCCACGCTCCGCCGTACACCAGCGAGAGAGCCAAACAGAAGGTTGTGGATCTTGCAAAACTCGTTGCACGCTACAGCGGCCCGATCCGTCTGCATGTGGTCAACTTCACCGAGATCCAGCTTGCAATCTACGAAAAATGCCCGCACGACGAGCTGACCATCATCATGCGCCGTTATATGATGAAGATCGCAGAAGCGTTTGCACGTCAGGACAAATGCCTTGGCCTGATCACCGGAGAGAGTATCGGACAGGTGGCAAGCCAGACGATGCATTCCCTCGCCGTTACCAACGAAGTCTGCACCATGCCGGTCTTCCGTCCGCTGATCGGTTTCGACAAACAGGAGATCGTCGATATTTCCGAAAAAATCGGTACGTACGAGACATCTGTTCTGCCGTATGAGGACTGCTGCACGATCTTCGTTGCAAAGCATCCGGTGACAAAACCGAACCTGAATGTCATCAAATGCTCCGAGCGCCATCTGGATGACGTGATCGATGAGATGATGGAACGCGCAGTTTCTACCGCAGAGACGATCGAGGTCTGCTAAGGAAAACTTGCTTTAAAGAACAAAAAGGCCGGATCTTGTTTTGGGGGTTCTGAAAAACAAGATCCGGTCCTGATGATAAACAAAGACAAAAAAAGAGCCGCGGCGAGTGCGCGGCCCTTATGTTCTATCGTAATTATACAATGTACGGAGCAAGAACATCAAGTACGGTCTGAAGAGCATCTCCATCAGCATGGACGTTCAGGTCGATCGGTTTGGAAAGGTCGAGGCTGAAGATTCCCATGATGGATTTTGCGTCGATTACGTATCTTCCGGATACCAGATCGAAATCAAAATCGAATTTGGAAATGTCGTTGACGAAAGATTTTACTTTGTCGATAGAATTAAGAGAAATCTGTACTGTTTTCATGTTTGTAATCCTCCCTGTTATTTGGTTAACATTATTTATTACCCTCATTTAACAGCTTTATCTTACCGTCTGGAGGGGAAAAAGTCAATGCGAAAACATACAAAGATAAAGTGGAATCTTCGTGATTTTTAATAATAAAGATGAAGAAGAAAGGAGTATGGCATGAAAAAAACGGTAGCTTTGCATAATCTTGGGTGTAAAGTGAACGCATATGAGCTGGAAGCCATCCAGCAGCTCCTCGAAAACAGAGGGTACGAGATCGTGCCTTTTGCACCGGGAGCGGATGTTTACATTATCAATACGTGTACCGTGACGAACATTGCGGACCGGAAATCGCGGCAGATGCTGCACAAAGCGAAAAAGATGAATCCCGATGCGGTTGTCGTGGCCTGCGGCTGTTATGTGCAGGCGGCTGGGGAAAAACTCGAAGAGGATACGGCGATTGATCTGATCATCGGAAATAATAAGAAGAAAGATCTTGTGGATATTCTGGAAAACTTTCTGGCAGAACGTGAGGATGGTGGAAAACCATCCGACGCGGAGTGTAAGAGCTTCCTCGTGGATATGACACACAACCGTGAGTACGAGACACTCTCGATCAGCAAAACGGCGGAGCACACCCGCGCATTCCTGAAAGTACAGGATGGATGCAATCAGTTCTGTACTTATTGTATTATCCCGTACGCGCGCGGCAGAGTCAGAAGCCGCCGCCAGAGTGATGTGGTAGAAGAAGTAAAACGTCTGGTGGAGGCCGGATACCAGGAAGTCGTGCTGACCGGTATCCACCTTTCCTCCTACGGACTCGATTTCCCAGAGGGCGAAAAAGAGACGCTGCTCGACCTGATCCGCGCTGTTGATGCAGTGGACGGCATCAGAAGAATCCGTCTCGGATCCCTGGAGCCGGGCATCATCACCGAAGAGTTTGCAGAGGCGATCGCCGCAATGCCGAAGGTGTGCCCGCATTTCCATCTTTCGCTGCAGAGCGGAAGCAATGGAACACTGAAGCGGATGAACCGGAAATATACCGCAGAAGAATACAAACACAAATGCGATCTGCTGCGTAAGGTATATGGAAATCCGGCGCTGACGACCGATGTGATTGTCGGTTTCCCGCAGGAGAGTGAGGAGGAGTTTGAAGAGTCGCGCGCCTTTGTCGAGGACATTCATTTCTTCGAGACTCACATCTTCAAGTATTCGAGAAGAGAAGGCACCCGCGCCGCAGCGATGGCAGGCCAGATTCCGGAGCAGGAGAAGACGAAGCGCAGCCACGTTCTGCTGGAACTGGACGAGAGACGGAGACAGGAATATATGGAAGGCTTCCTCGGAAAAGAGCTGGAAGTGCTCATGGAAGAAGAAGTCGAGATCGACGGCGTCCATTACTGGACGGGACACACGAGAGAATATCTGCGCGTTGCCGTTCTTTCAGAAGAAAATCTCATGAATCAGATGGTGCTTGTCACCCCGGCGAGAATCCATGGAAAAGACTGTCTGATGTAGGAAATGATACCAATCCGGAAGATCTGATAGAAAAAAGAGCCGGAACGAAAAAGTTCGTTGCACTTTTTGAGGGTTCGTGGTAGAATACCCCGTGAGCCTGCAAAAAGGCGGGCAGACGAAGAAGAAAAACAGCGGCTGGCAGAACGAACGAAGAAGTGAGGGATGTCGGCTGCTTTCGCGTCTAAAAAGTATAATCTGTAATTCGTAGTAATTCGTAATGAAATGTTCGGCCGCAGATGCGGCAAAGGGTAAAAATCGTGATCAAAGAAGAGATTGTCAGAGAACTTTATGCAATTGCAGGGGAAGATGCGGTACAGACCGCAGAACCGATGAAAAATCATACGACCTTCCGTGTGGGCGGTCCGGCAGATTATTTCGTCGCTCCTCATACAGAAGAAGAAATTAGAAAAATCGTGGCTCTCTGCGAAGAAAAAGAGATCCCGTGGTTCGTCACCGGAAACGGCAGCAATCTCGTTGTAAGTGACGAGGGCTACCACGGTGTGATTCTTTCGGTTTACAAAAACTTTCAGGGAATCGAAGTGGAAGGAAACAGAATCCGGGCGAAAGCCGGAAGCATGCTCGTATCCATCAGCCGGGCGGCAAGAGAAGCCGGTCTTTCCGGTATGGAGTTTGCCTCCGGAATCCCTGGAACTTTAGGCGGCGGCGTCCGTATGAACGCGGGAGCCTACGGCGGAGAGATGAAGGATATTGTACAGAATGTCACTGTACTCACAAGAGAAGGTGAGATCCGGAAACTGGAAAAAGAAGAGCTCGGCTTCGGCTACCGTGCCAGCGTCATCAAAGACAGAGGCTACGTCGTACTTGGAGCAGAACTTATGCTTGTTCCGGGAGATAAAGAAGAAATTCTTGCCCGTATGCAGGAATTGAAAAACAAGCGGGTAGAGAAACAGCCGCTCGAGTATCCGAGCGCCGGCAGCGCATTCAAGCGGCCGGAAGGCTATTTCGCAGGCAAGCTTGTGATGGATGCCGGACTTTCCGGCTATGCAGTCGGCGGTGCAAAAGTATCGGAAAAACACTGCGGCTTTCTGATCAATGCAGGTGGTGCAACCGCATCGGATGTGATGGAACTGATCCGTCAGATCCAGGCAAAAGTAAAAGAACAGTTTGGCGTACAGCTTGAGCCGGAAATCCAGTTCCTCGGGGAATTCTGATTTTCGTTATCCACCAAAGGAGAAAAAACATGCGTTTTGTAATTGTGACCGGCATGTCCGGTGCGGGAAAAAGTACAGCGTTGAAAATGCTGGAGGACGCGGAATATTTCTGCGTCGATAACCTTCCGATCCCGCTGGTTGAAAAATTTGCACAGCTTACCGCCGACGGTACTTCCGGAGAAATCCAGAAAGTGGCAGTCGGAATCGATATCCGAAGCGGCCAGGCGCTCCCGGACCTGCAGAATGTTCTGGAGTGGATGAGCATCAACGGAATCTGCTATGAGATCCTGTTTCTGGACGCGTCCGATGACGTGCTGGTCAAACGATACAAAGAGACGAGAAGAACGCACCCACTGGCAGGCCTTGGACGGGTGGATGAGGGAATTAGAAAAGAGCGCAAAGCACTTGAGTTCCTGAAAAAAGATGCGGACTACATTCTCGATACGAGCCAGCTTCTCACAAGAGAGCTGAAAGCGGAGCTCGATAAGATTTTCGTGCAGGATCAGAAATTCAAAAATCTGATGATTACCGTGCTCTCATTTGGATTCAAATACGGAATCCCGGCGGATTCGGACCTTGTTTTCGATGTGCGGTTCCTGCCGAATCCCTACTACGTAGAAGGCATGCGCCCGCTCTCCGGCAACGATGCTCCGGTGCGGGATTATGTGATGGGATTTGAGACAGCGCAGGTGTTTGCGGAAAAATTAGAGGATATGATCCGTTTTCTGATTCCGAATTATATTTCCGAGGGCAAGCATCAGCTCATTATCAGCATCGGCTGCACCGGCGGAAAACACCGTTCCGTAACCCTTGCCAACGAGCTGTACCGGCGTCTTTCCAACGCGAAGGACTATGGAATCCGGATTGAGCACCGGGATCTGGAAAAAGACGCCATCCGAAAAGGAATTTAGAGGTGGAAGGATGTCATTCTCAAGCGAGGTAAAAGAGGAATTATCGAGACATCTTCCGACGGCACGCCACTGCCAGATTGCGGAAACAGCGGCGATCCTGTCACTCTGCGGACAGATTTCCGAGAAGGACGGGACGATACGGATTCAGACAGAGAATGCGTATGTGGCAAGAAAGTACTTTACTTTATTGAAAAAAACATTTAATATAGAGGCAGAGCTTGCAGTTAAGCTGAATCAGAAGGAAAATACGTATCTGATCCGCGTAAATGACAGGGAAGAAACCCGTCAGATTCTGCAGGCAGTGAAGTTACACGAGACAGACCGGCAGTTAACAATGCCGATTCCGGCTGTTGTGGTACAGCGTCAGTGCTGCAAACGGGCATTTCTACGGGGCGCATTTTTAGCGTCCGGTTCCATCAGCGATCCCAACCGGTTTTACCATCTCGAAATTGTCTGCCCCGATGCGCCGAGAGCAGAACAGGTGCAGGAACTTCTGAAAAGCTTTGGAATTGATGCACGGATCGTTCTCCGGAAAAACCACCATGTGGTTTATATGAAAGAAGGCGCACAGATTGTGGAGATGCTTGGCATCATGGAAGAGGACTGCAAGGAGAAGGGATACAGCCAACATCGCACTTATGAATCTGGAAAACGTGCGGATCTTAAAAGAAATGCGCGGCAGTGTCAACCGAAAGGTGAACTGTGAAACTGCCAACATCAACAAAACGGTCAGCGCGGCGATCCGCCAGATCGAAGATATCCGGTATATCGAAGAAACCATAGGCTTTTCTTCTCTGCCGGAACCGCTGGAGCAGATGGCAAGGCTCCGCTTACAATACCCGGAAGCATCGCTTCTGGAACTGGGCAAGATGTTAACGCCGGTTGTTGGTAAATCCGGAGTTAATCATAGATTAAGGAAACTAAAAGAGATTGCAGAAGATTTGCGAAGGAAACAAGGAGGAGAAGTATTATGATTAAGAAACCAATCACAATTCGTCTTTCAAGCGGCCTGGAGGCGAGACCAGTTGCCATGCTGGTACAGGTAGCGAGCCAGTACGAAAGTGAAATCTACGTCGAGAGCGGCAGAAAAAAAGTAAATGCGAAGAGCATTATGGGTATGATGACACTTGGTCTGGACAATGGCGAGGAAGTTACCGTGACCGCAAACGGAAAAGACGAGAGCGAAGCCATGGACGGCGTTGAAAAATATTTAAGCAGTCCTTCTGCTGAATAATCTTACTGCACTTATAGCATAAACATAGAGCAAAACGGCATGTCAGAAAATTTTGACATGCCGTTTTGCTATGCTTTTTTATGCGAAATCAGACGAAAATCAGACCACGTTCTTCGCGCGGAACCAGTAGGTATAGAGATAGGAAAAACCGAGCGATTCATACAGTGTGATCGCAGGCGTGTTTCCCTCGACAACCTGAAGATACGCTTTCGTTGCACCGAGCCGGATTCCCTCGGAGAGGATTGTGCGGCAGATCGAGGAAGCGTAGTGGCGGTGGCGGTACGCAGGATGCACATGGATGGCATAGACACCGACGTAATCGCGGTCGCGGATGCCAAGGCCGGTGGCAACGATCGTTCCGGTTTCATCCTGGATGGAGGTACAGATGGTTTCTTTTGGAATGGCGCGGTACATCGAAGGAACGACCATGCGGTGCATCACGTTCGTCGTGCTCTTTAAAGCAAAGAGGCTGTCAATCCATTTCGGCGGGATAAAGCTGCTGACGATCACGGCAACGGCAGGATCCTTTTTGGCAAAGTTCGCCAGATCCATTGTCATGACGTGCGTCGTGTGCTGGACTACATAGCCGCGGTTGGCGAGCATTGCATCAAAGCCGGGATTGACAAGCGGACTGATCTTGAAAATTGCCGGTGTACCCCAGCGACGGTAGATCTCCTCACAGTACTGCACTTTTTCCTCCACCGGAATCGTGGACGGCCCGATCTGCTCGACGCTGTTGGTCCGGTGTGTATAAAAATAAGAAAAACGAAGAATCCATCCGTCGTACAGCTCGATCTGGTGAGACGGCCATGCGTTCAGGGAAAGATCTTCGATGGTTTTGATCAGTGTATTCATATGAAAGTATTCCCCCTTTGGTTATGTATATAGTATAGAAGAAACAGGACAGATCTTCAAGAAAAAATCGAAAAATTCGACACGCGGAACCGGGCGGCCGGGACACGATGCGTAACGTTTTCTTGCATAATCGAAGAAAAGGGGTTATAATAGGGGGCAAAGACTGAGAATACAAGGAGAATTGAATATGTCAAAATTACTGAAGGTAATTGTGAATACGCTGCTTCTGCTTGCAATCCTGTCAGCAGGCGCACTGGTGATTCCGCCGTTTGCCGGCATCACGACACTTGTCTCAGACGGGATGGGAAATACCAACATTTCCCGCGGCGCTGTCACGTACGCAAAGAAGACAGATACGTCATCGGTTGCGACGGGAGAAAAAATCCTGGTTGATGACAATTCCGGAAAGTATATCTATACGATACAGTCCCTCGACACCGCTGCCGGAACCGCATCCGTAAAAAATGTGATCAGTGGAGACACAACGGAAATTACCGTGAGAGCAACCGTGAGCAAAGTGATCGTCACGATTCCGGTGATCGGCTTTCTGTCGATGGCGGCGCAGAGCAGAGAGGGAATCATGATCATCGGACTTGCCATCCTGTTTCTGGTCATTCTGTTTATCCTTTCCGAGGTATGGAAACGTGATGAAGAAGAGGAGGATGATGAAGAAGAGGAAGAAGACGAGGACGATGAGAAAGCGTCCGAAGAGCTTCGCAGCAGAAAGAAAGCTGCCCTGGAAGAAAAAAAGAAACGGGAAGAACAGGAAATGACCGAACAGTTGAGAGCAGCCGACCAGAAGACGGCAGAAGAAGAGAATCAGGACGAATTTGAAATTCCGGATCTGGAAGAAGAAGGAACGGAGCAGGTGTCCTTTCATACCGTCGATCTGCAGAACCTTGTAAGAGGAGAAGAAACCGAAGAAATTCCGGAAGCCGTGGAAGAAACGGAAATCGTCGAAGAAGCTGCCGCAGAAGAAACAGCGGAAGAAGTGACAGAAGAAACCGAAGAAACGGAATCTGCAGAGCCGGAAACTGTGGAAGAAATCGAAGAGTTTGAAGAAACCATCGAAGAGCCGGAAGAAGAGCCGAAACCGGAACCGTCCGAGCCGATCGAACTTGCCATGCCGGTTTACACGGCGGAAGAACTCCTCCAGAAGGCCCACGCAGCCGGAGATGACCCGAAAGTCATTGAAGATCCTGCAACCGGCATCACAATCTTAGATTATTCCGACATTCTGTAACTATTCAGAGCTATGCGAACGAAAAGAAAAGAACGCGAATCATGCTTGCATGAATGAACGTTCTTTTCTTTTTGTTCATATGGCAAGAAGCCACATCGAGATGCATCACAGCGGAATCGAGATGGGGCTCTGAATAGTTGGAAAACGTCAAAAAAGAGAGAAATATAGGAAAAGTGCACAACACGGCACCCCTGTATTTCTCTTTTTGCATAAAAACGGATAAATCGAAAAAAATAAAAAAAAACCTTGATTTTTCGTGGAGTTTCTTGTATACTAACAACTGTTGTGACATTGATAGCGTTGAAGCGCGAGGTTGCCGCTGAGAAACAGCGGGTTTTCCGTGGAGCGAATGTCAAGTTAAAGAAACTGGCGACAAGTCACTGTACCCACAATTAAGTCCACCTGTAAGAGTGGAAACGACCGTGTGCAAACATCAGGACACACACGGGTAAGTGTACAGTCACCGCTTGTCGTACTCGTAAAAGTGCGAAAAGGAGGCGACTTTTTTTATGGCAAGTCAAGTAATGAGAATTA
>ENA-ORMR01001931-ORMR01001931.1-human-gut-metagenome-genome-assembly--contig:-NODE-1931-length-14355-cov-2.600490_pt1 | contig 14355 bp, 8 predicted proteins | sample MGYA00242107_ERZ509003 | MGnify/ENA primary metagenome ERZ509003 (study PRJEB26280, sample SAMEA2338699) | human gut metagenome | biome: human gut; feature: human-associated habitat; material: faeces... | reverse complement strand
TGGGCGATGAGCGCGACGTAGCCGCCGCTCTGATAGCCGGGGACGACGTCCTCCACGCTCTCGTTGGTGTACATAGGGTTCTTCAAGAGCGTCTGGTAGAAGTCAAAATCGTGGAAGCCGAGCGATTTGAGCGCGTCGACCTTTTCCTCGGTCGAGTGCCACACGCCCGCGCAGCACAGCTCGAGCGGATACGGCAGTTTGGGCATGACACCGCGCAGGGACGGGTGGTCGAACGTGCCAACGGCCTTGGCGAGAAGGTACATGAAGCCGAACGCGCTCTCCTTGGGCACATCCAGCGAAATGAACTTGCCGTTCGGCTTGAGTGCCTTTTTGCACACGTCGAACGCGCGCGTCAGGTCCTCCATATAGCTGGAGCTGCCGTTAAGGTATATGATATCGTAGGCGTTCTCTTCGAGTTTAACCTCTTCAATCCCACAGAAGGCGATTACGTTGATACCGCGTTTTACGCATCTTTCCACGCACTCGTAGATATCCCCAACAAAACTGAACAACGTTACGATTGCAACGTCTGCGTCGCATTCGTCAAGCACTTTGTCGGCATCGTTGCTGATAATTACGCCGGTCTTTATTCCGAGAGAGGCAAAATCGCCGACGTCCATACCGACAACTTTGGGGTTTACGTCGATTGCTCCGACAATTTCCGCTCCTTTTTCGTGCAGATAACGAAGAATATAAGTAGACATTTTTCCGCATCCGTACTGAACTACTCTGATTTTTTTCATAACGCACCTCTCAAAAAATATTTTGATACATCCTGTATCATGGATATTTTAGCAGGTTTTTATAAGTAAAAAAAGAGATTTTTGAAAAATAATCTAAATTTTTGTGGGTTTTGGCAGTAACAACAGCGTTAAAACACTATGTGTCGTCGGAGTAAAACGAAAGTAGTATGATTGTTAATTTTGAGCTACTGCCGATAGCAATTGATGTATTTATTAACGGAATTGCTACATCCTTTTGCGGTGGGTTCAAAAGCAATTCCTACTGCCTGGCAACAGGGCATTTTGAAATAGAATAAAAAACAAGCATTCCTTTGCCTATCGCGGGAATGCCGTTCAAATCCGTTTTGCGGAAATCAATTGATTTTTAACAGTCCAAGCCGCTGTCACACTTCGAGCAAATAGCGCATAAATAACGACATCAGTGGCAAATTGCGGCGCGCAAAAAATGTTATATAAAATTGGGTATTTTGAATATTTCTCTTTCATTTTTGCGATTTTTTGCCACTTTTTGCGGTTTCTATGTATATATTTCCCTTGCCATTTTGTTTTGTTTCTTTCATTGCCGATGTTTGCCACATATCGTTAAGTGCAGCGATTTGTCGATTTTTACAAGCCTTTTTACAGCGGATTTTTGCGCGGTTTGTTTTGTCCGCGGGGATACTGCGGCGGCGTGTGGGAAACTTTTTCGTAGACGATAAGGCAGCGCTTTGCACCGCCAGGCAACACAAAGTCGTAGTGAGTTTTTAGCCTTAACCCCAGTTTTTTACAAGCGTTCTCGGCTATTTCCGATTCCGAGAGGTCGGTTTTGTACGCAAGCACGATTCCGCCGATTTTAACAATACGCGCGGTGTACTCCAACAAAATATTTAGCGGAGCGACAGCCCTTGCCGTTGCCACGTCAAAATATTCGTCGTGTTTTTTTGCAAAATCTTCCGCCCTATCGTGGTAAACCTCGGCTTTTACACCTATCGTTTGGCACAGCGTTTTGCAAAAATTTACGCGTTTTTCCAAACTGTCCACAAGCGTTACGCTTATATCCTCACGCGCGACGGCAAGCGGAACGGACGGAAAACCCGCGCCGCAACCGATATCGGCAACCTGTGCGCCACTTTTTATGGCAACGCTGCCCAAAATGCTGTCGGCAAAGTGTTTTTCCCACACTTCGCTCGGCTCGGTTATTGCCGTAAGGTTATATTTTTCGTTTTCTTGCGACAAATAGCGGCAATACGTATCAAGTTTTTTCACTTGCTCGTCGGAAAGCGCAATGCCTACCGTTTGTTGAATATACTCTTTCATTTTTTCCTTTAACGTTTGTTTTGAGCCAAATATACAATAAGAATTTGCACGTCGGCAGGGCTTACCCCGCTTATTCTGCCTGCCTGCCCGATGTTTCTCGGACGAATTTTGCTCAATTTTTGTTTTGCTTCGATACGCAATCCGTCAATTGCGTTGTAGTCGATGTCCTGCGGCAAGGTTTTTTCTTCCAATTTTGCCGCTTGGTCGATTGCTTCCTGTTCACGCTGAATATATCCGCGATATTTGCTTTCTATTTCTATTTCGTACAGTGCGTCGTCGTCGATATTGGCAAAAAATCCCAACGTTTGCAGGTCTTTTGCCGTGACGGACGGGCGGCGCAACATTTCGTCCACGGTAAGTCCCGCCAAAGTGACAACTTCGCCCTTTTCGCGGAACAAATCCCCGTATATCTTGGGGGATACTATCGTTTTAAGCTCCTTTTGAGCGTCGGCAATTTGCTGTTTTTTGCGTACAAACTTTGCGTAACGTTCGTCGGAAACCAAACCGATTTCACGACCGATTTCCGTAAGTCGCAAATCGGCGTTATCCTGCCGCAAAATAAGTCGATATTCGGCACGGCTGGTCATCATGCGATACGGCTCTTCCGTTTCCTTGGTGGTGATGTCGTCTATTAACACGCCTATATAACTGTTATCTCGACGTAAAACGAGCGGTTCTTTGCCGTGAACGTACCTTTCGGCATTAATACCGGCAACGATTCCCTGCCCGGCAGCCTCTTCGTAGCCGCTTGTGCCGTTTATTTGCCCGGCAAAAAACAACCCGGGTACGGATTTGGACATAAGGGCGGCGTCGAGTTGCATTGCGTCGATACAATCGTACTCGATTGCATATGCGTCTCGCATAATTTCCACGTTTTCCAACCCTTCTATGCTGTGATATATTTGCGCCTGAACGGACGCCGGCATGGAAGAGGACGCTCCCTGTACGTAAAACTCGCAAGTATCTTCGGCTTCCGGCTCCAAAAAGATTTGGTGACGCTCCTTGTCGGCAAAACGCACTACCTTGTCCTCTATGCTGGGGCAGTAGCGCGGACCGACGCCGTTTATACTGCCGTTATACAGTGGCGCAAGGTGTTTGTTCTCCAAAATTATGCGCTTGGTTTCGGCAGTGGAATAAGTCAAATAGCAACTGCGTTTGGTTGCCGGAATACTGTCCGTCATATAACTGAAAGGCATAACGTCGGCTTCGCCGCACTGCTCCACCGTTTTGGACAAATCTATGGAGTTCATCCGCACACGCGCAGGCGTTCCCGTCTTAAAACGCCTTACCGTGAAGCCCAAATTAATAAGCGACTCGGTCAAATACTTTGCGTTGGAAAACCCGTTAGGGCCGCTGTCGCGAACGCATTTTCCCACCAACGTGCGGGAATTTAGGTACACGCCACAACAAAATACAACGGCTTTTGCCGTGTATTGCAAATCAACCGCGGTTGTGACGGTAAACGTGCCGTCGGCGTTTTGCTTAACGTCGGTTGCCTCGCCCTGCCTCAAAAACAGGTTGGGGCATGCCTCCACCGTCTGTTTCATATTCACGTGATAGCGGTTTTTGTCCACTTGCGCGCGCGGAGAATACACCGCAGGACCTTTGCCGCGGTTGAGCATGCGCATTTGCAGCAGGCTTTTGTCGGCATTTAGTGCCATTTCGCCGCCCAACGCATCGATTTCCTTAACAATTTGCCCTTTTGCGGTGCCTCCGACGCTGGGATTGCACGCCAAAAACGCTACCGTATCTAGGTTTGTTGCAAGCATAAGCGTTTGACAGCCCAATCTTGCCGAGGCAAGAGCCGCTTCGCATCCTGCGTGACCTGCACCTATAATAATTACGTCAAAATCGTATTTCATTAGTTATTTTCCCAAGCAAAATTTGCTGTATATTCGGTCTATTATCCTTTCGTCGGCGGTTGTTCCGGTAATTTCGCCGAGAGTTTGCCAGGCTTGACGGAGTGCGGAGGAAATCACATCCAGAGTTGTGTTTTTGCACTCGGCTTTTGCGCGAACGAGTTGTTGCTTTGCCGACGTTAGGCAGTTTAAGTGGCGTTGGTTAGTGATGAGCAAATCGCTCTGCTCAATTTCTCCCGCGCTGAACATCTCGTAAATTGCCTCTTTGATTTCTTCCACGTTACCGCTTTTCGCCGATACCACTATGCTATCCGCACAGCAGGGCATTTCGGCATACAAGTCGCATTTGTTAAACACTCTTATTTGCGGACGAATTGTGGGATAAACCAACCTATCCGATGGATTGTCGGTGACGTTAAGCACCACGTCGGCACTGTCGGCGGCTTTTTTTGCACGCTTTACGCCTTCCGCTTCCACCACGTCGGCGGTTTCTCGAAGCCCGGCGGTATCCACAAAATTGAATTTTATATCCTTGTAGGCAACGCTTTCCGAAAGGGTGTCCCGCGTTGTTCCCTGAATATCCGACACGATTGCCCTGTCGCTGCCAAGGAGCGCGTTTAGCAGGCTGGATTTCCCCACGTTGGGGCGGCCGACGATTGCAACGTCTATACCGCTTTTGGCAATTTTACCCAGTGTGAACGTAGATATAAGTTCGGAAAGTTCGTCGATGATTTCGCCGAGAGTTTTTTCCGCATCGGTTTTGGCAACCTGCTCCAAATCTTCTTCGGGATAGTCCAAAGTCGCTTCGCTTTGCGCAAGGAGATCCAGTAAGCGATCCTGCAAGGCAGTAATTTTTTTGCCGAGTTTGTTTTCCAGCAAATTTGCGCCGGCTTTTGCCGCCGAAGCCGTTTCGGCATTTATCATTTCTATGATTCCTTCGGCATTTGTGAGGTTTTGCTTGCCGTTGACAAATGCGCGCTTGCTGAACTCTCCGTTTCGAGCCGGCACTGCGCCTTGCTTAAGGCACGCTTGGATAACAGCGTTAGGCACGGCAATTCCGCCATGGCAATGGAACTCCACCAAATTTTCCCCAGTGTAGGAATGCGGCGCGGCAAAATACACGCACATTGCCTGTTCGTTGAAATGCTCGGTTGTCAAAGTGCCGACTTTGAGCATATTTGGCTTTTCGGGAAACGGTTTGAAGATTTGTTTTGCTATATTTATGCTATCGTCGCCGCTCATTCTTATTACGGAAATTGCCGATCGACCGATAGCCGTAGACAACGCTACTATCGTGCTGCTCATATAATCCTCCGAAAGACTACTTTTCGGTTTAATTTTAACACTATTGTTATTTTTTTTCAACAATTTGCAAGCCATAAAGCACTCACCGAGCAAATTGCCGTCACTTGTCGCACTGAACGCAACAAAAACAGCGTGATGTGAAAATTCGAGCAAACCCGGTTTTTGATAAGTAAAGCAAATATTTAGTTGTTAATTGCATCGTCCGTAATAAGTTGTTTCCCCCGGTTAGAATTATAATCAGTTGGCTTTGTGTACAACGTCGTCAGTTTTGCCTTGGCAACTTGCTTCACTTTGCTGCGTTATATTGTCAAAGGAATATAACAAAAGTATCCTCACATACTTTCACGATCAAACTATCGTTGCAAATAATATCATAACCTTGTGTGATGTTAAATTTGAACAAAGTAAATTTTCCGCTTGTAAATGCAACTTGCATAATAAATATGCATCACGAGTTCAAAAGTCGTCAGTTTTGCCAGGTACTCCTTGTTCGCTTGAACACCCACTTTCGACACTATACTGCACGAAGTAATTCTTTTGCCGGTCGGTAAAATCTTTCAAACCCTTTCGTGTTTCTAGAATAACTTGCGTTTTGCACTTCAAACCCCAAAAACGGCGAAGTTACAACTCATTGTAAACCAGTTTTCAACCTCTATACTAAAACAAACTGCATACCCACTGTTTTAAGTATTAACCACAAGACGAAACAACTTTCTCCACTTTTTATGTGATATTGTCAAGCGAATGTACCAAATTATCCGCGCATGACTTTTGGCAACTAATAAACTTTCAAGCAGAATAACATAGTGTGATGTTAAATTTGAACAAAGCAAATTTTGATGAACAAAGCAAACGTTTAGTTGATAGACGCAACTTCTATGATAAGTTGTTCATCATAGTTTGAAAAACAACTAAGTTTTACAAACCATTGCAAGCAAGTTTGCAACAAACTTGCTTTTGCGGTATCCGTCACTTTGTGCTATGTTCCTATGGTTGCCTGCCTTTGTCAAATCTATTGCGACTGCCGAGTTTGATTTCACTTTGCAAGCATTGTGCTTGTTTGTGCCGTTTCTGCGCTCGTTTTGTGCTAATTTTGCGACATGCACTGCCTTTTTGAAGCGCTAATACAGTATTTTTGGACGATCAAAACTACTTTAACACTAGTTTTCAACCATAATTCAACCGTTTTTCTACCGATTTTATATTATAAAATGGTAATATTTTGGTAAAAATGGTAATATTTTGGTAATTTGCTATATCTTTGATTGATAATTTTGATAATATTGAGCGCCGGCGAGACTTTGGCGCAAATAATACTCAATTCTCTTGTCAAAATAAGCAAATAAATCACAAATATATAACCAAATTCGATTTTATGACACTTTTTCGGCTTTTGCTCACTTACTTTTGCTCCGACAACCTTTGACCGAGAAACATTTTCGTCATTTTGGATTTGCAAAGCAACTTGCCCCCAATTCGCACGTTGTCGATATAACCTACCACGCGAGCGTTTGCGTAGAAAAGCTCGTCCTTTTCCGACTCGCTACGAGAACGGTTGTGCAAGTTAAATTATTGGCGCTTTGTTTAACCAATTTACAACATTGTTTCTCGGGGATTACACTCATCATTGCCAATTGACAAAAACACATCTTTTAAGTCTATTTTTCCGATCGGAGATAGTTTACGCGGCAAGAACCGAATTACCGTAAAATAGTTAGTGGTGTGGACCTCCCCGTTCCTTTCACTATTCGTTTTTTTCCCTTTCTGCCCTCCTGCAGCGATGTAATATGGCGGATCTTCGTCCGCCTATTGCTACATTTCGCGGCAATTACAGCTTTTTTACCAATTCGTTATGCCCGTTTATTCTCGACAATCAAGTTTATGGCACAAATACCATAACAAAAATGCAGCATAATTCCATCCAAAGCCCTATTGTTGCCGTCAAAATCTTTCAATCCTTTACAAATTTGACAAAACGCCCACATTTTTGCCACAAGGATTCGTCTTTTGCGCACAAACCTGATACTCTCCTGAGTAAATAATACCTTTCGAGCAAATTTATGATTCCTTCATTGCTGAATTTTCGTCACCCGGCGAGCCAACAGACTTAATTTTAATCCATATGGAACAATTTATTGTTTCACAAACACCTTATAACTGTTGAAAATCTCTTAAACTTGTGTTATTATTGTATATATTTGGCGAAAATCGTTTGTTTTTGCACGCAAAAGCGTTTATGAAGCGTTTTTCACACAGGAGGCATTATGGGAAAAATTATCGCATTCTCCAACCAAAAAGGCGGCGTAGGAAAAACGACAACCGCAATTAACCTTGCGGCATACGTCGCGCTTGCCGGAAAAAAGGTTCTTTTGGTGGATTTCGACCCGCAAGGAAACACAACCAGCGGCTACGGAATCGAAAAAAATCAGCTTAAGCAAACCTGCTACGACGTTTTGATGGGGGATTGCGTCGCAACCGACGTTATTACGTCCACTTCGATTAAAAATTTGTCTATTTTGCCTTGCAATATCGACCTTGCAGCAGCGGAAGTCGACCTCGTTTCCGTTCCGCAAAGGGAAAGCGCGTTGCGCAGAGCGCTTGCTTCGGTAAAAGACGACTACGACTACCTGTTTGTGGACTGCCCTCCCAGTTTGGGACTGCTTACGCTAAACGCGCTTGTTGCCGCCAACAGCGTAATTATTCCCATCCAAAGCGAATTTTTTGCACTGGAAGGCCTCAGCCAACTGATGAACACGATAAAAATCGTAAAACAACGCCTCAATCACGGACTTACCATAAACGGCGTGGTGCTTACGATGTACGACACGCGCACAACGATGTCCAAACAGGTTACCGAAGAGATTTTTAAGTACTTCGGCGACAAAGTTTACACCGTACCCGTGCCGAGAAACATAAAACTGGTAGAATCTCCCAGTTTCGGTATACCGATTGTGAGTCACGCGCCCAGATCCAGCGGAGCGGCGGCATATCAAGCGCTTGCAAAACAATTTTTGGAAAGAGAGGAATAACATATGGCTACCAACAACAAAGGATTGGGCAGAGGATTTGCCTCGCTTATGGGGCTTAACGACATAGAAGAACTTACTCAACCGCAACAAAACGCGCAACATTCGGCACTTGCCGGAGACGACAACGTTGTGAACATCGCGCTGCTCGACATCGATCCCAACTACGAGCAGCCGCGCAAAAACTTTGACGAATCGGCACTTGCCGAACTGGCAGACAGCATCAAAATACACGGCGTAATTCAACCTATCGTTGTTACCCCCATGGGCAAACGCTTTATGATTATTGCCGGCGAACGTCGTTTTAGAGCCAGTAAAATGGCAGGAAAGAAAGAAATCCCCGCCATCATTCGCAACTACACTCCGCAACAAATTAAGGAAATAAGCCTGATTGAGAACCTTCAACGCGAAGATCTTTCTCCCATCGAGGCGGCTCGCGCCATAAAAACGCTTATGACCGAGTTCAACATGACGCAAGAAGTGGCGGCGGACCGCATCGGCAAAAGCCGTTCGGCAGTGGCTAACACGCTGCGTTTGTTGACTCTTTCCGATAACGTTATCGACCTTATCGAAAAGGGCAGACTTTCCGCCGGACACGCAAGAACGTTGGTTGTTGTGCCTAACGACGACCAATACAAACTTGCGCTTAAGGGTTGCGACAACCGCATGACCGTGCGCGAAATGGAAAAAATGGTGCGCGAGTACCTTAACCCCAAGCAGCAGGAAAAACCCGTGGTGCAGGAGAGCAAAGAACTTAAAGAACTTGTGGGCAACATGCAACGCGCGTTTGCCACAAAAGTTTCGGCGCTTGGCAACGGAACAAAAGGACGCATTTACATCGACTACTATACCGCCGACGATTTGGATCGCATTTGCAAAATGATTGACGGTTGGATGACCAACGAATTTAGAAAAGACGAAGAATAGGCGGGCGACAATTGCGCTTGCGTCGGATAAACGCATTGCAACAATTTACGCTCAATTAAGCAGTAACTATCGTCGCACGAAAATACCTACGGACGATAATATTCACGTTCGCTTATGGACAACGCGACTTCACAAATGCTAACAAATATTAAGTTTTTTGCCCAAAATATCGCAAAAAATGCGATTTTTGAGTGCTTTTTACGCAATGCGTGTCCCTCAATTGAGCAAAACAACCAAACAGCAAAACGCATAACAGACTATTTGCAGGCGACCGACACACACCGAGCCAAAAGCATTAGCCTCTACACGAAATATGTTATATAAATTTGCAAAATTTGCAATGAAACGGCGCAATTTGCTCACTTTTAAGCACTAATTTAGTGTTGCGTGTGTCAGCGCGTTTACAAATGCATTGTAACGTATTGAATAAGACGCCTCGTACAATAAATAAAACGTGCGAAGAAGATAGAATTCTATTTGCTCAACACAACACTTGCAACATAGCGCTGCACAAAGTCACGAAAGACACCAAGCGCATTGTTCAGATAATGTTTTATGAATTTGCACAATTTGGAGTTTTTTTCTCTAAATTTGCAAAATTTCGAGCATTATTCAACGTTGTATCAGGCTTGCAACGGGCAAATGAGGATGAATATCGACTGCATAAATAGTGCGCCATAACTGCATATCAATTGTCGACTTATCAAAACGATTACAACCAGTGCAAACTTCGTAGCAACGACCAAATACGTGTCGAGATTATGTTATATAATTTTGAATATTATTATGCAAATTACTCTAAATTTGCTAAAATTCAAGCGTTTTTAGGGTTTGCAAGTGTCAATATCGTCACGTGCGAATGATGAAAATTATCATTTGTCAACCGCTACAAGCGCAGATTTCCGTTTACGCTCGAATCATTTATATCACAAACACATAACAATAATGGCAAATATAACATTAACGTATTTGACGAAGCCATATCGCACTTAACAAACTAAACAAACATCATATCATAAACTGCGACAAATACTTAAGAATTTGAGTTTTTTCCACTTTGCGCATAATTTCCTTAAATTTTAGGGCAAAAACGACCGTTCCAAGTGGAACACGACTCCAAAATCAAAGCCACTTACAAACAATTTTACAGCTACTCTATCCTTGTTTATAGGAGCAAATTATGGATATATTCGGATATGTCTTTATCGGAATCGCCGCATTGAGTGCCATTTTAGGCATCTTTGTCGGGTTTTTCAAATCCCTAATCAATGCCGTCGGATTTATTCTTTCGACTGCAGTCGGAGTCGTGTGCAGCATTTTTCTCGGAAAAACCGTCGCAAGTTGGATAGACGACAGCCTTTTAGTTGTCGGCTATGTAATCACTTTTGCCGTCGGATTTTTTATCGTCTTTGGTGTGTTCATTTTCGTAAAATACCTTATCCAACGTGCGATGAACAGCAAAAAAGGGCTTCGTGTTATCGATTGCATATTGGGACCGGTTATAAATTTGGTGATTTGTTGGCTCGTTTTCGGCGCAATTTTCGAACTTTGCGGCATTTTGAGCGCAACGTCGGCAGAAAACATCCCGAAGGCGGTTAAAACCGTAGCACAAACTTGCACAAATAGCAACATCTTAAATACTATTTATGGCGCTTTTAATCCGCTGGGATTCTTGTTTTCGACGTTAAAATAGTTATTTTAGCGAACAGCACAAAATAGACAAAATTCTAATAACAAACTAGAATGCTCAATTTTTGCGACAAATTCAACCTAAATCAGGTTATTTAGTGGCGAAGTTGGGCATTTTTGAGTCAATATAAAGCCACAAAGAATACAATTCCCCCACAATATTCCTCAACATATGCCGGTTCGCTACAACAATCAAGTGCTTATGCGCCTAAACCTATTAACATATCCGCAATTTTACTGATAAAATGCAACAAAAAAGCGTTATTAAACGAACGTTGCGCTAGTTTAAGACTACTCCTCGCCAACACTCACGCCAATCTTGCGACGTTCTACAATAACAACGATAATTATATTGGAACAAATCAAAATAAAGGAAATAATGATTTTATTTTTGGTAATTCAAATACATACGCCATTCATTGTACAATGACCTACTTTTGATTTATTTTCACAAAAACAAACAAAAAATTCTAGTCATAATATTGATTTATAATATAAATAGTGCATGTTGCAAGCGATTTTGCATCAATAATGGCACACTTGAAGTCACTTGGTTTTTTATACTTCTAATAACAAGCAATTTATTGTTTTACAATAATATTCGTTGAGCGATAATATTCATAATTATTCATATCATTGTATAACCTTTTGATTTTATAACTAGCAAATATGGTTCGGATGGTTTCAAAGACACGTTTTAATACTAATGAATTTAACAATGACTTCGACGACTAATATCACAGGCGCAGGTCTAATATTTAACCCGACAAAAAATTGGTAAAAGTGGTAATTTGTTATATTTTTCGGTAATTATGGTAATTTTACGGTAATTTTGTTCTAATTTGTGGTAATTATACCTATATTGTTATAATTGACAAGTGCAACAAATAATACTCATCCCTGATAATAACGCATAGTAAGAGTCACTAAATTGCCTCTATTGAACCGTACCGTTGGTTTGTTTAGGAATCCACCTCGTTGCAATTTCCAAAATACAATATTCAGCATAACGCATCTTTATACATAATATCCGAAGTTGAATAAACTAAAAAATATTGCGACAACATGAAGAATACATAACAATATAGTCAAATCAGTTTACTTTCTCATATTTACGAAAATTATCGGTAATTAGTCAAGTGCCACTCATATTTATAGCATTGTGACGCTTGATTGATATGTTTTCGCTATCATTATGCCATATTCTTGCGCACGAAACCAACAAAATGTCCACATATTCATCTCTTCAACGAGTAGAGGAGCAAATTATTTAGACTATTCGCCTTAATTACATCACAAATATCTCTCAAATACGCAATTTCGCCGGATGATCAATACCGGACAAATTGCTCAAATTAACAAGCACATATAACCATTCAAAATTGCGAAAATTGATTGAAACAAGCCTGATTACCGTCTAAACCAGTAAAATTTGTGCCTATTTTGGCGTAAACAGCATGGATTACTGCAATTCAAAAGATTGCAAGGTCTCATAACTACCGACATATTACCGAGAACACCTCGGAATACGAGCCGTGAACCAGACCAAAAAACCTTATTAATGTTAGATCGAGTATTCGCCGACTACTTACATAAACTCCACAACGGAAAACATTTCAATGTACTGCAATTTTCAGAATGAACAGAATCAAAAGATTACACACCTAAAATCCAATTTTTACACCAAGCCAACATGCAATCGCAACAAAATTCACACAAAGCATAATAATTTATCAACAAGAGTTGCCAAAAATGTGAGGATATTTATGTTATATTTGCTGGTTGATACAGCCCTTCAGACGGAATTTTTGAGGTACATTTTTCAAAATTTCCGACCTTTATAACGCTCATTCCGTCAGAATCGAGGCCTGTTATATTATATTTATGCGTTTTTATGTTATATCATGCGAGATTATCAATTTTATCAAAGTTTTTCAGAAATTTGATTGATAAAACGTGGGCAACAATTCAACATTCGAGAATTTCGCTTGGCTCGGACACAAATCTGCTCAAACAACAACGGGTTTACACTTGAGTCCACAACCGACCGATTACTTTCGCATCACAGAATTACTAATTTTGTCCGATTATCAATTTGCCCTGCGAAACATTGGTGATTTTTTCGCGTTGCAACTTCACTTCAGAGCAGCCTACGAGCATTTTTTGTTCCATTTTATTGACACTACGTTACATATTTAGTCAAGCGTTATATCTCTCAAAAAGCGAATATTATGGACAAATTATATCATAGCAGTAACTTTAATATGCCATATAAGAGAAGTAATTTCAATATTTTGCGTAAAACACGTTAAAGTTTGCAGCTATACATGCTAACTATTATTGTTCGACTAAACAATGGAAGAAGTTGGGCTGGAGGTAATGGCAGCCACGCTCCTACCTATATTTAATACCAATATCAGGCTAAAATCCGGATAATACTATCGATTTTTAACAATCAACACACGAGTATACATCAATTTTTAGGCGCAAATTATTCATTTTCGCACAATAACTTAATATAATCGCCTATCCCGTTTACGATAGTGCATGTATAATGGTTCAAATTTTCAATATCTAACTTAAAATTTCACCATCGAAAAGATACACATTACTATACTTCGCAGTTTGTTATTTTACAATGACAAACGTTACTTATAATTCCGGAATTTACTATTTTGACAATGACAAACAATAATTACTAGATTTTGAATAGCAAAGAATATTGTATGTGAAATGACGAAATTTCAGGCGAATTTGAACATTATATCATGAAAATGCCTATTTTTCATATATTTTGTGGCATTTTGTCCCATCTTTTGCCGTTTTTAACTGTAATTGGCCGTTATTTCACACAAATTGAACTATTCAAATTAACATTATGCAGTCTTATCGCCACCTATTTTACCATAAATCGCCGCAGGATTCTATGCCTATAGCGAAGAGCCATACGCAAAGACCAAACACACGACAAACAAAGCGTTCTGCGAGAAAGCACTCACACCGTGTTTCACGTGAAACACGGCAATACGGAATACAGTATAGAATCAACTGACAAGAAGTTGCCGCGTAGAAACGCAAATACAAAGCGACTAAAAGAAGAATTACCTTCTAACTAATGTTTCACGTGGAACAAATCACACAAAGCCGCTAAATTCTAAATAATGCGGTTTTCTACCCGAAAAAACATTTCAAAGCCGCATTGTGAAAAAAAAGGACTTGTATCTTAATACTACCGTATCTCCGCAATAGTCGCAAGAAGACATAGAAAAAATACACGCGTAAAAGGTTAAAATCAAGTTCGAACCCCCTATAAGCCTCAAAATTGAGCGTTTGCGCATTAAAACTGCCCTAAAAAAGCACGTGGATAACAAATAACAACTTTAATCGGCCCAACACAGGCAAAAATATGCCAAACAAGCACCTATTTGTCCAAAATTGACTTCAAACAACTCAAAAATCCAAAGTAAAATTGATGTCCGATATTTATATACAATAGATTAAAATAGTACA